>WNFG01005627.1_pt1 | contig 11247 bp, 7 predicted proteins | sample 5400431 | NCBI WGS metagenome assembly WNFG01 (sample SAMN13153346, study PRJNA577476) | soil metagenome | isolation source: 120 cm saprolite under Douglas fir tree site 2 hole 3 replicate 2 | place: USA:California | collected 2015-04-18
GAATAAGACAAATTGGATGCGCTGTGTGGAAAAAGTGAAATATTTTTTAGAGGAGAGTACAGAAGTAATCGGGGCGAAGGTCTGAACCGCGAGGGAAGATGGAGGAACGGCATCAACCAGGAAGAGATGTCACACGCTTTTCCAGATTTCTGCGCGGGGATCTTCGGGATTGAGCTTCGCCAGTTCGCGTAGCAACTCCTTGGTCTTTTCGTCGCGAGGCATGGGGACCGTGACCTTGACCTCGACGATCTCGTCGCCGCGCGCGCCCTCTTTGCTTGCCGATGGAACGCCCTTGCCGCGCAGCCGCAGCCTCTGGCCGGACTGGGTACCCGGGGGGATTTTGAGGAGAGTGCGGCCGTCGATGGTCGGAACTTCAATCTTGGCGCCCAGGGCTGCCTCCGTCGCGGTGATGGGGACCGTCGCATAGATATCGTCGCCCTCGCGGCGGAAGATGGGGTGGTCTCCGGTGCGGATAATAACGTACAGGTCACCCGGGGGGCCGCCACGCAGTCCGGCATTGCCCTTGCCAGGAATACGAATGCGTTGACCATCTCGCGTGCCGGGTTTGATGCGCACCTCAAGTGGTTCGGTACGTTCGATGCTGCCCTCACCATGGCAGGCCGGACAAGTCGAGACGTTCTTGCCGGTACCGTGGCAACGCGGACAGGTCACGTTGAACTTCATGCGACCGCCGGTTTGCTCGATTGTGCCCTTGCCCTTGCACTGGGGGCAGACACCCGGGGACTCCACATAGCCGTGGCCTGAGCAAGTTGGGCAAGCATCTCGGCGCGTGATATTCAGCCGCAGCACGCCGCCGCGAATGGCGGTCCAGAAGGGCACGTTGACCTGGTATTCGAGGTCGTTGCCAGGCTCGGGTCCTTCGTCGGCCGCGCCACCACGGCCGCCGGTGAACATGCTGGAGAAGATGTCGCGGAAACCACCGGCGCTGCTGGAGGACCCCTTCCTTCCGCGGCCTCCTTCGAACATGTCCGAGAAATCGAAGCCGCCGAAATCGAAATGCGCGCCCTGATTTCCACCCCCTCCTCCCGGTTGTGCGCCGGGGAATCCCCCAAACCCACCGGCGCCCGTAGGGCCGCCGCGGGCATAGGCCTCGGCGGCCGCAGGATCAATATTGTCGGAGTAAAAGCCTAGCTGATCGTAAATCTTGCGCTTCTTGGGATCGCTGAGAACATCGTTGGCCTCGGAAATCGCCTTGAATTTCTCTTCTGCTGCCTTGTCACCGGGATTTACATCCGGGTGATATTTGCGCGCGAGTTTGCGGAAAGCCTTGCGGATCTCGTCCGCCGAGGCAGACTTTTTTATTCCGAGCAGGCCGTAGTAGTCTTTGGTTTGGGTGGCCATGGCTTACACAACCGCAACTTAAACAATCTGTCTCCCCCGAGTTTACCGCGTCCTTCTCGACACACGCCTGGCTTCGCGAATCGCCGCCCGCGCCGCTCGTTCTCCGTACATCGCGGCCAGTGCCTGGACAGCTATATGCTTCACGCTGAGCCTGGCACTGATCGTGGCCCATTTATATCCATACTCCGCCAACGCCTGGCCACCAGTTGCTCGCGGATGATTTATGCGCTTCATTGTGTCTCCCCAAAACACACGATTCGCTAGTGCTTTGCCACTTCTCCAGGCAGGCTGAACCGCTCGTACGTCGCCGCGTCTACGTAGACTGGGATACGGCGCATCCCAGATGCCGTAGGCGCAAAGACGCACCAGCATCTTTCATCCTCCACAAAAGTTAAAAAATACGATTGACCATTTATTTCGAACTGCAATTTAGATCTCCCTTTTTCTAAATCAATTAAGAATCAAAAAATGTAAGCCACGGATTTAAACGGAACCGCAGATCGCCTTCCTCCGCGTTCATCCGTCTGATCCGTGGCCAGTCTCGCGGGCGAGGGCGCCCGCATAACACGAATCCTTACTTCTTGTCTTCGACGTCTACGTATTCGGCGTCGATCACACCCTCGTCTTTCTTTGGCTTTCCATTAGCGTTTGGAGCCGGCCCGGCTCCTGCTCCCGGACCAGCGCCCGGTTCCGGGCCCGGGGTGCCTTGCGCCTGCGTGGCCTTATACATCTGCTCCGCTAGCTTGTGCGAGGCCTGGGTCAGACGCTCCCGCGCTTGATCCATCGCAGCCTTGTCGGTGCCTTCAAGCGCCTTCTTGGCGTCGGCAATGGCGTTTTCGACGTCACCGCGCTCAGAACCGGAGATCTTGTCACCCGATTCGCGCAGCATCTTCTCCAACTGATAAACCATAGAGTCAAGCTGGTTACGCGAGTCGATCTCTTCACGCTTGGCCTTATCTTCAGCCGAATGCGCGTCAGCTTCCTTGGCCATGCGCTCTACTTCCTCTTTACTTAGACCTGAGGAGGACGTGATCGTGATCTTTTGGTCCTTCTGCGTAGCCATGTCTTTGGCAGTCACGTTGAGAATGCCGTTTGCGTCGATGTCGAACGTTACTTCGATTTGCGGCATACCGCGTGGAGCCACCGGAATTCCAGTCAGGTGAAACTTGCCCAGCGTGCGATTGTCGCGTGCCAGTGGCCGTTCGCCCTGCAGGACGTGGACTTCGACCGAGGTCTGGTTGTCGGCTGCGGTCGAGAACGTCTCCGTCTTGCGAGTCGGAATCGTCGTGTTGCGCGGGATCATTGGCGTGGCGACGCCGCCCAGCGTCTCGATCGCAAGTGTCAGCGGGGTCACGTCGAGCAGGAGCAGGTCCTTGACCTCGCCCTTGAGCACGCCACCCTGAATGGCTGCGCCGATAGCGACGACTTCATCCGGATTTACGCCTTTATGCGGCTCCTTGCCAAATAGTTCTTTTACCAGCGTCTGGATTCGCGGCATGCGAGTCTGACCACCGACCAGCACCACCTCGTTGATCTTGCTGGCGTCGACTCCGGCATCCTTCATGCACTGTTTGCACGGGCCGACAGAACGTTGAATGATGTCTTCAACCATCGATTCCAGCTTGGCCCGGGTCAGCCTCTTCACCAAGTGCTTGGGACCGCTGGCATCGGCAGTGATGAAGGGCAGGTTGATCTCGTGCTCCATGGTCGTGGAGAGCTCGATCTTGGCCCGCTCGGCGGCATCGCGTAGACGCTGCAGGGCCATTTCATTGCCTTTGCCACGAAGGTCCAATCCTTCATCTTTCTTGAACTCCTCGATCAGCCAGTCGACAATGCGCTGGTCAATATTGTCACCGCCCAGGTGCGTGTCACCGTTGGTAGCCTTTACTTCGATAACACCTTCGCCAACTTCGAGGATCGAAATATCGAAGGTACCGCCGCCGAAGTCGTAAACGGCGATCGTCTCGTCTTTACCTTTGTCGAGGCCATACGCCAAGGCAGCTGCCGTAGGCTCATTGATGATGCGCTTTACATCGAGCCCGGCAATCTTGCCGGCATCCTTCGTAGCCTGGCGTTGTGCGTCGTTAAAGTACGCAGGAACGGTGATGACGGCGTCGGTAACTTTCTCCCCGAGATAGTCTTCTGCCGCCTTCTTGAGCTTTTGCAGAATCATTGCCGAAATCTCAGGGGGGGTATACTTCCTTCCCTGGGCGATTATGGCGACGTTATCGCCATCGCGCTCGACTTTGTAGGGCACCATCTTCATTTCTTCGTTGACTTCGTCGTAGCGGCGCCCCATAAACCGCTTGATGGAATAAATCGTATTTTCCGGGTTGGTGATGGCTTGCCGCTTGGCTACCTGTCCGACTAGCCGCTCGCCAGTCTTGGTAAACCCGACTACCGAGGGCGTAGTGCGACCGCCTTCTTCGTTGGGAATGACCTTGGGTTCGCCGCCTTCCATCACCGCCACGCACGAATTGGTTGTTCCCAGATCAATTCCGACCGTCTTGCTCATAAACTCCCTCCTGATCCTCTAAGTGCTTTATAAATAGTGGCTTGGAGTTACTAAAGCCACTGCAACAGGGGCATGATAGAACTTGAGTATCCCGTTGTCAACTTTTAGATGAAAGCCGAGGGGCGAAAGTTGCAGATATTGGATTCATTTTGGGACAGTATTTACTTTCAAATCAATAAAATAGACTAGACCTAGGACAAAGAGGAAAAGCGTTGGAACCTTGTCAGGCGCAAGCTGGGGCTTACCTCTTACTCCACCGTCACCGACTTCGCCAGATTTCTCGGTTGATCGACATCACAACCCCGGCGCACCGCTATGTGGTATGCCAAAAGTTGCAATGGAACGATTTCGAGGATAGGCAGCAGTTCCTCCGGGGCAGGCGGAATATAGATCACATGATCGGCCGCTTCTTTGATCTCTTCATCACCCTCGGTGGCCAGCGCGATCACAATTCCGGAGCGGGCTTTCACTTCTTTTAAATTGGACAGCGTCTTCTCGTAGCGGACGCTAGAACCCGAGTCCTTGGGGTCGCGTGTAGCTATGATGACGACCGGAAGGTTCTCGTCAATCAGGGCGTTCGGCCCATGCTTCATTTCGCCGGCTGGATAACCCTCGGCGTGAATGTAGGAGACTTCTTTCAGCTTTAGTGCGCCCTCAAGTGCGATGGGGTAGTGAATGCCACGTCCAAGGAAAAGAAAATCCTGCGCTCGTATGTACTCCTTTGCCAGATCTTCACATTCTTCTTCGTGGGTGAGCAAGTGCTCGAGCTTGCCAGGAATGCGGGTGAGTTCCTGTACCGCCGCCTTTGCTTGATCCGGAGTCATGGCGGCGCGCAGTTGAGCCAAATAAAGTGCAAACAGATAAAGCGCCGTGAGTTGTGCGGTGAAGGCCTTGGTCGAGGCCACGCCGATCTCCGGGCCGGCGTGGGTGTAAATGGTTCCCGCCGACTCGCGCGTAATCATAGAGCCGACGACGTTGCAGATAGCGAGCGTCTTTGAGCCTTTGGCTTTGGCTTCACGCTGCGCCGCAATGGTGTCGGCGGTTTCGCCTGATTGCGAGATGAGGACGGTGATTGTATCTGGGCCGAGGATCGGGTCACGGTAGCGCCACTCGCTGGCGTAATCCACTTCAACCGGAACACGAGCCAGGCTCTCGATCATGAACTTACCCGCCTGCCCGGCGTGCCAACTGGTACCGCAGGCCGCAATGTTGATCTTCTTCACCGCGCAGAATTCGGCTTCAGTGATTTCCATTTCGTCGAGGAATACGTGGCCGGTGTCTTGTGAGACCCGTCCGAGCGTGGTGTCCCTGACGGCGCGCGGCTGCTCGTAGATTTCCTTGAGCATGAAGTGCTTGAAGCCGCCTTTTTCGGCCATGATCGGGTCCCAGGTCACGTGCTGTACCTGGCGGACAATCGGTTGCCCGTTGAAGTCGCTGAGTTGGACACCTTCCGGCGTAATTACGGCCAGGTCACCGTCGGCCAGGAAAAACAGATCACGCGTGTGGTAGAGAATGGCCGGCACGTCTGAAGCAACAAAGTACTCGTCTTTGCCCAGACCGATTACTGCGGGCGGACCATTGCGCGCAGCCACAATTTTATTTGGCTCCTCGACGGCAATTACCGCGAGGGCGAAAACGCCCGTGAGTTCCCGCACCGCCTTGCGCACGGCTTCTTCGAGGGCCGGCCGGTGTCCGTTGCCGGTCTTGAGGAAATACTTTTCAACCAGATGGGCGATAACCTCGGTATCCGTCTCGGTCGTGAACTTATGGCCTTCCTCGATCAGTTTTTTCTTCAGAAACAGGTAGTTCTCGATGATGCCGTTATGTACCACTACGACTTGCCCGGTGCAGTCACGGTGAGGGTGCGCGTTCTCCTCGGTAGGCCGTCCGTGAGTGGCCCAGCGCGTGTGCCCGATGCCGTAAGTTCCATCGAGAGGCTTCAGCCGGATAGCTTCTTCCAGATTGCGCAGCTTGCCTTCGGCACGGCGGATTTGCAAGCCGGCGCCATTCCCGGCAACTGCGATGCCGGCCGAGTCATAACCACGGTACTCGAGCCGCTTCAAGCCATCAATAATCACCGGAACAACGCGTTTTTTACCAACGTATCCCACGATTCCGCACATAGTTACAACTCCTCATTTTCGGCTGGGTCTACCGAAAACTTCTTCGTTAATGAAGGATGCGTCTTACCCGAGCAAGGGTAAATCACTCACCAGCAACCGGAGAGTTAATCTTCGAGGGAAAAACGAAACTCTTCAATAACTGGGTTGGTGAGGACCTCTCGGGCCATGCGTTCGACTTCCGCCTGGGCTTCCGTCCGAGTCAAGTCGCCATCCAAAGCGATCTCAAAATACTTGCCCTGGCGAACGTCCTCCAGACCCTTGTAGCCCATCTTTTTCAGGGCGCCCTGGATGGTCTTACCCTGGGGATCCAAAACGCTCTTTTTGAGCGAAACGTATACGTAGGCTTTCATGGGGACTTTTATTATACGTCAGGACGGGAGGCAATCTTTCGGGTGGTCAGCCTGTCCTAAGTAGTTGCACTTTGGGTATTTCGTCTGTGACTTCACCGGGAGCCTGGCAACTGGTCAGTGGCGCTCTATATGCAAATCCGCAATCTCCGATGTCCACGCACTTAGACTAACTTCTCCAGTTGCTTGTCGATATCCGCCAAAGCCTGTTCCAGCATCTGGCGATGCCGGGGATTATGGCTTGCTTGAAGTTGTTGTAGTACGTGCGTGCGTGAAAGAAGCAAACCGTCTCGTCGGTGTAGTCTGGCCGCCGCTTGTGGGCTCAGAGGTGGTTTGCGAGGCAGGGCGATGTCTGCCGCAGCTTCCATTTGTGCTTCGACAGACTTGCTTTCCCAACCCCGAACCATTTCACATTGTACGCTTGCGCTAAAAGCGACGTAGGAGATCGCAAGACTCGCGAATGCCGTCTGGGATTAGCAGTTCTCGTATCTGATCGAAGTGAATGAAATTGTGAAATACACCGTGCTGTCTATCACGTTTGGTGTCGAGAAAGGAATGATGTTATGAATCACGCCGAAATATCGGCAGAATTAACATTTTTAGATATTTTAGCAAAAAAAGTGTTGCAAAAAAAACGAAAAGAATTATGATCTTGCAACAATTACACGAACGAAAGCGCGCATTCCCCCCACGTCTTCGTATTCAGAAAGTTTTGTTCGAATGCGCACAGGTTCGAAACGCCACCTCGATCTCATGGTGGGTTCTACCCGTTATGAGAGTCTGGCTAAAACAGCAGCCTTCATAGCGGCGAACGTCCGTCTCAATCATCCGTTTCGCGAATCGGCGGAACGAGTGCCTAACCTTGGTTGCATTCGACGCCAGTTTCTCCCTCAACGATATTCAAAGGGACAAAGGAGTAGCGTTGCACTGCGCCTCTGCCCTGTTCCTCGGGTAAACCAGGTGACGCCGGGTTTTGAGGAGCATCGGTTTGAAGTATAAGACCACCCAACTTGCATGCGATCGGCGACAGTTCACAGCAGCCGAAGTTTTTCGCGAGCCCGGAGCAGTTGCTGAGTCTAAGGAACATACTAAATGTAGTCACTATTCGTGTCTCACGGTGTAAGGGCCCATTGTCGTAGTCATTATCATTAAGAAGTACAGTACCGAAGCGCGCTCCCCCACGTTCTTCGTATTGGGAAGGTGTAACGATGCGCTCGGGTTCGGAAAGCCACCTCGATTTAATTGTCGATGCCAGCCGCTATGAGGCTCTGCTTGAGATGGCAGACCTCATGGTTCATCACGGCAGCCTGCAGGAATTATTTCATCACATGGCTCAGAAGTTGCAAAAGGTCGCAAACTTCGAGTTCATTAACATATCGCTTCACGATCCATCCCAAAGACTCATGCGGCTGCATATGTGGGAAGGGCCGGAACGCCCGACCATTCCCATGGAAGTTCCAGTGGAGGAGTCGGTGAGTGGCTGGGTGTGGCAGAATCAACAGCCTCTGATATTCCCCGACCTGGGTGCAGACACCCGGTTCCCAACCGTACAAGACATGCCCACGGAGCGCGGCATTCGCTCCTTCTGCATGTTGCCTCTGAGCACGGCTCAAAAGCAGCTCGGTGCCCTTGGCTTCGGCAGCACGAAGGTTTCGGCGTATGGAGAAAATGATCTTCAGCTGCTCCCCAGGGTTGCGGAACTTATAGCATTGGCGGTTGAAAATGCGCTGATGCGGCAAGCCCTTCACGAGGAGAAGGACCGCTTGCTCGCGTTAGTAGAAATCAACAGTTTGCTGGTTTCGAATCGCGATCTTCAGCATACGTTTCCCGCACTAGCGGAGAGCGTGCGGCGGCTAGTGCGACAGGACTACATGAGCATCATGTTGCACGACAACGAGAGCGAGACCCTCGGAACCTACGCTCGGGACTGGCCCATGGGTCAAGATCTGCTCACGGTCGACTCTACCGTGCCAGTGAAAAATTCGCTGCCGGGAAGTGCGCTGCAAACCAGGGAGGTAAGGGTTTTCAACTATTCCGACTTGCTGTCCGCAAAGGCCGATTTCGTTCGACTCTTGTTAGCTAAAGGCATTCGCTCCGGGTGTTCAATTCCGCTGATTACCAGCAAGGGGCCGCTGGGAGTGTTGAACATGGCTAGCACACGGGAAGATGGATTCGCGCATCAGGACTGGGTGCTGCTGGGCCAGATTGCAGGGCGAGTAGCCGTGGCGCTTGAGAACGACCGTGCGTATCACGAGATTGCGCAGCTGAAGAACCGACTGACTGAAGAAAAGCTATATCTGGAGGATGAGATCCGCTCGGAGCTCCATTTTGAGGAAATCATTGGGGAGAGTCCCGCCCTAAAACGAGTGTTATCGCAGGCGAAGACAGTGGCTGCGAGCGAAGCAACAGTGTTGATATTAGGGGACACCGGTACTGGAAAGGAACTGATTGCCCGCGCTATTCACCGCATGAGTACCAGAAAAGAGAACAGCTTCATCAAGATTAATTGCGCCGCGATCCCGACCGGGCTGTTGGAAAGCGAGCTTTTCGGTCATGAGAGAGGAGCCTTTACCGGAGCTATCAGCCAGAAGATCGGCAGACTGGAGTTGGCGGACCGGGGCACGATGTTTCTGGATGAAGTGGGAGATATTCCTCTGGAACTTCAGCCAAAACTGTTGCGGGTTCTGCAGGACCAGGAATTCGAACGACTGGGGAGCACGCGGACTATAAAAGTGAATGTCAGGTTAATTGCGGCGACGAATCGCGATCTGAGCAAGAGTGTTGCCGAGAGACAATTCCGCAGCGATCTGTTTTATCGCTTGAATGTTTTTCCCATACGGATGCCGCCGCTGCGTGAAAGACGTCAGGACATTCCGCTGCTGGTGCGTTACTTTGTCCAGAAGTTCGCCCGCAGGATGAACAAGCAAATAGAAACCGTCACCAGCGACACCATGAACGCCCTCATTAACTGGGATTGGCCGGGAAACGTGAGGGAGCTAGAGAATTTTCTGGAGCGTTCGGTCATTTTGACGGACTCATCAGTTCTGCGTGCACCTCTTGCGGAGCTACAACAGCTTGCTGAGAGTAGTGCAGTTAGCGATGGCACCCTCGAAGCGGCTGACCGCGAACATATCATTCGTATTCTCCGGGAAACCCGCGGAACAATCTCTGGGCCGAGTGGCGCCGCCGCGAAGCTTGGTCTGAAAAGAACCACGCTGCAGTCCAAAATGCAGAAGTTGGGCATTTCTCGGGAAGACTACATTCGCTAGCCGTCCCGAAAGAATGCTTTGGGCTCAATTTCCAAGAGTGAGTCTGGATCAGGGCCGGGACAAAAGATCGGGAAATCCGCTTTTTCGTGCGCTCTCTGACATCGCTTTATCCAGATGGACGTAAGTGCCGAAGTATCGGCAGAGCCGCCGTGAGTTCGTCAAAATAGGGCTTAGACCGACCCGCCGAAATCTCGAGAGTTGACCTTATGTTGCTTGCCCTCAAGCGGCTGACGATTTCCTTAGGATTGGAAGTCGGTTTGCGCAGAATGTTTGTTGGCAATGGTCGGTCCAAACACCACGAGCTACGATTTTGAATGAAGGCTGGAACGGTTAGGTCATCGGCACATGGGTGAGGATTTAGTGGCCGGGATGCCCAGTGCGGGAATTGAACTACTCGGCAAAGAAATTCCCGCGAGTCAGGTTCTAGAGCGGAATGGTAGTACAAGCTGCTCGACTAAAGATGCGAGTTGTGTAGCCGATTGTAGGAGCTGCAAAAGCGCGATGGATCCGCTGTTTCTTTTCGCTTGCTGCGTTGGCTGGCGCAAGAGCGCAGATACCGAGGCCGGCTGGGAACTGATTCGCGCAGCGAAGTCCGGTGAGAATCAGACGCGAACAATAGGGCTGGTGTTGCTCGCATACTCGCAAGAGGATCTCACGGAATTGCCAGGACAACGGGGAGAGGGTCCCCCGCACGGGTCTGCTGAGACCGGATCGAATGCATGGGGCTGGTCGCCGGAGTCTTGGTGGGGCGGCGGCTTTCGCCAGGAGGCGGCGATGAATACTCCGTATGGGTTGGAAATTGTCGAGAACTGTCTGAGCTGTAATCTGCGAAAGGATTGCGCTTTTTGCAGCTTTTCGCCCGAGGTGCTAAAGCACTTTAATAGCTTGGGACGCATAAGCATTCTTCCAGGAGGCGCAGTATTGGCGAAGTGCTAGGTTTGAGCGCGGTTGTGGCTGGCACGGCGTGTGAGTTGACCGCAGAGACTGCCCTGCCGTGTCAGGTTAATTTTGTGGAACGGGAAGCGGTACTCCGATTTATTGCGAGGCATGGCGAAGCAGGATTGCATTCGGCGCAAGCGCTCAGCAAAGAATTTCAAGCGGTTTATCAGGATGTGCATGATCTGGTCATGGCACGTTCGTCGGCGGGCAAGCTGGCGAAACTGCTGCTTTCATGGATTCCGGTCCGAGAGAATGGGAAAGAAGTTCGCATTTGTTCGGGCCTCACTCATGAAGAGATGGCGCAAATGATCGGTTCTTCACGAGAAACGGTCACCCGCTTGTTAAGCGATCTCAAGAAAAAGCAGTTTATCCGACTGGAAGGATCTATGCTGGTGATCCGCAATCGCTCAGCATTGGAAGCTTTGGCGTCGTAGAGGCACCTCTACTCGCCTCAGAAGGTGGCCGACCGTCCTCCCCGGCCACCTTCTTCTTGTTACGGTTGCGCAGAACTCTACCAGCAATCCCCAGCGTCACTACAGCTTGTCGGGTACCGACTTTAGGAGACCCCACGAGATCAGGAGGCATCTCAAGACTGCATGCTTGGCGTTATGTTTTTTCCAGAACTGACAAAGCAGTCCTGCTTTTTAAAGGCGAAATTCCATGACTAGGAGAACCGGAATGGCGGATTCCGA
>WNFG01004910.1_pt1 | contig 11246 bp, 9 predicted proteins | sample 5400431 | NCBI WGS metagenome assembly WNFG01 (sample SAMN13153346, study PRJNA577476) | soil metagenome | isolation source: 120 cm saprolite under Douglas fir tree site 2 hole 3 replicate 2 | place: USA:California | collected 2015-04-18
TGCCGGCCGGCGAATGCCGCGCCTCCAACAGCCAGGTCATCCACACCAAGACCGGCAAGAAGGTGAGCTACGCCAAGATCGTCGCCGACGGCAAGGCGAGCAAGGTGTGGACCGCCGACGAGCTGAAGGCGATCAAGCTGAAGGCGCCCGGCCAGTACACGCTGGTCGGCCAGTCGGTGCCGCAACTCGACGTGCCGCCCAAGATCAACGGCACGGCCAAGTACGGCATCGACGCGATGGTGCCGGGCATGGTCTACGGCAAGCCCGTGATGCCGCCGGTGCGCTACGGCGCCAAGGTCACGGCGGTGGACGATTCCGCGGCGAAGAAGGTGCCGGGTTTCGTCAAGGCGGTGACGCTCGACGACAAGACCGGCACGACCTCGGGCTGGGTGGTGGCGGTGGCGACGAGCTATCCGGCGGCGAAGAAGGCGGCCGAGGCGCTCAAAGTCACCTACGACAAGGGGCCTTACGCCACCGTCTCCGACCAGACGCTGATCGACGAGGCCAAGCGGCTGCAGAAGGACGGCAGCTCGGGCCAGCTCTTCGTCAAGAAGGGCGATCAGGCCGCGGCGATCGCCGGCGCGGCCAAGGTGCTGGAGGCGGAGTATTTCACCTCGATCAACATCCACGCGCCGCTCGAGCCGATGAACGCGCTGGCCTACGAAAAGGACGGCGTGTGGCATGTCCACAGCGGCAACCAGTTCGCCAGCCGCACCGGCGGTATCGCCGCCGGTGCGCTGGGTATCGATCCCAAGCACGTGGTGGTGCACCAATACTTCATCGGCGGCGGCTTCGGCCGGCGCCTCGATGCCGACATGGTGATCCCGGCGGTGCTGGCGTCCAAGGCCGTCGCCAAACCGGTGAAGCTGATCTATGGCCGCGAAGACGACATGGCGATGGATTTCACCCGGCCGCTCACCTACCAGAAGGTGCAGGCCGGGCTCGATGCCAACGGCAAGCTCGTCGGCCTGGCCCACGACGTGGTGTGCGCCTGGCCGACCGCGCGCTGGGGCATCCCGGACTTCCTGACGCCCTCGGTCGACAAGAAGGGCCCGCTCGACGGCTTCACCGTGAACGGCGCGGACTTCTGGTACACCGTGCCCAACCATCAGGTCCGCGCCATCCTGAATGAGCTGGCGCAGAAGGCGACGCCGTCGGGCCAGCTGCGCTCGGTGGCGCCGGGTTGGACCTTCTGGGCGGTCGAAAGCATGATCGACGAGCTCGCCCTCGCCGCGGGCAAGGATCCGGTCGACTTCCGGCTGGCCCTGCTCGACGGCGCGGGCGACAACGCGGTCGGCGCCAAGAAGCTCGCCAATGCGCTGCGCACCGCCGTCGGCCGCTCGGGCTATGGCGCGGTGAAATTGCCCAAGAACAGCGGTATCGGCGTTGCCTGCGTGAGCTCGCAGGAGCGCGAGACGGCGACCTGGACGGCCTGTGCCGCCCAGGTCGAGGTCAATCCCAACACCGGCGAGTTCAAGGTCAGTCGCCTCACCCTCGCCATGGATCTCGGCACGGTGGTCAATCCCGACGGCGTAAAAGCCCAGATCGAGGGCTCGGCGCTGTGGGGCATGTCGCTCGCACTGTTCGAAAAGGCGCCGTTGAAAGACGGTGCGCTTCAGGTCGCCAACTTCAACGACTACACGCCGCTGCGTATGAGCCAGATGCCGGACCTCGACATCTCCATCATCGCCAACAACGACCCGCCGTCGGGCTGCGGTGAGCCCGGCGTCACGGTGATCGCGCCGGCTATCGCCAACGCCATCTTCAATGCCGTCGGCGCGCGCGTGCGCTCGCTGCCGATGACGGCGGAGGCGGTGAAGGCGGCGATGAAGACCTGACGCCGCCGGCGGCGATTGAAAGCCAGAGGCGGCCCGTGCATACCGGACGGGCTGCCTCCTGTTTTTGAGCAGCCGGGGGTTGCTTTTTTATTGAAACATGCAATCCTGACATCGTGGATTGCCCGTGGCCGGATGTTGGGCAGGCTCGTTCTGGCCGCGTGAGGGGGACGGAAAATACCGATGGTACGTCACCACGGCTGTAGCCGTGTCCACTTCACGGCGCCAGGGGCATCTTAGGGGCAAGGGATCGTCCAACGGACGGAAGGGGATGCGTCATGACGACAGTCGATCACGTGCAAGCAGCGCCGGAAAGCGGCCCGCGGCGGCCACACGTCGGCTTCAAGGACCTGGTTTGGCAGTTCTGGGTCGACGTCTTCGGCAAGGAGGTGCAGAGCGCCACCACCTACTCCTACGTCTGGATGGCCGACCAGTCGGGCCATGTCTGCCTGGGCATCGTATTGACCTTCTTGTTGGCCACGCTTGCGCGCTGGATCGGGATCATGCCCGATTGGAGCGTCATCGGCGGCGCGCTGCTGTGCTCTCTTGTCGTATCGTATTGGGAGTTCCGGGCCTATCGGAAGTCCGTCGAGGACGCGACCGGCCTCTTTCCCCTCGACCGCGAGCTGCTGCGTGCCAATGCCATCATCGCCGCGAGCTACATGGTGCTGGGCGCGGGCATCGCTTTCTTTTTCCACCAGTCCGACTATTGGCTCGTGCTGGGCTTGGTCGTGCTCGGCTTTATCGGCTTGGCCCTGGCGCCGCCCTGGCTGCGCCAGAAGATCATCTGGCAGAGGGCGGGCCTGCCGTTCCTGTTCCGTCTCGCCAACGCACAGCGCGCGGTGGCCAACGAGGTGGCAAAGCAGCTCCAGGACCTGATCGAGGAGGAAACGCCATCGGCCACGACTCCTCGCCAGGTGATCGTCGGCGGGCCGATCGGCTCGGGACGCACGGCGATCGCCGCCGGCATCGGCACCGAATTCGCCTTCAAGAAGGCGATGGTACGCTACGTGAGCCTGGCAGCGTTGCTCGAATTCGCCGCACAGCCGCCGAACCCGGATTACGCCGACGATGCCGGCCCGGAGAACATCCGCTACTGGCGCTGGAGTCAGGCGCAGGTCCTTATCATCGACGACATCGGTCCGTTGATCGCCGCGAAGGATGAGGCCGGCCAGGCGGATCTAAAGCAGTTCGAGCTGACGCTCAAGCACGGCCTCGGACCGATCGCTGCGGTGCTCGCGAAGTGCCACACCGTGTGGGTGATCGGCGACCTTCGGGCCAACGGGCAGTCGGCGATGAAAGGCGGGACCCTCGACGATTTCGCCCGCGCGATCACCAAACTCTGCGACGCCGGGCTGCCGGCCCTGGTGGTCGAGCTGTCGAACGACGCCGCGGCCGGCACGGGTCCCGCGACGCCGCGCAAGACAGCCGTCGTGCCGCGGGTCGCGCATATTCGCGAGGTCCCGCATCACGAGAGCGGCATCGGCTCCGCGGACCGGCATATCACTGTCGACGAGGCAGGCCGGGTCACGACCTCCTAGACCTGATGCGCCATCGGCGGCGCCGGGATCGGGCGCACACGCTCGTAGGCCGCCGCCGCGCGCAGCACCAGCGCGTCGCGGGCATGGCCCGACACGATCTGCAGTCCGATCGGCAGGCCCTCGCGGTCGAGGCCGCAGGGGATGGTGGCGGCGGGCTGGCGCGTCAGGTTGAAGGTCAAGGTGAAGGGCGTCCAGCCGATATCGACGCCGTCGCCGCCCCACGCCGCGTTCTCGTTCACCGCGAAGGCCGTCATCGGCATGGTGGGGGTGAGCAGCAGATCGTACTTGGCCATGAACTGGTTCATGATCGTGCCGAGCTGCTGGCGCTGGTGGATCGCGGTGACCACCGCCTCCTGGCCGAGATGGGCGCCGAATTCGGCGGCCTTCAGCAGGCCGGGATCCATCATCTCGCGCTTCTCCGCGCTGAAGGTCTTCACCAGGATGGCGACGTTGGACTGCCAGTGCGCATTCAGGATCTTGCGCGGGTCGAGCCCCTGCAGGTCGGGCGAGTCCTCGACCACCTTGGCGCCCAGGGTTTTGAACACCTTCACGGCGTTTTCGACCGCGACCGCCACGTCGCGGTCGATCTTGTCGCGCTCGACGAATCCCAGGGTGGGCGAATAGGCGATGTGCAGGCCCTTCACGCCCTTGTCGAAGCCTTTTAGATAATCCTCCTCGTCGTCGGGCCGGCCATAGAGGTCGCGCGGATCGGGCCGCGCCATGACGTTCATCGTCAGCGCCGCGTCGCGCACGGCGCGGGTCATCGGGCCGATATGAGAGAGCGTGCCTTGCGCCGACGGCGGCCACAGCGGCACGCGCCCCTGCGTCGGTTTCAGGCCGAACAGGCCGGTGAAGGAGCAGGGAATGCGTACCGAGCCCGCGCCGTCGGTGCCGACGGCGAGGTTGCCCATGCCGACCGCCTCGGCCGCCACGCCGCCGCCCGACGAGCCGCCCGGCGTGCGGCCGATCTTCCAGGGATTGTGCGTGACACCGTACAGCGCCGAATCGGTGACGCCCTTCCAGCCATATTCCGGCGAGGTCGTCTTGCCGAGCAGGACGGTGCCGGCCTCGCGCAGGCGCTGCGCCGCCGGCGCATCGACGGTCCACGGGCCCTCGGCGTCGGTGGCGAGGCTGCCCATGCGCGTCGGCATGCCCTTGGTCAGCACCATGTCCTTGATGGTGACCGGCACGCCGTCGATGTCGCTAAGACGCTTGCCGCCCTTCTTCCAGCGCTTCTCCGAGGCGCGCGCCGCGCGCAATGCGCCGTCGGGATCGAGGTGCTGGAAGGCGTTGAGCTGCGGATTGAACGCCTCGATGCGCGCCAGCGCCGCGCGCACGGCCTCGACCGGCGAGGCCTCGCGCGCCTTGTAGAGTTTCACCAGCTGGTGGGCCGGCATCAGCGCCAGGTCGGCGGTCATCGCTTGATCTCCGGAAGGACAGGGAATTTCAACGGATGGGCGTCGGCATAGCGCGCCGCGGCGCGCAGCACGAGCGCATCCTTGTAATGGCCTGATGCGATCTGCAGGCCGATCGGCAGGCCGTCGCGGCCGAGCCCGCACGGCACCGTAGCCGCGGGATGGCGGCTCAGGTTGAACTGCGAGGTATAGGGCGACCACAGCGCATTGGCCTTGCCGTCCGGCCCGTCGGGCAGGTTCTTGCCGATCTCGAAGGGCTGCACGGCGACGGCCGGCGACAGCAGCAGGTCGTACTTGGCGAAGAACAGGTTCCAGGCGATCGCCAGCTCGCGCCGCGACGCCTGGGCATTGACCACGTCCTGCAGCGAGTAGCGCAAGCCCGCCTTGGCCGAGGCCAGCAGGTTGGGGTCGAACTCGCCATGGCGGCTTTCGGGATAGATCTGCAGCAGGCGCTGCAGGGCGGCGAGCCAATGCACGACGAAGGTGCGGCCGGCTTCGGCATAAGAGAAGGGAGCGTGAGCCTCCTCGACCTTGCAGCCGAGCTTCTCGAAGTCGCGTGCCGCCTTGGTGACGAGCGCCGCCACCTCGATGTCGAGCGGGTGATCGCCGAAGCGCAGCACGAAGCCCACTCTAAGCTTCTTCAGCTTGCCATCGAGTTTCTTGGCGTAGTTCGTGCCGTCCTCCGGCAGCGCATAGGCGTCGCGCGCGTCGGGCCGGGTGATCACATTCATCATCAGCGCGCAGTCGAGCGCGGTGCGGGCCATCGGGCCGGTATTGGAAAGCTCGCCGGTCAGCGAGGGCGGCCAGGCCGGCACGCGGCCGAACGTGGCTTTCAGCCCGACCAAACCGGTGAAGCTCGCGGGGATGCGCACCGAGCCGCCGCCGTCGGTGCCGATGGCGATCGGTCCCAGCCCCGCCGCCACCGCGGCGCCCGCGCCGCCCGACGAGCCGCCCGGCGTGCGCGCGATGTTCCAGGGATTGCGGGTGATGCCGTTCAGCGGAGAATCGGTGACGCCCTTGTGGCCGTATTCCGAGCTCGTGCTCTGGGCGAAGACGATGGCGCCCGCTGCGCGCAGCCGCGCCACCGCGGGTGCGTCTGTATCGGCCGGCATCTTGTCGGTGAGCTTGCTGCCCATCGAGGCGGGCCAGCCCTTGACCCGCACCAGCTCCTTGACCGACACCGGCACGCCGTCGAGCGCCGATAGGGGCTCGCCCTTCTTCCAGCGCCGTTGCGACGCGCGCGCCATCTTGAGCGCCAGCGCGCCATCGATGCGGCAGAAGGCGTTTATCTCGGGATTGATCCGTTCGGTGCGCTCGAGCACCGCCTTCATGGTCTCGACCGGCGAGACCTTGCCCTTGCGGTAGAGCGCGGAGAGTCGCGCGGCGCTCTGCTGCGTCAGCTCGTCGGTCATGTCGGTTTCCCCTCCTTGCCGTATTGGCCATAATGCCGCGCCAGCTGCTCGGCCTGGTATTCGGCGGCGAGCGCCTGCTCGGTCCGGCCGACCCGGCGATAGAGATCGCCGAGCGAGCGCTTGGTCCACGGCACGGTCGGCCGCTCGCGGTCGTCGGCCTGCAGGATGGCGAGGGCGGCGTCGTTCCAGCCCGACTTCATCAGGGCGTCGAGATGAATGGCGCCGAACAGCGCGCGCTGGGCGATGCTGCCGCCGATCGGCTGCAGGTGCGGCATGGCCTGGCCGAGGAGCCGCGCCGCCTCGGCAAAATCGCCCTTGGCGTAGGCGGCGAGCCCGTGCGCGGCCGGCACGGCGCAGTCGGCCCACGCCTCGCGCTCGAAGGCTCGCGCGTTCTCGGCACGCTCCTCCAGGCTCGCCAGCATTTCGGTGACGGCGCTGTGCTCGCCGGCGCGGGCCAGGCCGTAGAGATATTGCAGGTCGAGGAAGGGCGAGAAGTGCTCGTGCAGGCGCGGCTTGAGATAGAGGGCCACGTCGGCCCAACGCTCGCCGACATCGACGCCGCGCAGCTCGAGGCGCGCCAGCAGCGAGACGGCGTTGATCTGGTCCTCGGAGAATTCCTTCCACACGCCCCAGACGCGCCGATCGTACAGGCCGAGCGCCTCGTCGGTGCGGTCGAGGTCGATCAGGAACAGCGCGAGATGCCACCAATTGTGGGTGTACATGAAGGAGTTGCAGCTTTCCCAGGTGTCGGTCATCGATTGCAGGAAGGCCACGCCCTCCAACATCTTGCCGCGCGCTTCCAGACAATGGGCGATGGCGTGATGCGCCCACGGATCGCGCCGGTCGATCGCCAGCGCCTGGCGCGCCGTGGCCTCGGCCTCGTCGATGCGATTGCATTCCTCCAGGCCGAACGCATACATGGCGTGGACGTAGCGGTTGTCCTGGTTGGCCGCGAACAGGCGCTCGCCGATGCGCAACAGGGCTTCCGAATCGCCGCGGTTGAAGGCGTGGAGCTGGCCGAGCTTGCCGGCCAACAGGTCGCGCGGCCAGTCGGCGGCCATGGCCTCGTGGATCGCAAGGCTGCGGTCGGTTTCGCCCGCCAGCCAGGCCGCGGTCGCGGCGAGCCAGGCGCGCTCGCGGTCGTTGGCATCCTCGCCGCCCTTGGCGAGTGCCTGGGCGCGGGCGAGGTAGCGCCGCGCCGCCTCCTGACCCTCGGCCGAGTTCATCGACAGGACGAGGTTGGCTGCCATCACCGGCAACAGCGCGCAGCTCTCTTCCTTGTCGGCGATGGCGATGAATTCGGCCAGCCGGTTGCCGAAGGCCAGCCACTCGGCGGTCAGGAAATCGAGCGCGGCGATCGCCGCCGCATTGGCGTTGCTGACCTCCAGACCTTGACCGTCCCGCGCCACGCTTTCTGTCCCCGGTTTGCGTTGCCCAAGCTTCGCACGGCGTGGCACGTTGGGCAAAATTTCGGGAGGAAAAATGAAACGCCGGCACTGGCTGGCTGCGGCGGCGATTGCCGTCATTCCGCGGCTCGGCAGGGCGCAAGCCTTTCCCGAGCGCCCGCTGCGCTTCGTCGTGCCCTATGCGCCGGGCGGCTCGACCGACACCTCGGCCCGCATCGTCGCCGAGAAGCTCTCGGTTTTGTTCGGCCAGCCGGTGATCGTCGACAACAAGCCGGGCGGCGGCACCATCATCGGCACGGAGATCGTGGCCAAGGCCAAGCCCGACGGCCACACCATCCTGCTGACGCCCGCCGCCCTCATCGCCAATGCCGCGTTCGGCGTCGCCGTGCCCTACGACATCGACAAGGACCTGGTGCCGGTCGTGGGCTTCGTCGACCTGCCGATGCTTCTGGCGGCCAGCAACGATGCGCCGTTCAAGTCGGTGGCCGAGCTTTTGACCTGGTCGAAGGCCGAGCCCGGCCGCACCGTCGCCTACGCCTCGGCCGGTATCGGCAGCCTCACGCATTTGTGGGGCGAGTACGTCAAGGCGCGCACCGCCATGCCGCTCGAGCATGTCGGCTACAAGGGCAGCGCCGAGGCGTTGCGCGACGTCATCGCCGGCCACGTGCCGCTGTTCGCCGACGTGCTGGTGCCGACCGCGACGGCGATCAGGGCGGGCCAGGTGCGCGGCCTCGCGGTGGCGATGGCGGCGCGCTCGAGCCTGCTGCCCGACGTGCCGACGGTGAGCGAGGCCGGATTGCCCGGCATGGAAGGCTCGGTGCCGTTCGGAATCTCGGTGCCGGGCGGCACGCCGGCGCCGCTGGTCAGGCAGCTCAACGCCGCGTTCAACGAGGCGATGGCCGACCCCCAGACGCGCCGCAAGCTTGTCGAGCTCGGCTTCGTTCCGATCGGCGGCGCTCCGCAAGACTACGCCGCGGTGCTCGCCGCCGAGATCGCGAAATGGCGCAAGGTGATCAAGGACGCGAAGATCCCGGCGCCGTCGTGATTCTGAATCGTGCGCAAGGGGAACCCCTAGCCGACCTGCGGCCGGCTAGCTCTTCGGCGAGCCGCCGAGGAAGCAGTAGATCATGCCGCTCTTGCTGGCGCAGATGTGGCTGCGGCCGTCGGGCGCGAGCTGCTTCAGCACGACCCGCGGCGGCACCGGCACCCAGCGGCCGTCGAGCAGGGCGTACCACATGCCGTCGTCGTTGATGTAGGCGCGGGTCGGGCGGCAATCGCCGTCGGTGTTGGCGGAGCGCCCGTTGCAGCAGGAGTAGCCGGTGTCGGGCTGCTTCAGCTCCTTGTACCAATCGTGGTTTTCGGCATGGCCGCGGCCGTAGTGGCCATCCTGGCCGCGTGCGCCCATCGCGGCCACTATCGCTAACGCACACGCCATCAGGAATCCAGGCGCGGACAGGCGCATGTCTCCTTCTCCTCCGTCGCGGTTGGAACCGCGACAGGTGCCGACGCAATGTCGCGGGGAACCTTTTGGTTCCCTTCAGATCTTGGGCGAGCCGCCCAGGAAACAATAGATCAACCCCGATTTGCTCGCGCATATGTGCGAGCGTCCATCGGGAGCAAGCTGCTTCAAGACGACGCGGGGCGGCACCGGCACCCAGCGGCCGTCGAGGAAAGCGTACCACGATCCGTCGTCGTTGAGATAGGCGCGGGTCGGGCGGCAATCGCCCTCGACCCCGTTGGTGGTGCCGTTGCAGCACGAAAAACCCGTGCCCGGTTGTTTCAACTGCTGGTACCAGTCGTGATGTTCGGCGTGACCTTGGCCGTGGTGACCATCTTGTGCAAAGGCCGCGGTGCCGACGAGCATCGATGCAAAGGCAAAAATACTAAGCACGTAGCGTGGCATGGGGGCTGCCACCTTTCGCAGTGTCCCGCCGAGCCAGCCACGTATTCCTAGCGACGCGCCGTCGCTCAGCCGATTCCGTTGAGCGAAGTGTACATCATCCGCAGACCGGAGACGATGGCGACGAACTGTGGATCGTCCGCCGAGAGCAGGCCGTGACGCACGAAGAAGTCGATCAACACCAGATTGCAGTTGTATTTGAAGTCGGTGGTGTCGCGCACGGTTTCGAGCACGCGCCGCACCGGCCACAGCTCGAAGGAATGCACCTCGCCGTCATTTGCGTGCGGTGTGAAATCACCGGGCAGTTCGAGATCGAAGCAGGTCATCAGGTCGGGCTTGAGCTGCGGACCTGACTGGTTGAGGTAGCTGATGAAACTCACGGCCTTCGCTTGTTGTGCCAGCGCGCGCGGAATCGAGGCCTCTTCTGCACATTCTTTGATCAGATTGTCGTGCAGGCCGATGCCCACCGGCTGGCCGCCGGCCACCGTGTTGTCGAGCTGGCCGGGAAAGGTCGGTTTCACATAGGAACGCCGCGGCACCCAGACATGGAGACCGTCCTTTCGCCGCACATAGCCCGTCATGTGCGGTCCGAAGGCGCGTACGCCGAACCACGGCACCACCGCGCGCTCCATCGCCATCCAGGGCGACAGCGTGAACTCCCAGGTGACGGGATAGGGCTCGTCGCGCCACAGCCCGGTGAAATGACCCTGTTCGCGCAGCGCCAGCAGGAAGGCGCCGACCGCGCCGGTGCGCTTGTGCGGCGTGTCGAGCGCCGGATCGAGATGCCAGGCCTTGTCGCGGCGCCGGAAGAGATCCGTTTGCGCGGCCACGACCGGCGCGAAGTCGCGATGCAGGAAGCCCGCGCGCTGGCCGCCGATGAGCCACGGCTCGAATTGGCTGAGATCGGCGTTGTTGCAGCGCTTGATGTGGTCGAGAAAGGACATCGGATGGGGGATAGCATACCATTCTGCCCATGACGGAAGACGAGCTGCAGAAAATCCTGGAGGGAACCCTGCCTGCGGCCGATTTGCACGACGTCTTCGTCGAGGAATGCCAGGACCAGGACATCCGGCTGCGGTTTTCGCTCAAGGCGGGCGAGAAATGGTCGAGCGCCGCCCTCCTGTCCCTGGTCGACACCTCGCTGCGCGCGGCGGCGGGCGTGACGTCGACGCTCGCCCATCTCAACGTCACGGTGCTGAAGGCGGCGCACGCCGCCGACGTGATCGCCCTGTCGCGCGTGATCGGCCGCGACGGCGGCACGATCCATGCCGAGGCCTGGCTGTTCAGCCATGCCGTCGTCGATCCCATGCTGCATGCGACGGCGAGTCTGGCCCTAAGGCCGGCCTAGGCCGCTTCCTTCCACGCGCGGTCGACGACGGAAACGATGTCGCGCATGATTTGCGTCAGGTCGAAGTCCTTAGGCGTGTAGACGCGCGCCACGCCCGCCTTGACCAGCGTCTCGGCATCGGCCGACGGGATGATGCCGCCCACCACCACCGGCACGTCGCCGATGCCGGCGGCGCGCAGGCCCGCCAGCACTTCGCCGACCAGCGAGACATGGCCGCCCGACAGGATGGAGAGGCCGACCACGTGCACGCTTTCCTCGAGCGCGGCGTTGACGATGCGCTCGGGCGTCAGCCGGATGCCCTCGTAGACCACCTCCATGCCGCAGTCGCGGGCGCGCACGGCGATCTGCTCGGCGCCGTTGGAGTGGCCGTCGAGGCCGGGCTTGCCGAC
>WNFG01005129.1_pt1 | contig 11246 bp, 7 predicted proteins | sample 5400431 | NCBI WGS metagenome assembly WNFG01 (sample SAMN13153346, study PRJNA577476) | soil metagenome | isolation source: 120 cm saprolite under Douglas fir tree site 2 hole 3 replicate 2 | place: USA:California | collected 2015-04-18
GGTGCCCGGCACGATAGGCGTCCTTGGCAGTTGATACCCGCATCGCGTTGATAAAATCGAGCCGCTCCTCGACGAGTTGATCGACCAGCATTCGAGATGCCGCGGCATCATATGTATCGTCGCCATCCACCAAGACGTAGACGTCGGCCTCGATGTCGGCAAACATACGTCGTACGACGTTTCCCTTGCCCTGCCTTGACTCCTTGCGCACCACCGCACCAGCCTTCCGCGCGACCTCGATGGTATTGTCACGGGAATTATTGTCATAGACATAGACGGTCGCTTCGGGGAGTGCCGCGCGGAAATCCGCGACCACCTTTTCGATGGTGATCTCTTCGTTGTAGCAGGGCACCAAAACGGCGATGGCAATAGGACCATTTTCCGCCGCTGGCGCGACAGGGTTCCTCGCAGAAAGTATCAAATCAGACATACAACTCCCCTGGTTGCACCACGGAGGATTTTCGCGAGCCTGGAGCTTCAATCTCGCCTGCCCTGGGCTTCCTCGAAAAGCTGAATATGATGGCGGCGGCAAGACAGACAAGCGAGAAAGAAGCGGATCGATACGTAAACCAGTGGTGGTGCTGGCTATGATTCCTCAAGATCTCGAACCACAAGACCGAAATAAACGCCGGCGCCAGCAGAGCCAGCAAATATGGTCGCGGCTTCGCTCGATAATCAAGCGCCGGAAGGGCGGCTGCAAACACCGCCGTGATGACGACAAAGACGGCAAACGAGGGCTTCAACATAGGGTAGCCAAAATTCTTGATGGTCGCCCACAACATCACGGGCTCGATTTTCTCTTCTATTCCTGAGACCCGGAACATGCCAGCGGTGAAAATCTGCTGCAGCGTCGTAAGGGGGGTATCCGAGAGCAGTGCAGCAACCGCGAAGCGACAAATGTAGGTGCCAAAGAATCCGGCGGCCCACCCAAATGAGAGTACCGCAATGATCCGGAAGATATCACGGGCGGAAAGGTTCTTGTCGGCCGAGGCGGCAACCGTGGCTACCACAAGCGTCGACAGTCCGAGGGGAGGGTTGAACAGCAGATCGAAGAATGCGTTTACGCTGCCGACCGCAACCGCCATGAGAAACAGAGGCCGCCTGACGCCGGCTTTGATGGCCCAAAACACCGCGAGGGGCATCGAAAATATTGCGAGCAGGGATAGCGAGTGCGTGAAGACGTTTCCCAGATTTGCTCCATCCGTCAGCAAGAGATAGCCGAGACCGAACCAAAGTCCCTGGAAGACGCCGCTGACGCTGCCGGTAAATCCAATGGCGATAATCGTCGAGAATGCGAATACCGCGCCGATAACGAGGCAGGCCAGGATGTATCGCAGATTTCTGATGTCCCCAAAACGCAGAAACGGCTTCGATAGAAGCTGGTAGCCATGCCAGTATCGGCTGTAGTTCATGGCGCTGACGGTTTTCTTGTCCTTGACCATCATCATCAATGCGCTGCAGGCGTTGAGCCCGTCGACTTTGGCAATTTCCGAATCCCTCATCAGTCCGAATGCTTTTCGATCCGGTTCGTCAACGAGGTTCAAGCCCAACGCGGCGCAGTCTGTATACCGATCTGAGTATGTGGCGAGATCTGGGGGATAGTCTCGATCGTCGATGACGCCGAGAGCGGCGGCACTGGCCAGCTTTTCATAGAGGATGCGGTGGTTGATGGTTGCATCCACGACGAACACCATCAAAAAGAAAGCAAGATTTGCCGTGATGACCAGAACGGCACCCTGAAACAGATTTAGCAAGGAAATCCGGGCTTCCGCAGCCATGTACGAACTCATATGAATGACTCAATATACGAGTATGAATAATCAATATATAGCGTGCAAATCTTAGGCCAATCGAGTTCGTATCAGATTGATTCCGATGACCTATGTCCTCCTATCACCATCATCCGGGTATCGTCACGTGCAGATCGGGTTTCGACCACAGAATTGCCGATCGCGCAACGCAGCGGCGGCGCAGATTTTCGTGATGGCTGCTGCTGTACCGGGATTAACCGCGCGCCGTACGAGGCGGACGATAGTCTTGTTTCTTGACAATAACACCGGAACCGCTCGAATTTCGTCGAGGACATGCGGACCCGCATCCATTCTGATTGGTAGATGAGGCGTGCTGAGGATATTTGCGGCCTGTGTCGCGGAGCGCTTGATGGACCCGATGTGTCAATCTGGCGCTGGAACTTCGAATGGTAACCGGGTTAGGGTACGATGGCCGTAGACAAAATGAATATTGAAGCAATGAGATACTCGCAATAATCTTGGGGCGTGTGGAACAGGCGTTTGGACCCTAGCAAACCTTGCTTGCAATGTTTTCACTGCGCGTCTGAATGTCGGCCTAGCTTGGAGACCAACCAGTGTCGCAATGGTCTGGATTGAAAATCGTGTGTTTGAATCTGGTGATGGTGTCGGCGCTCGTTTTTGGAAGTGACCGTGCCTTCGATCAGTCCAGCGAGATCGATTTCAGCAAGTTGCAGATGACGTTCCGCGAAGACTTTGACGATACGCTTAGCGTGTCACCGTGGGGCCCCAACACGCGCTGGATTGCTCACACGCCGTGGGCCGGTGATTTTGGTGATGCGGCTTTTGCCGACCCCAGGTTGGGCGTCTTTCCTTTTACGCTGGAGGGCGGGATTCTTCGAATCGAGGCAAGAAAGAATGACAAGGGCAAATGGGAGTCGGGGCTGCTTGCGTCCGCGGATAGCAGCGGTCGCGGCTTTTCGCAGCAGTATGGATATTTCGAAATGCGCGCCAAGCTGCCGAAAGGTCCCGGCGTCTGGCCGGCGTTCTGGCTCGGCAGCATCGTTGACAAGACCGCGCCGGCGTCCGTTGAAATCGACGTCCTGGAATTTTACGGTCATTCGCCGGCTGCCTATCAGAACAACATCATTGTCTACTATACAAATCCCGCCGACGCCGGGGCTAGCGACGTCGATAAGAAACTGCTGCCTCACGAAGTAAAGGTCGCGCCGGACCAGCTGTCGAACGACTTCAACACTTACGGGGCCATGGTTACCAAGGAATGGATCACCTTTTACCTGAACAGGCATGAAGTGTTCCGCATCAAGACCCCGAAGGAACATCGGCGGCCGTTACACGTCCTTTTGAATTTGGCGCTCGGATCCGGCTGGCCGATTGACCGCACGCCCAACCCCTCGTTCATGTATGTAGACTATGTTCACGTTTATAAGATGATCGGGGAATAAGTGCAGAAACGCGCCAAGCCATGAACCCCGAAGGGAGTTGTACTGAAAGTCCAATACGAGTGTTTGTTCACCTGGCTCGCGGCTATGGTTCACGCGAGTGGGAGAGGCGATGGAATGAGGGCAAAGTAATCGGCGTCAATGAGCCGCTGCCCTATGGATATTTCAGGGCGGCGGAATTTGATTGTTTGGTGGAGTATTCGCAGGACGCTGTCGAAAGCATATTTGGGAAACTGCTCCGGTTGGGCATGCGGACTATTTTGGGTTTCGATCTTGTTCATGCCTGGCGTAACTATGGAAAGATCAGCGAAGCGGATGTCGTGTGGACACACACGGAATCTCAGTATTTATCGATCTTGCTGCTTTTCCGGCTGAGGCCAATCGAGCGCAAGCCGAAGATAATCGCCCAGACGATTTGGCTCTTCGATCGCTGGAAGAGATTCGGCGCCTTAAAGAAATGGTTCATTCATCGGTTAGTCGCCCAGGCGGATATCATTACGGTCCATTCGCCAGAGAATCTTAAAGTGGCGTGTGAGCTGTTCCCTCAAAATCGTTCGGAATTGGTGCTTTTCGGCATATCGGCTGAGGAGAAGAAGAAACCCGATCCGCGGCCAAATTGTCAGCCGCTGCACCTCATTTCGATCGGAAATGACGAACATCGCGACTGGAATTGTCTGGTCGAAGCGATTGTCGGTCAGAATCGGTGGATGCTTAAAATCGCATCCTCCAGCGTCGGTCGGCGGCTGGTGAGCAAGGCGACCAACGTCGAGATCGTCAAACTCAAGTCGAATGACGAATTGCTGGCGTTGTACGACTGGGCTGACATTCTGGTCGTTTCCCTCAAGCCGAATTTACATGCGTCGGGTACCACCGTTATTCAGGAGGCGGCACTTCGTGGCGTGCCGGTTATCTGCTCGGATGCCGGCGGGCTGAGAGCCTATTTCTCCGATCGGGAAGTTTGCTTCGTCCCCGCCCAGGACAAAGCCGCACTTCGGCAGGCCATTGAAGGACTGGCGGCGGATCGCGAAAGGCGGCTCGGCTTGGCCGAATGCGCCCAGGCACGGATGGGTCCGGATGGCTTGAGCTCGCGGGCGTATGCGCGGCGGCATGCCCAGATATCGAGAGAATTGTTGTCGGCCACTGTTCGTGCTTGTGGCCGTGACCGTTGACGTTTCAACGGTTGTAGAAGGACCCTGCCGTCCGCACTCGCCGTGTTGGCATCCTTTGCGGAGAGCAAGACTGGTCGAAGGGATAGCTGTTTGAGGACAGTATCATCCTGACGAGCGCGCAAGCTGCATTTCCCTGACTTGCTTATAGTTTCTTGACGAAAATGCCCTGGGCTCCGCGCAGGTCAGAGCTGCAAAAGTATAGAATGCGAGACCGAGGTCGATCAATGCGCCTGATATTGTCGCGGTGATCAGCCAGGCAACGCACACGGCCTTGGCCGCTTGCCGGTAGCCGTCATCCAGTGCATCCGATCGATCGCCTCTTCCTCGGCTGAGCAAAAACGTTAGGAAAAACAAGCTGAAGATCAGGGCGCCGAAGATTCCAAGGCTGGCAAGAACGCCGACTGGAAAACTGGAAGCTCGCACGCTTCCATTTCCGACGCCGAACCCAAACGTGTCGAAGAAGTTCTGCAGCGCCTGCTCGTTCCATGCGGAGCGTTCAATGCCCGAAGCAGTGGAGAGCTTGTTAAGCACCATAGTGTCGATAAGGTTCTGGGCATAGGCCGAAGCATTTTCATTGAGCGCAATAGCAACGGTTCCGAGCGCCATGACGATCGGACCCACAATGAGAAACAAACTCATCTGCATGGTAATCGGTCGGCGCAGGGCTGAAAGCAATACCTGCAAATAGCTCAATGCCAGGAAAGCGCCGAGACCGACGTAAGCTGTTGTCGACGTCGCAAACAGCATTGCCATCAGCGACAAGAAAGCCAGAGGTGCCGTCAATTGGGTCCGGATGCCGAGCAGCCAAAGTCTGCCGGTGAATGCGAAATAGCCGAGCGTCGCGGAGCCGAACGAGGAAGCCTCGGTAAAGGACCCCACAATCCGCTTGAAGCCCGCGACTTCCGTATCGCTGAGCAGGGCGTAATTCGCATTGCGGATGAACGAGAACAACTCCGTCGTATTCGTGAAATAGGTCAGCAAATCAAGTGCGCCAAAAATCAGATTAAGCGTCGCGCAGGCTATCGCAGCACCCCCCAAAACCTTTCTTCCCGAAAGCGTGCTTGCATAACCATAGAGAGTAATGAAGCAGGCAAAATTGCCAATGAAGTAGATCGACTGAGTAATGTTCGACATCGCGGGAGCCAGCGGAACGCTTTGATTGCTCTCAGCGCGAACCGGAAACGTTAACGTTTGCCCTGCAAACAAGCGCGGCATGAAAAATGCGGAGATGATGCTGAAGATCACCGTCAACAGAAGCCAGAAACCCGGTCGACCAAATGATACACCCTGTAACGCGTTGTTCGCGACGCGTTCGTCGCTGAGCAGCCGAAAGAGCAGAAATCCGAGCAGCAGATGAGACGGCGATATGTTGGTGCCGCCCAGAGAATCCAATACCAGTGCGGCCGAAGCCCCGAGCAGGGTGGAGCAAAAGAACACATTAACGGTGAAGGGCGCCGGGCGGAACAGGCTGGCAATGCCGATAAGAAGCGTGAGGATCCCGATTAACTGGACGGTCATGAATCAGCTCGTGCGTTGGTGACGTCTCGGCAATGGCGTAAAAATACCTCGCTGCCGCTGCCCGCCGAACACCTCCGCGCGCTGCGACCTGGCGGACAGTGCTCACGCTGCCTGACTGTTCACAATGCGGTTTTTTAACGTGTCCGCAAGGCGTATTGCGAGCGCGACGATCATTTGGGTGGGATTGGCGTGGCCGGAGGTGGGGAATACTGAACTTCCGGCAACGAAGAGCCCATGGACACCGTGGACCTGACAATGCGCGTCGACGACACCTGAGGCCGGATCGGCTGACATACGCGTCGTACCGGTTGGATGCGCAATGTCCTGGAAGTATTCCGGCAAATCCTGATTTTCGGTAATCCAGCCTTCGAGCAGCGGCGGTTCGATCTGCAAGCGCTCGAACTCCGTCTTCAACAATGTCGCAATTGCCTTGATGGTCCGCTGCTCCTGTTCGTTGACCTTCCAGTCTATTCGCGAAAGCGGAACGCCGAATCGATCGGTGCGGGTTGAAAGCGTCACGCGGCTTGAAGGATCCGGCCGCTGTTCAACGATACAGCGCAGTTCGAGTTTTTCCAGCTTGCGTGGCAGCGAGCTTTTTTCGACCAGGTATTGGAAAAGACCTTGGCCGACCAGATGCAGGTTTGACCCAACGTTTACGGCATCGCGGAGCGCCGGAGGTTTGCCGCGGAGAAGGCGCTTCATTGCGATCCAGGGATCGTCGGGGGCAATGAATTCATACTCCTCGGTGAACACAGCGCCATTGAGCAGGTTTTCCGCTCTCTGGTATTCGGGGCTTAGCCGCAATCCGCGAAGAGTCCGGTGATTTCCGATCGGGCCTTTGATGAAGTATTGGCCGAACCAGGATCTCAACGCTTGAGCCTTGCGGGGATCGAAGCTGCCGATCGTACCCTTCAGATGATCCATCAAAAAACAGCCGACCAGATCGCGCTGATTTCCGAGGCCGCATGAATGCAGGCTGTTCGAGGCCAGCAGAAGGCGGGCGTTTTCAATGCCACCCGCGCTTAGCACGATACAGCGTGACGAAATCTTGCGAGCTTCGCCGTCCAGGCCGCGGACGTCGATTGACTCGACTGCGGTGCCAGCTTGATTGGTGTTAACGTGAGTTACGGTCGCATTCAAAATGACGTCAAGGTTGTCAGCTCGGGACGAGCTCAGGCTTTCGGCAAAATTGACAGAAACATTCCGGTTGCCGGCATCCCGGCTGAATTGCCATAAGCATGAACTAAGCAGTCTTTCATCGATGCCCGGTTTGGCCCCTCGTTGTCTTGCTGGATTCCAGAAGCCGCGACTCATGTGTCCGATATTCGCGACGAGACCCAATCGTGATGCCGATCTGCTCAGGTAGGGCGTCAATTCATCGGCCTTGAATGGCCATCCCGAGTGGGGCACCCAATCCCGCGGTTCGTAGTCGATATCATCGAAAGCAGCGCAACGGCCAGCCCATGTGTTGGACGTACCACCCAGCATTCGGTTTCGAACCAGCCATTGATCCATCACGCGTGGCCAGCCGACGTTCTCGATTTCATTGAGCGCATCTGTGCCGGCGTCGCGTGTCAGGCCCCCGCTCTCGACGAGCAAGACTTTGGCCCTGGTGCGCGCCAGCTCAAGGGCGATGGTCGCACCCGCCGGGCCGCTGCCTACGATGCAGAAATCCGCCTCAAGGTGCTCATCGCTCGAAATGGCACGCAAATCTCTAACCGGCATCGACGTCCTCGCGTTGAAATAAAAAGGCGGCCATTCAGCGACGGCGATTGATGGCAATCTCCTGGACAGCATTTCTCGCTACGGAGCGGCTGAGGAAAAAACCTGACGGCCAAACTTGCGCGCAACGTAAGCCGATCCCTGTCGAGTAAGATGACCGTCGTCAAATTGTAGCGGCACGCCTTCTTCAGCCCAGATCAGGCATTCAGGGTTGCAAATAGCCTCGTAGGTCGAAAAATACTCGATCCCTTCTTTCTTCAGAGCCTTGGCAAAGGTGAGATTTATCTCTTTTTGAGCCGGTCGCCGGTGCTCCGTCGCATAGCCGGAGAGAGGTCTGCCGGACGCGATCGCTTTGGCGAGAATTCGCGGGAGCGACTGGTCGTATTCCACGATCGGTCCGAATACGATCACCCTTGGAATATGGCGCGATAACCGCTGGACGGTGCTGATCAGCCCGCTCAGGTCGGCGATCTCCCATCGTCCGGATATGATGATGCCGTCCAGATGGGCGTTTGGAATGAAGGTTTCCAGAACATAGGCCATTAAATCTCTGCAGTGCTGCAGACCCGCTGCGCCGTCGATTGGCTTGCAGCCACTCGCCGTCGCTTGCAGAAAATTGACATTCGCCTGGGTCGATTGAAGTCCGCTCCACAGGTGGGCGGCGTGGCTGTCACCAAGAACAAGGAAGTTGGGTCGGTCCGGCTTTAGCGATAGGCAATTGTCCTTGTACGGACCGCTGAAGTCGGCGCGCAGGCTGGTAATTAGAAAGCAAGTCCCGACTCGCATATGGCTTTCGTCGATTTTGGCGTAGGCAATGACGTCGGTCGCCTGCGATGGATAATTCCAGAACTGTTCGATCCCGGGTCTGAGCAGAAGCGCAGCGACAGCTACGGCAATCATTGAACCGCCACCTGCGAGCAAGGTGCCTCTGTTACTGAAGCGGTACGGCTTCTCACGAAACGGCCGTTCGACAAATCTCCACGAAAGCGCGGCAATTGTTGTGCTGGCTATGACCAGGGCGAATTTCTCCATCCTGTCGGGCTCATGGAAAAGCCTGAAAAAAACGATCATGGGCCAGTGCCACAGATAGAGCGAATACGAGATCAGGCCGACGAACTGAACGGGCCGCAGCGAGAGCAATCGTCCGACGTAGGTCGAATGCCCGACACCGGCCCAGACAATGAGGGCTGTTCCGATGCAGGGTGCAAGGGCGAGCGGGCCCGGAAACAGGCTCGTTCTCGAAATCACATAGAAGCTTATGAAAAGCAGAATGAGGCCGGTGGCTGCGCCAGCCTCGGCGATCCATCGCCGCGAAATGTCAGGAAATGCCTTGGCCGCCAACAACGCTCCGACGAGCAGCTCCCACGCCCTGAAGTGGGTGAGGTAGAACGTCGCGCTGACATCGGTATGAATCGTATATGCGGCATAGAGAAAACTCGCCAACATCAACGAGAAAACCGTGGCGATTCTCGCTTGATTGCTGCGATCCTTGATCAGAAAGATGACCAGCGGAAACAGCACATAGAACTGCTCTTCGACCGATAACGACCAGGTATGAAGCAGAGGGTTTGTTTCGCTGTCGCGTTCGAAATAATCGCTCCGCAGGTAGAAAAAGATATTGGAAATGAAGAATATCGAGGCGGCTATGCTGGCTCCGACGGTTGCCGCCTCGGTGGGAAAGTACCAGAAGAAACCTGCCAGAATGCAGAACCCGAAAACAGCAAACAGAGCCGGAAAGATTCGTCGAATTCGCCGGTTATAAAAATTCGCGACGGAGTAGGAGCCGTCGTCGATGCCCTTCAAGATAATTCCGGTGATGAGATAGCCGGAAATCACAAAGAAAACGTCGACGCCGATAAAGCCGCCGCGGATGTAATTCGGGAATAACTTGAAGTGAAATAACACGACAGAGATGACCGCTACGGCGCGTAGCCCGTCAATGTCTGCCCTATGCATTCCGTCGGATCCCAAAAGCCGCCTGCAATCTCAAATATTTTGCCACTTGGCATCTGCGATGCCAAGCCCTTATGCAGATCGACGGTAGAAATAGATAGTTACCCGCGCGTCGGCTGAAATGGCGCATGCAACGCCGCCCTATCCTGACGTTGGTCTCAGCCGCCCAATCCTGACCTGCCTGTTTTTCTCTGCACCGGTGCGTCGTCCAGGGGCTGGTCAATAGGGCAGCAAAGCATTTGCTTGAGGGCGCAAACGCTTCACAGTCTCTTATTTCCCGGTGAGTGAGTCCAAGCCGCGCTCGTGCAGTTCTGAAATGCCATATCGATGTCGATAGCCCGTCGCGTAGAGGCGATCGGTTGAAAATCTCCTTCTTCCCAACGTATGGCGAAACGGGAGGATCTTGAGTTTCAGGAAGTCTTTCAAACCGTCAATTACTCAAGGCAGCTGGATACATCTGAAACGACGATCTGAACTGCGGCTATGGCGGCGCATCGTCCGGAGGTTGGGCGGACGCGGAGGGATTTGGTCCGGCGATTTGCCTGAGGACGCACAGTAGAATAGCATTGCGAATCCGAGGCGTCGCCCGATCCTATGATGAAAGAATGGCGTAACATTTGTTGGGTGATGGCCGCGGCAGGGAAGGTGAAGTGGGTAGCATCGGTAGTACCGCACATACAACTGGGTCAGGGCACCAAGACATCGTCGGGTTGCTGAAGTCCCATATGATCGACCATTCGCTGCCTCTATGGTCCGGCGAAGGCTGGGATCCGGCGGCAGGCGGCTTTGTCGAAAGGCTGGATATCGAGGGCAGGGCGGATCGTGCGGAGCCGCGGCGTGTCCGGGTTCAAGCGCGACAGATCTATTCGTTCGCCAAGGCGGCTCAAATCGGCTGGTATCCGGAAGGCCGCGAAATCGCAATGAGGGGCCTGGATTATCTTTTGGCGAAAGCTAAAAGCCCGGATGGCCGGCCAGGCTTTGTTCACTTGCTCGGTCCGGATGGTTCCACGATCAACGCGATGCGCGATACCTACGACCACGCCTTCGTGCTGCTCGCGCTGTCGACGGTATATCAGTTGAGCAATGATGCCCAGGTTCGGGGCGAGATCGAATCTTTGCTCGCGTTTATCGACCGCGACCTGCGATCGCCTCATGGCGGCTTCATTGAGGGAATTCCCGCAACGATGCCGCGCCGACAAAATCCGCAGATGCATATGCTTGAGGCGTTGATCGCAACATTCGATGCGACGAGGGATTCTGTTTTTCAGAATCGCGCCGGCGATTTATACGGCCTGTTCGTTGCGAATTTATACGATCCGCAGCGTCAGGTTCTCGGCGAATATTTCGAGGAGGATTGGTCGAGAATAGAGCCTGTCAGTGTTGAACCCGGGCATCAGGCGGAATGGGTGTGGCTGCTCAGGGGCTTTGAACGGATCACGGGCTGTCCCAAGGCCTGGATCGCGCAGGCCGAGGTGGAAGAGCAGGGTGCGGCTGACGAGGCGCGTGAGGCTCTTGCTCGGCTGCATCGACACTATCTGCGCCATCCCGTTATGGGTGGCTGGTACGATCAATTCGATCGCGACGGCCGATCGCTGGTCGATTTCATTCCGGCCTCTTCATTTTATCACATTCTCTGCGCCATCGTTGAAGCGGAGCGGGTTCTCGGCTGACAG
>WNFG01009567.1_pt1 | contig 11245 bp, 10 predicted proteins | sample 5400431 | NCBI WGS metagenome assembly WNFG01 (sample SAMN13153346, study PRJNA577476) | soil metagenome | isolation source: 120 cm saprolite under Douglas fir tree site 2 hole 3 replicate 2 | place: USA:California | collected 2015-04-18
CTTCGTCATAGCTACCTCCTTAAAAAGCCGAAGGGGCCCGAGGGGGCCCCTGTCGGTGAAGTCGGACGCGAGTTCACGCGCTTGCCCCGATAGGGGCGGTTCTTGTCTGCACATGGCCTCGCCGGCCGAACGTCTAGGATGCCGCAGAAGACGTATTTCTTCTACGATCGTAGAGTATCATAATACCACTGACATGTCAACAGCGCGAATTCTGCTGAAAATACGGCTATTTACGCAGCCTTTGGCCGACGGGCATTGAGGGGAATACGGTCGCAAAGCCGAAACAAGCGACAATATTCGTTGTTGCAACTCTGAGTATCGTCAATTCGATTGCCGTTGCACACATCGAAGGCTTCCTGGGCGCAATGCCGCCAGATCGAGCTCTGAACGAACCGGGGGAAGGTGGTGGGGAATTCCGGGTTGAACTCTCGGCCGTCGATGGCCCCCGCGAGCCGCTCGATGATCTCGGCGCACCCGGCCGGCCTGTAGCAGCTTGGGCCGTAAGAATGCGCCGCGTTCAACCGGGCCAGGATCCCGGTCCGGTGCAGGAAATTGTGGACCAAGGTGTCGACGGCGATCATCGCCGCCCCAACTTGGCCCCACCGGTCCCGATCAGGGCCGCCGCCGAGAAGCAGGTTCGATAGCGCGACGCTCAGGACCTTATCGGAGGCCCCATAAACGTGCCGCAGCGGCCCTAGAACGGCGGCCCGCATTCGGCCGACCCGATCAGGCGGTCCCGGGCAATCGGTCTCAGCGAGCCTGCTATCGAGCCAGGCGACCAGGTCCCCGCCGGCGACGTCCCGGCAGAACAGAAACAGGCTGTAGGCCAGCTGGTTCAGTCCACCATTCCGAAGCCGATGGGTCGGCAACGGGCAGGCCAAGATATGATCGGGCTCGGCGCAAGTGCCTGAGCTCTTGTGGTACCGGCATCCTTCGAAATGCCAGTAGCTCTTGAGCTTCGGGCATGAGGGCGACTTCCCCAGGTTTTTCTCGATCTTTCGCCAGGTCGCCAGGCCATGCTGCCGCATGTACCCGGCGGCGACCGTATCGGAGACGCCCTGAAAGCTCAGGACCTCGACTAGCCAATCGAAGATTGCCGCCGTGTGATGACGCTCGACGGCCTTGGCCACGCCCCGGTTGCGCAGGTCAGTTCGAAGATCATCGAGATACGACGGGGACCCGGCGAGCCGACAGGTGGTGCGGACCAGGTTGACCGCGTAATCAAGGTCGGCACTGTTGAGATTTAGATCCAGGCCCAATGCCACCGTCCATCAATGTCCAGCTTCGTGCGGCAAGTCTAATCAGATCAGCGACACGAGCCGACGCTGACTGTCAGAATCGCCGTCGATGTACCGCTGAGTCGTAACAATCGATCGGTGTCCCGCGAGGAGCTGCACGTCTCGCAGCGAGCCACCGGCTTGATGGACCAGTCGGGCTGCCCGGGTAATGAAGGTCCGTCGTCCCGAATGGGACGAGCAGCCAACGAGGCCGACGGCCCGGTACGCCTTCTTGAACCAGTTGACGATGCTGACCGGATGCATGTGGCCGCCCCGCGCGGATCGCACCACCGGCCCTTGCGGAAGGGTCCGCATTTTCCACCAGCCCAAGGCATCCTGAAGGTCAGGATGGATCGGAATCAACCGACCGTTTCGTTTCTTGGCTGCTTTGTCCCTGAGCTCGATGACTGAGCCGATCTCGCCGCTCGGATCGAGAACCATGTCCCAGGTCAGGTGGGCGATCTCGCCGGCTCGCAGCCCCGCTTTTGCAGAGAGGAGGAGAATTACCTGATCGCGTTCGGGGTGGAGGGTGGTGCTGGCGTACGTCAAAAGTCGCCATAGCTGCGTATCAGTTAGGATCTTTGCTTGCTTGCCGGCCATAACAGACTTCACTATCTGTTATGAACACTATTGAAGAACAAGTGCTGCGTCAACTACGTTTATCAGTTCGGCACGTATACCTGGTGAGCCTTGATCAGAGCGAAAAGCCCGCTGGATTTCCACGGACTTTCCGTAAAACGGAAGAGATGAGAGAGAGTTTTTTGAAGCCGACCTTTCCGACGCTGATCAGCTCTTCGGGAACGTGTCAGCAGCGGTCATGGGCGGCAGAGACTGCATCGCTTCGAAAACGTGCCGTTACGGCGCCCTTCGCGTTCAGCAGCGAGTTGGAGCTCCGCCACACTGGTCGCACATATCTTGCGATAGTTCCTCCCCGTAAATGCGTCCGTCGCTTGCCTGTTATTCGAGATGCTATTGCAGCCAGCCCGGTGAAGAATGACGTAGTCGGGATCAGCCAAGCGTCGGACGTTCAGGACGAATCCGTCTGGGTGCGCTGCTGTCCAAGCCAGATAGCTCAAATCGTCGTTACAGAACCGGATCACTATCCCGTCCCCGTCCGTTGGATCATCTGTTCAAATACGTCGAGAAACATCGGATCACGTGTCTCCTCGACGTGGCGCTGGTTCCAGAGGCCTGAGCCACGTACAAGCGGGCGACCCGAACAATGCCCTAGCCAACCCAGCGACGGAGGATCAAGAGGCGTGCGCCCATGATTGCTGAGCAGCGCTATAGTATTATGCTCGATCTCACCGCGCAGGCTGTTAGGCCCGGGTTCGTCATTGATGTCGAGCCAAAGGAACGGCATGACAGCGATGTAGCGACTAACCGCCTGTTCGACTGGCGCTTCGGCCGCAGCCAGCACTACCCGGCCGATGCTTAGCGCCGCGGATGCCTTCGCGGCGTCGCCCTTCACACCCCAGGAATTGCACTGAGGTAGGCCGCCCCGCGCCAGCAACGCCTGGCCGACCAGTAAGCGCAAGATCGAACCTCGATGGTTGCCACCGCCTGACGCACGGCCGCGGTGCTGTCCAAGGCGCTGACGAAGCGTTGACCGGGATCCGACGCCTAGCGCATGCGTGCCCACGCGGACGACACGAGGTCCCTTCCCACTATCTCTGCGAATTTCGCCAGCCTCAAAGAAGAAATAAACGCCGCGATCGGGCCAACCGCGAGAGCTGCCGAGGCTCGCGAGCGTTCGTGTTCCACCGACGCGCTGATTGAGTCGGTCGAGGAGAGCGTAGAACCTTGCAAGATCTGCAAGACGACTCATTCGGTCTCAGACAGCCAGGCTAGCTGCTCGCCGCGCGTAAGGTTCGCCATCGGCACGTTTACCGTTATTCCGTGGCGCCGAAGTGGCTCGACCAGGAACTCCCGGTAGCGATGTCCTGCAAACATCACAATCCGCCGCTCATCGGCAATCTCCGGTAGGAGCTTGCTCAACACCTTGTTCGCCCAGTCGCGCCGCTCGGCGACCCCGAGGGTATTGAGGGTGTAATCATAGGGCGCAATTTCGGCGTCCGGGGCGACCAAGCCGTAGAGCGAGGACAGTACGAACCACCGTGCTCCGCTCCCCTCGACGATGTTCCGCGTCTTTCGGAACCAGGGTGACGTATAGAGGGAACGCGCGGGGGCTGGCTGGGGTAGCTTGCTTTTCACGCAAGAGACAAGGACGATCGTGTTGGCAAGTTCGAGATCATTCCCCGTACGGGCTGGCCTGAAAACTGGCCGTCGCTGAGATATTGCCAGCTGTTTTGGCAAAGGACCCGCGGTCAAGCTGAATTGAAAATAGACATTCGCGCCGTTAGCTGGACCAATCCGTTTGACCGGTGTGACACGCGCTAACTCCTCCAACTTATGGCTACCAATAGCGCTGCACACCGCTGGCATGGCATTAGCTAAACCCATTGCCTGATGGATATCGCCGGCTCGGATGGTGATTTCGGAGCGACCCTCGGCTCTAGCGGGGGCAATATAGTGATCGACGGCAAATTGCCGAATGCGATCTGCTTGGCTCAGCATCCTGTTTGAGTCCTATCTGGCGTCATGCTGTCCGTTCGACCCATTGCCGGTCAAGCCAATCCTTCATCGCCAGCACGTCGAGCGCCATCCTTCCCATGCGCTCGGACGCAAGAATCATCTTTTCGCCGGTTCCAATGGCGGTGACAAACGTTGGGTACTCCTAGCTTCGCTGATCGGAACCGGCAAACGCAAGCCGTGGATTCGCAAGCCTATCTACCCGTATCAACGACGAACTCTTGCCCCCACCTACGTCAAGTCCGAGCCCGAAGGCCGTGGCCTGACAACGACGCTTACTTTTCAACCGTACTCATTGATTAAGAAACTGCAATTTCTTAATCAGTACACAAGAGGGCGCCTCGAAAAGGTGCTGTCCATGTTACTCGATAGCTTCTTATGAAAAGCTATCGAGTGCAACTCAATAAATCGGAAATTAGAGCCATCACGCTGGAACGGCGATGTATCGGGGGAGGATGGGCATCATTTTAGGCCGCCCATTTCAGCCCCTGGCTGGCGTAGTCGAGCATCAAGTCGAAGACATCGTTGCACTTCTCGGTGAAGACGATGCGATCGTAGCTCTTTGGCAGATGCGTATCCAAGACCGATTCCACGGCTGATCGCACGCGGCCTTTGGATTGTACGTCCTTGAACCAATCCTGAACGAGAACCTTCGGGCTCTCCTCGCGCAGCCGATGCAGCAAGGCTTTCGCGGCCAATCGGACTTTCTGCGTTTCCTCCCTGGTCATCTTGTCCTTAATCAGGATATCGAACAGTTCCAGTTCGTCTTCTGTGAGGCCCTCGCGGATGTGGCGCTCTGATTCAGCCTTCATGTCCTTCGCAAATTTCATCAGTTCCTCGAAGTAGTTGTCAGCGGACGAACTGCCAGCATTGTAGGCGTCAACGATGCCCTGCAAACGCGTGGCGAAATCCGTCCGCGTGGCGTTCTGTTTGAGCATCTGCTCCAGCTTGTGCTGGATGAAGGCGCGCAGGTCGGCGATCTCGATGTTCTTGTGCTTCGCCTGCCGGAAATCTTCCTTGAGTTTCTCGAAGTTGATTTTGCTCAAGTCCCAAGTCTTGCCGGATTGGGTGATGCGAAGTTCGGGTTTGCTGCCCGTGAGGGCGCGTCCATCGTCCACGACCAGACTTTCGTCCAGCAACTCACCCACGCGTAGCGCCACGGCATCAATGTCCTTGTGCTCGATGATCGCGTCCAAGACGCCACGCAGGTATCCACGTCCGTCATAGGGCGATCCTTGCACAGAGATGTCCGGAGCAAGGTTGGGAACTCCGCTGTCGGTGCGGCGTTCTTGCGTCGAACCCCTGGCGGCACGTTATCCGTTCCCCAACACGCCCGGACCGACCAGGGGCATCAGGACCTCGATGCGGCGTGTCCCCGGGGTCCACGTCCTTTCCATGGAGCCCCGGTCCTGAGAGCGGCCGGGGCTTCTTTCATTTCGGAGGGCAGTCTGTGCTTGCGCCATTCCCCTTTCCGAGTGTCGGGGGAGAGGAGCGCCCTGGGATGTGTGTCCGTCCAGGTAAGGGCCTGGGCGGGGCTGGCAAAGGTAGGACGAGGGCTTGGGGCGTGGGGGAGGCATTTGAGGGGAGGCCTGGGAAAGGACCTAGCGGGCAGCGGCCAGGCAGGTGGCACAAAAAGGGGCACAGACCGCCGCCCGTGGCACACACCGGGCATAAGGAAAACCTTTATTCATCGACGTTTCTGAAGGATCGATGTGTACCGGGCCAAGCCGTTTACAAAACCGCTCCTTTAGCACATGACATCAGCAGGTCAGATAGCTGGCGATCTCGACAAGATTGCCGTCCGGATCGCGGCAATAGATCGAGGTCATGGTTCCGAGCGCGCCGGTTCTCTGCACTGGTCCTTCAGTAACAGTGATCTGACAATTCCGCAGGTGATCCAGCACGTCTTTCGGGGCACTAGTCGTAATGAAGCAAAGATCGAGCGAGCCTGGCGCATCTATTGCACCTGTCGGCCAATTTGAGGCTCCTGTCAGCCGCAGATTTATTTTCTGAGAACCGAACTTCAGTGCAATCCGTCGATCCGGCCCAAACTCCTCGCGTTGCATACCCAACACGCGCGGATACCAAGAGGCAGTAGTTTCGAGATCCCTGCAATTGAGGACGACGTGATCAATGCGGTCTATCGCAAAGGGCATGTTTCTCTCCCACAGAACGCCACGCGAACATTCTGCCCAAGCATTGCCCAACCTGACCAGGTTTTTGGGCACGGTTCACGGCTTGTTCAGGCAGGGCGAGACACCAAGCCCTTTATCCCCGAACGGCAGAAATCGTTGGTTTTCAGGGCTTAACATGGTGGGCGCGGCTGGGATCGAACCAGCGACCCCTACGATGTCAACGTAGTTCCCCTTTTCGAACGGTCTTGGCACAATCTGCCTGGGGCGTTCGCCTCGGTGGTCGGATCCACTCAGGGCGATCAATAGGACGAGACGGGGTAAAGAAAGCCCCGGACATGCACGATGCCGGGCCCTCAGGGTACGTTCCCGCCGGGCCTAGGGACGGGGGATGGGGACGCCCAGCGGGCTTGTGCGCCGATATATGGGACGTAGCGAAAGGGTTTCCCACCCCCGGAGGTTTCGCCAATGCCGGCGAACGCGTCTATTTTCCGTACCGCGCGAAAGTCGCCACACGTGATCTTTTCGCTTGAGTCTTCATTGCCTATCGCCTGCAGCACCCAATCAACGTTTTACGGATGGAAACTGCCGTACCCGGAGGTCCTTCGGCCATTCGGACATGTTCTCGCCTTTCCCGCGGATATTCTGCGGCCAACGATCATGATTGGTACCAATCTGTTTCATGAAGAAGGCGATTCCCAGATCAGCGCATTCGTCTCGCATAGCCCGTACCCAGGCCGGCTTCATGCGGCGTGCACCGGGGCCAGACTCGCCGCCACAGATGATCCAATCTGGGACACTTGCGTCCGGCTGTAGCTGAAGCGTCCTCAACGGGCCAAGCGCTGGTTCGTAGGATACGAATTTGACGGTTGCCCTAATCCGCGGCCGCGACAGAATTGCCCAGCGTCTCTCGTAACAAAGCCGATTCTCGCATGTTATCCCCAGCCAGACGTTGGTCGGGATCTTGTCAGGGCGCCACGGCGCCAGCTTCTCATAATTTTCCGGGCGCTTAGTGAGCAGCAACCAGTCGAGCTCGGGCGTGTCTTCTATCAGATGCCCTAGATCAGATCGCCATTCCCGCGGCACTTTGTTATCGAGCCAATCGGCAAGCGAGGCGCAGAATACCCGGGGCCGATGGCCGCTGGTATGCTTTGCCCAGCGCCGCGGCAATTTCCAATTCGCCTCAGAGGTCCGCTTGCGCTCCCCATGAGGCCCCCACTTTACGCGACCATACCGATGATCCATCAGAAATTCCGCGTAGCAGTGATCGCAGCCTGGTGACACTTTCTGGCAACCGATCCACGGATTGAACGTGTGATCGGTCCATTCAATCTTGCTGTTCTCCATATTCTTACTCCTACGGTTGAAGGTTCACGCGTAATAAAAATTCACGCGAGTATTACTTTCTTTACAAGATTCGTTTTCAGGTTCCGTCGCGGATCACTTCGTAGCTAAAAACCTCAAGTGCCTCCCCACAATGCGCGCTAGTCTTGAACGTGCGCGCGTGCTCGATGTATTCAGTCCTCCCGACCTGAGTAGAAAGCCAGGCTCATGGTTTGCAAGCTCGACCCTCACGACATTGGTCTGACTGCCTGATTGAACACCGGAGCTTAGCCGGCTCCCCGCGCCTGGGCGGCGCGGCCAACGATTGGCCAACGATAGACGTGAATCAAACGCGAACATTCGTGCGCGAACGACACGGAAAACCGCGAGAGATGGTGGGCCCGGGAGGACTCGAACCTCCAACCAGACCGTTATGAGCGTTCGCTCTGACCGTTGAGTTGCGGGCCCCAGGTCGCTGCTCTTGCGGTCCGCCGGGTCGCGATCTGGCCGCCGTGGCGGTCTCCCCCTTGGCGACGGCCGTGGGCTGGCCCAAGGACGGCCGGAAAGCCGTTGGCGACCATCGTAGGCCCGTGGAAGGCTACCTAACGACACCGGCCGGCTGCTGCGCTTCTGCGGGTTGATCGCGGCCGCTAACCGGTAGACAATTTGAGGCTAACCCATTGATCCGAAAATCGGTGTAGACACACCCGGAACGTCTAAGCCTCTGACCTGTATAGCAAAGCATATGCCTGAAAATCCACGGTGTCGGTGGTTCGATTCCGCCCCTGGGCACCAGTGTTGCAAACAGCTGAGCAAATCCAGCTCGCCGCAGTTCGCCTAAGCTTTTGTTCCAGCCCACCCAGCCCGCAGCCCCAGCATGGCCCGCGCTTCCTCCGGCGGCGTTGCTCTCGGCGAGGCGCTCGCGGGTGACGCGGATGTTGTCCTCGAGTCCGGTGCGCACGCCGTCGGCTTGTCTGGCAAGCGCCCATTCCATCACCTCGGCCTGGTGACGACCAATCCCGGCCGCCGTCCACGTCGCCTTCGGCAGCACCCGCTTGAGCTCGCCCACCAGAATGTCGAGCAGGTCCTCCCGCGCGGGGAGCGCGTTCTTCACGCCGAGCACCAATTGGACGTGCGGCTTCTCGTCCAGCAGGCCGCGATCGGCGAGCCCGAGCGCGCCGTGGATCATGGAGAGATCGAACACCTCGATCTCCGGCCGGATGGCGTTCTCTCGCATCTTGGTCGCGAGATCCTCGATCAGCGCCGGCGAATTCTCATACACGATGCTCGGGAAATTGACCGAGCCGGTGGATAGCGAGGCCATGTCGGGCTTGAGATACAGCGCGCTGCCGCGCGCGCTGGGATCGCGGCCGCGGCCGCCGGTCGAGAACTGCACGATCATGCCGGGGCAATGCCGTTTCACCCCTTCCATGACTTGGGCAAAAAGCTCGGGATCGGAGGAGGGGGTCTCGTCCGGGTTGCGAACATGAATATGGACGAGCGAGGCGCCGGCCTCGAACGCTTCGTGCGTGGATTCGATCTGCTCGGAGGTCGTGATCGGCACCGCAGGATTGTCGCGCTTGCGCGGGACCGAACCGGTGATTGCCACCGCGATGACCACGGGCCTCATCCTACGCTCCTGTGCTGTCGCAAACCTTTGGCCGGCTGCATGCGCAATACAGCGTAGATCGCCATGCCCGATACCCGGTTTCGGCGCCGCCGCGGGGTTCCCGGAGCGGGAACATAGCCGACGGTTGCTGCTTGTAGGACAGAATATTCCGCAGGGCCGGGCGCGGCCAGCCAACTTCGTGCCGGGCGGGTCGGGCCCGAGATCATTTTGGCCCGTGAGATCCCGGGAGAAACCCATGAGCATCGCCGCCGAATCCTTGCCAATCTCGGCGCCATCCGCTGCCGCCGATACCCGGCGCCGCATCATCGCCATCGTCGGTGCCTCCTCGGGCAACCTGGTCGAGTGGTACGATTTCTACGCCTATTCGTTCACGGCACTCTATTTCGCTTCCGCGTTCTTCCCCTCCGGCGATCGCACGACGCAGCTGCTCAACACCGCCGGCGTATTCGCGGCCGGCTTCTTCATGCGGCCGCTCGGCGGCTGGCTGTTCGGCTGGATCGCCGATACTCACGGCCGCCGCACTTCGATGATCATCTCGGTGCTGATGATGTGCGCGGGCTCGCTGATGATCGCGGTCATGCCGACCTACGCCTCGATCGGGGCGGTGGCGCCGGCGTTGCTCCTCCTCGCGCGCCTGGTGCAGGGACTTTCGGTCGGCGGCGAGTACGGCACCAGCGCAACCTACATGAGCGAGGTCGCCGCCAAGGGCCACCGCGGCTTCTACGCTTCCTTCCAGTACGTCACGCTGATCGGCGGGCAGCTGCTCGCGCTCGTCGTGCTGATCAGCCTGCAGCAGTTCCTCTCCGCCGACGAGCTCAAGGCCTGGGGCTGGCGCGTGCCGTTCCTGGTCGGCGCGATTGCCGCGGTCGTCGCGCTGTTCCTGCGCCGATCGCTGGCCGAGACCGCGTCCGAGGAATCGATGCACAACAAGGAGGCCGGAACGCTGCATGGGCTCCTGCATCACAAGCCCGCGGTGCTGCTCGTGCTCGGCTTCACGGCCGGCGGATCGCTGATCTTCTACACCTTCACCACCTACATGCAGAAATACCTCGTCAACACCGCCGGCATGGACGCCAAGACGGCGAGTACGTTGATGACCTTCGTGCTGCTGATCTACATGCTGCTGCAGCCTTTATTCGGCGCCATCTCGGACCACATCGGCCGCAAGAACTCGATGATCTGTTTCTCCTCGCTGGCGGTCCTGGCGACGGTACCGCTGCTGACCGCGCTCGGCCGCGTCGCCGATCCGTATGCGGCGTTCGGACTGGTCCTGTTGGGGCTGGCAATCATCAGCTTCTACACCTCGATCAGCGGGCTGGTGAAAGCGGAGCTGTTCCCGACCGAGGTGCGGGCGCTCGGCGTCGGGTTCTCCTATGCGGTCGCCAACGCGCTGTTCGGGGGCACCGCCGAATACGTCGGGCTGTGGTTCAAGTCGGCCGGGCAGGAGTTTTGGTTCGCCTGGTACGTGACCGCGCTCTGCGCGGTGGCGCTCGTGGCGTCACTCTCGATGCCCGATACCCGCAAACGCGGCTACCTGGAAGGGACGCAAGCGCCGGAGATGTGAGGTTGGGCAGACGGCTCCGCTGGCTGAGCGCTCGCATGGATGGTGTCGCCGCCGCCATTGGCGAGCCCGATCGCCTCGGCGTGATGCATCGATCCCGCCTCAGCCTGCGAACGTGAGCCCGCCGCTGACGCTGAGCACCTGTCCGGTGATGTAGTCGGAGCGCGGGCTCGCAAAGAACAGGATCGCGTCGGCGATTTCCTGCGGCTTGCCGAGCCTGCGGAACGCGATCGCGCGAATGAAGGCTTCCTTGATCTTGTCGGGCCGCGATTGCAGCATCGGCGTGTCGGTCGGGCCTGGGCACACGCAGTTGACGTTGATCTTGTATCGCGCCATCTCCCGCGCCAGCGATTTGGTGAAGCCGATCAGGCCGGCCTTCGCGGCCGCATAGACCGTCTCGCCGGTGCTGCCGACCCGTCCGGCATCGCTTGCGACGCTGACGATTTTTCCCGCTCCGGCGGCGATCATCTCGGGAAGGAGCGCATGGGTGAGATGCAACGCTCCGCCGAGATTCACCGCGATCACTCGGTCCATGTATTCGGGCTTGTTGTCGAGGAACAGCTGAAAATCGTTCCAGCCGGCGGCGTTGATCAGGATGTCGACGCGCCCGTGCCGCTCGAGCACTTGCGCGGCGCACGCCCGCACCGTGCCGCGATCCGCCATGTCGATCTTGACGTATTCGACCAGCAGCTTTTGGGCGGCGGCCTCCTGCTCGAGTTCGGCGCCTTTC
>WNFG01004917.1_pt1 | contig 11242 bp, 11 predicted proteins | sample 5400431 | NCBI WGS metagenome assembly WNFG01 (sample SAMN13153346, study PRJNA577476) | soil metagenome | isolation source: 120 cm saprolite under Douglas fir tree site 2 hole 3 replicate 2 | place: USA:California | collected 2015-04-18
GCCGATCTCACGCGTCTCGATCCCGATGGCTCATCGCGCCGGCTTAACCTTGTTACCGTAGTAGACATAGGTGTCTTTGGCTACGTAATCATCATCTTTATGTTTGCGGCGGATCTTGCGAATTCCTGGTTTATCAGGAGCTTGTTCAGCAAGAGCATGCTTAGCAGCAGCATGTTTAGCAGGAGCAGATGATCTGGCGGGGTGTTGCACGGCAGCTGCGCCGTTCGTGGCGACTATAGAACTGCGACGAGGCTGCGATATATCCTGCATCGCCGGAATAGCCGGTGATGTGTTTCGAGCGCGAGGTTGCGGTGTGTCGGGGGTATAGGCATAATGACGCACGACGGAAATCACGCCGACCACCAGTACTGCCGAGAGCGCGGCCACTCCGGTGGAAGTCCACCGCCGTGAGGCAGTTCCGTCCCGACGCTTTGTCTCTGTCCTGAAATTTGTCCTGAAATTCGATAGCGCAAACTTCTTCTGCGCCGATTTCGCATGTTCATACAAATTTCGAACAGCAGCCGAACCACTGACTCGCGCTCCCGCGAGCCAATTGTCCAGGTTGCAACGGATCTTTTTCCAGTAATTGGGTTTCCAGTAATTGGAGACTTTCGATTCGCGTGGCGTCCCTTGTGCCTGCGGCGGCGGATGTAGCGGCGCAGCTGGGGTGGTGGGCCAAAGCAAAGGCGATGAGACTTCCTTCGGCTTGGCAGGAAGAGGGTTGTGCAAAGGCGATGAGACTTCCTTCACCTTGGCCGGAAAAGTGTCGTGCAAAGTCGGGTCACGCTGAGTTTGTTGCAGCGAGAGTTCGACCATTTGTGCGGAAAGCTTTGAAAACTTCGCGACTTCAGGCGTCCCGCTGTTACGTAAACCGACCTTTTTACTTTCAACGGACTGCCAGGTTGGCACATGCGGAACTAGCCGCTCGTCCTCATCACGGTTCTGTTTACGTGGCAAAGACATTTGAATGTCCGATGCCCAAAAAGGCAAGTAGATGCTGCGTTGGATATGATAACTCAGGAAACGGCGCTTCCGATCAAAAATCAGCGTCTCGACCCCAATGGGCGCCAGGGATGGACAGAGCACTCGAATCGCGGCCAGCGCTTCCGTCACCTCGTTCCACGACATGGATGGCCGAGGTCGCGGCGCAGCAATAACCGAGCTGCACTCGGCGGGCGGGTGGGGGCACCCGCCCCTACACGATCACCCATCCCCCGGACTGCCTAAGAATTCGCTCAGCTTACGCGGGTCGGGAGAGGGTTGCTCGATAATCAGCGGCGAATTTCTCAATACCTTTGCGGGTAAGCTCGTGTTGTATATCAAAAGCTTCCCAGCGCTGTTCCAAGTCAAGCTGCTCATACGGGATCGGTTGGCCAGAAGCCTTGTACTGGAACTGTTTGTCGGGGAGCGGGAAGTTCCTGCTGGCCCACAATTCCAGGATTTTCGCAGGCACGGTCGCAAGCTCAGTTTCGAGCAAGAAGCAGTAGAGCAGGTGCTCCAGGCTGCGGATGCTTGCGGCCAGCACCAGGACATGGCCGTCTCCCTTTAAGAACATCCTTTTTATGTTCTTCACAACATCCATGCCGTTCTGGCCAATATCGTCCAACCGCCCGACAAAAGGCGAGACGTAGGCGGGCTCCTTTGTGCCTTTTGTGGCAGCGTACACTGCGGCTGCCTGCTGCTGCGAAAAGCAGAGAGTGATATTGATTCTCATGCCTTGCCTGACTGACATCTCTGCCGCTCGAAGGCCTTCTGCGGTGCATGGATACTTGATGTAAGCATTGGGAATCCACGAAAACATTTCGCGGCCTTGGGCGAACATCTCTTGTGCCGTTGTCCTCTCATCCGAGAATACTTCGATAGAGACTCCCGCATCGCCGACCAATGGAGAAATTGTCTGCACGATTTTCTTATATTCGTCCATTTCTTCCCGAGTTGAAAGTTTGTGCCCCGACGCGATTAGTTCTCTGATGTGCGGGTTCTTGGCAATCAAAGATGGGTTGGTCGTCTGTCCATCGACAAATCCCAACAATTCCTTGACCCGTTGGGTCTCCTGCGGGTCACCACCATCCACCAGTATTCTTGTCTTCGGTCTTGTCTGCGGTCGAATCATTTGAACCTCCAGCTGGTGAAACTCATGCCAATTCGGCGTACACGGACAAGTGTACATTCGATGCAACGCTGAGTCGGCAGGATGTCGAGGCTTTGCTCGGCCGGACAATTGGGCGCCCCGCTCCTACATGAGCGAATTTATCCGCTATCATTTCCTATTACGACGAGGTGGACAATGTCGCTGCAAGGCCAGGCCGCTCTGGTGACCGGAGCCAGCCGGGGAATCGGCAAAGAAATTGCGGTCGAGCTGGCGCGGCGCGGTTGGCGGGTGGCGGTGAATTACTACAACGATCCGCAGCCCATGGTGGACGCAACCGTCGCCGAAATTCGCGCCCTCGGAAGGGAAGTCCTCCCGGTTCAGGCCGACATCCGTTCCAGCAGCCAGGTCGCGGCCATGTTCGAGCAGGTCATCGCCAGCTTCGGACGCCTCGACCTCCTGGTGAACAACGCCGGAGTCCAGACCTGGAAGCCGCTGCTCGACGTCACCGAAGAAGAATGGGACCTGGTGATCGACACCAACCTAAAAGGATGCTTCCTCTGCACCCAGCAGGCCGCCCGCTACATGAAAGACCACGGCGGAGGCGCGATCGTAAACCTGGGATCGGGATGCAACAAGCTGGCGTTTCCGCGTCTGGTGGCCTACACCGCGAGCAAAGGCGGAATTGAAATGTTCACCAAAGAGGCCGCCGTGGAGTTGGGGCCTTACGGGATTCGGGTGAACTGCATCGCTCCCGGATCTATCGAATCCGAGCGCACCCGCACCGAAGACCCCGACTACGCCGGAACCTGGTCGAAGTTGACGCCGCTGGGCAGAGTAGGCACCGCCGCCGACATCGCCCCCACGGTAGCTTTCCTAGCCAGCAAGGATGCAGCCTTCATCAGCGGCCAAACCATCTGGATAGACGGCGCGCTGTTCACCCAGGCCCAATGGCCGTATAAGAAGTGAGGACTGCTACAGCCGACACCTTGTCATTGCCAAAAATTAAATTGTCATCCCGAGCGAATGATCTTCGCAGTCGAGGGACCTGCTGTTTGCTTGCGCCGCCCTGAAAACCGTCGCGACTATCTATCACTCGCTCTGAAAGGGCACGGCTGAAGCCGTGCCGTAAAGGAGGCCTGAAGAGGGGGGATAGGGCCGAAGGCCGACAGAGCGAGCAACGCATCAGGGGTTTAGGTGACTTTACATAATACTTGTTATCGGACATTACACGCCACGCTAGGACTGGGGCTCGCCAGCCCCTAACGAACACCCGAGGACTAAGAACTCCCCAGCAATTCCCTCTGCAGATAAATCATCTGCCCCACATGATGATAAGCATGCCCCGCGCAGGCCAAAAACGCACTAAACCGCGTCTTCGATTCGCTTTCGAGCTCGCCGTAAAATGGCGCCGCCCAGTCGTCGTCCGTCTGCTTGGCGATCGTCGCGATCACGATGTCAATCACCTTATCGAACTCGCGCAGCACGTCATCCTTGGGAATACCGGTGTTGCTGAACTCGAGCGGCCGCTGCCGGACATACCCCGTATCGGCAATCTGCGCTCCGATGTAGTAGTTGAGGTTCCCGGTGAGATGAAGAATCAGGTTTCCGATGCTGTTGCCGTACGAATACGGTCGCGTCCAAAGCTGTTCGGTTGACAACGGTTCGGTCAACTCACGAACCCTGCGATGAATCATCCGGTAGTAATTCGCTAGGCTGGAAGCTACCACCGAAGAGTCAGCCATCAGTCAGCGCCCTGCGCGATCCGCAAATCCTCGCGCACTCCATGTTCAGAAGAGACTCCGCTCGGCTTATGTTTAACGGGATTTTCCGCCGCGGACTTAAGGTTCGTGATGAGCTCTTCCACCGAAACGGCCTGCGCGGAACGCAGAGAGACCGCCAGTAGTCGCCTGTGGTCGTTGCCAAACGACAAAGAGTATTCACGTCCGCCGAACAGTCTCTCTGAAAACGTTCGAAATTCCGCATTCAGGGCTTCCCTTGTAGTTTCGCTATTGGGAGCCAAAAGCCGGTCGTTGATGAATACCTCTATATCCTGACCATTAAAGTGAAGCTTCCCATTAAGCCGCGTATCTCCTTGACTACGCTCACACGCCGTCAGTGCCGCCAGGGTAGCTTGCGCCAGTCGCTCCTGATTATTCCCATCCAGCGGAGCCTTACGGTTGTAGCGAAATCCCAGCCGATTGTCGGTATTGTCGATGCTGTAATCCGCTTCATGTCCGATAAGTAACACTCCCGGGCCGCCTTGAACGTGGCGATAATCCGCGACGTCAAGCAGGAGCTCGTCGAAGACCTGCCGCTGAATCCAGCTATGAAAGACAGGGATCACGGGATCCAGGTCACCGTGGTTCAGCGCCTCGGAATCCTTCAACAAAAGCTTCACGTTAATGTGTTGTAGCTCGATGGAGTGTGTGCGGTTCATTACGCCGTCACCAAACTTCCCAGCCGGTTGTAGCAGCTGTGCGCCGCGTCAATGAAAAGCTGCGCCTCATCCATCAGATACCGGCTGGATTCTGACGTATGCGGTTGACCAGCTTTGCGGTGTGCGTCAAAAAGATAGTTGGCAAACTTCCCGCCAGCGAACGGATCAAAGAATTTCTGCGTGTCAAAATACCGCGCGCGGAACTCGGAAACGATCTGCTCCGGATCGTTGGAAATATCCGAATACTCAATCTCAACCAGCGCCTTCGCGGCGTTCAGCATCGCCTGATAGGCCTTCTCCCCAGCCTGCTCCGCCAGCCCGCTCTCATGCGCCAGTTGCGCTTCGAACAATTCCCTTTCGGCCGCAGCGAGCCCAAACTCCACCGACGACACGACTTCTCCCGCGCACTCGCCGACGCCCATATCACCCAGCGTGTACTCTCGCGGATCTCCCCAATCGCTGAAGAACGATCGGTCGGCAGTCGGCGGCTTGGTCAGATCCTCCAACATCTTCTTCAGTTCCGCTTTGCCGACCCGCTTGATGAAGTCCTTGAAACTCTCCCCGTTGTTACGTCCCGCCACATAGCGGTCGGTCAGCCGCGTAACCACCTGCGGAATGCTCTTGGACGGAATCGCCACCACCGGCAGCCCATACGACCCGGCATTGTGTTCCCACTCTCCACCGAGGACAACCTGGAAGTGCGGCACGGCGTAGCCCGAGATCTTGCGGCTGACGCCGTAGAAGCCCAGGTCGGCCGTGTGATGCTGTCCGCAACTGTTGAAGCATCCGCTGATCTTGATATGCAGATTCTGCACCGCTTCGTCCTGCTGAAAACTTTTCTCGCTGACGTGTTTGCGCAGTTCAGCTGCAAGGCCGCGTGACGACGAAATCCCCAGTTTGCAGGTATCCGTTCCCGGGCACGAAGTAATATCCACGAGCGCTCCCGCGCCGGGATCGCCCAGACCCACGGCTTGCAACGCGGTGAATAGTTCGCGCACATCGCTCTCGCTAACCCAGCGAATCACGAAGTTTTGTTCAACCGTGGTGCGGATCGTCTCTTTGGTAAACCGCCGGACGATGTCAGCCAACGACCGCAGCTGGTTCGCCGTAATGTCTCCAAGAGGCACAGCCACCGTAACAGTCACGTATCCCGGCTGCCTTTGCGGACGCGTATTAAACTTCAACCACTTCTTGAACTTATCGGAATTGCCGTTCAGTCCTTCGATCGCCACCAGAGAAGGCAGCTCCCCGCTAGGCTTCAGCGGCGTTTCCGCAAATTCCGCCCGGGCTTCCTTTATATATTCCCTCCAGCGAGGATCGAAGGGCAGGATCTTGCGCTCTTCTCGGACCAGCTCCCTGAACTTCTCAATCCCCAAATCCTGAATCAGAAACTTGATGCGAGCCCGGTTGCGATTCTTCTTTTCTCCATGCCGCGCAAACACTCGCGCAATCGCTTGCGCCAACGGCAACAACTCTTCCGGCGGGACAAACGCATCGAACAACTTCGCCTGATACGGCACCGCCCCCAGTCCGCCGCCCACATACATTTCGAAACCGAGCTCTTCCCTGCCGGTTTCGGCGTTCACTCGCTTCGCCGCGATCAGGCCCAGGTCGTGCATGCTGGTGAGTCCGCAGGCATGTTGCGCGCAGCCGCTGAACGCCGGCTTAAACTTGCGACCAAAATTCTGGCAATCGGGATGGCCGAGCAAGAACTTCGCCAGCGCCCGCGAATACGGCGTGACGTCAAACGCCTCGTCCTGGCAAACTCCCGCATACGGACAAGCCGTCACGTTGCGCACTGAGTTGCCGCAAGCCTCGCGCGTCGTAATGCTCGCCGCCGCCAGCCGCCGCATCAGCGCCGGCGTGTCGTCGATGTTCACATAATGCAGCTGAAAATCCTGCCGCGTGGTCACGTGCGCGATGCCGTCGGAGTACTCCTCAGCCAGCTCCGCCATGGTCTCAAGCTGCGCCGCATTTAGCCCGCCCGCGGGAATCTTGATACGCTGCATCCCCGGCGCGTCCCACATGGTATTGGGGCCTTTGGTCAGATCGCCGGAAGGAAAGTTTAGGCGCTGGACCTTTTGGCCGTCGCTGCGCTGGCCATTGTCATAGCGCTGGCCGTAAGCGCCGCGGCGCAGGCGCGTCTCAGCGAAAAGACGCTCGTCCAACTTGCCCTGCTTTCTAAGCGCGATGTCGGTTTCGAAGGCGTCAATTTCGCGGGACAAATTGTCCGCGATCTGTCCGGCGAGCCGTTCTTTCCAAAGTGTGTTCGAAGCTTTCATAAAAGGTTCTTGGCTCTTGGTTCTAGGCTGTTCGCCAAATCTGCTCGGCTTAGCCGATGGCGAAGAGCCAAGAGCCATCAGCCAAGATCTGCCCTTAAAAACCAAAACCCACCAGCCAGTCCTTCTGGCGGTGGGCGTGAGCTTTAAGAATCTTGTCTAGAACTTAGTTAGCTCGGCACCCCATCTCCAGAAGAGACACGACAGGTACAACAACAACACATAGCCATCTTCTGGACACAGGTATGGAGCATCGCCTAAATAGTATCTACCACAGGAGCGGGATGACGCAATTCATAATTTCGATTAGGATGTTTCGAAAAACAGATTCGGTCCCTCGATATACAGCATCTAACTTCCGGCCTCAATCTAGCACGAGGAGCAAGACCATGCGAACTATCCCTTACCTTCGTTGCTTGATACTTGCGCTGCTGCTGACGCTATGCACGCCGGTGTCATCGGCCGCACAAGTCAGCGTGGGCATCGCGGTCGCGTTCGCGCCGCCCGATCTGCCCGTGTACGAACAACCTATCTGCCCCGCCGAGGGCTATATCTGGACGCCCGGTTACTGGGCCTACGATCCCAACTACGGCGATTACTACTGGGTGCCGGGAACCTGGGTGCTGGCTCCCGAAGTCGGTTTCCTGTGGACTCCAGGATATTGGGGTTGGGGAGGCAGCGGATTCGTCTTCTATGAAGGCTTCTGGGGACCGGTCGTGGGTTTCTATGGCGGAATCAACTATGGGTACGGCTACTTCGGCCACGGCTATGAAGGTGGCCGTTGGGACGGCGGACGCTTTTTCTACAATCGTTCCGTGAACAACGTCAACGTCACCATCATTCACAACGTGTACAACACGACGGTGATCAATAACACCAACGTCACCCGCGTCAGCTACAACGGCGGAAACGGCGGCATCAACGAGCGCCCTCGGCCCGAAGAGGAGGCCGCCGCCCACGCCAGGCACATTCCCCCCGTACCAGTTCAAACGCAGCACGTGCAGGCTGCCCGCTCCAATCCAGAACTTCGGGCTTCCGTAAACCGTGGCAAGCCGCCAGTCGCTGCTACTCCCAAACCTGGAGCGTTTAACGAGCACGGAGTCGTGCCTGCTCGCGAGGCAGGTGCGATTCATAATGCAGCGCCCGTGAACAAAGTCCCTCGGCCCACTACCGCAGTGCATCCTAGCGACCTTCCGCCTCTCGAACACCCCAGTCCTTCAAACACCGGCAACCCCAAGGTGGACCAGAAATACCAGCAGCAGCAGCAAAAGCTGTACGCGCAGCAAGAGAAAGACCGACAAAAACTTCAACAGCAGCAGGATAAGCAACACCAGCAACTCGTAAAACAAAATGCGGACCAAGCCAGGCAGCAGCAGACCGAACAGCGCCACCAGCAACAGACACAGCAAATGGTGCAAAAACACACTCAGCAACAGCAGAGCTTGCAGCAAAGACAGCCGCCGCCACCACACCCTGCGCCGCCGAACGAAAAGCATTAATCAAGCATCACGGGCGAGGCATCTGCCAACCGGGTTGGCCTCGTCTGTGGGCAAGCCCGCCACGCCTACGGCTGAGCAATCCCAATCAGCGCCGCAAGCTTTGCCCGCACCGCTTTCACCACTTCCGCGGGCGCCTTGTCAAAATACCGGGCTTGGCGATGCCGCCAGTCAATGCTCCTCACCGCATCGGACAGGACCGTCCCCGTAATCTTCAGTCCGGCAGGCAAGTCAACTTCAAACGGATACCCCTTAATCGCATTCGTGACGGGGACGACGATCGCCAATCCGCTTCTATTGTTGTATGCCTTCGGCGATAGCACGACGGCGGGACGCCATCCAGCCTGCTCGTGCCCTACCTGCTGCCCGCTGAACTCAACTTTGATCAGGTCGCCGGTATCTGGAACGTACTGGGCGGCTACCATACTTCGTTACCAACCGGCCTTCCCCAGTCTTGGTCGCGATGGCGGTTTCGCGGCGTGATGCCCGCCACCAATTTTTCCAATGTGATTTCAGGCGTCGCCGCTTCCAATGCGATTCGCCCATTCTCAACCCGGACGGTGAGTTCGTCCCCCTCGCGCAGGCGGGCCAGCTTAAGCACATCTTTAGGTAAACGCACCGCTTGGCTGTTCCCCCACTTCACAACCTTCACGCGCGCCGCTGCGGTTGACGGCACCATCGAAAGCCTCCAAAATTGTGAGTATATACACGTGTATATACATTGTCAATTCAGGGTGGGAATGTCTCACTAAGGTGCCGGGAAAAGCGCTTCAGCAACGTGCTGGCCAACTGCGAGGAGAGAATGATGATTCCGACAAGAATGAACAGCAGGCCTTGCAGGAAAGGCAGAAACAGTCCTGCAATTCCCAGGAGGATGAAAGTCCAACCTGCAATTAGTACCACAACACGGTTGCTGCCAGGCCGCATGCAAACAAGTCTCTATGACCAATGTATCAGGATGCCGGGAGCACATTTCTCACGCGGCTTCCACCTGGGCTGTGAATGCTCCGATAAGAAAGGACCCAGCCCTAATGGGAGAGACACGGGGTTGTGTCAGGGCATGGCTTTAGCCGTGCCGTAAGGCGCGGGGAACAGACAAAGCGCGACCCGAAGGGGGAGCGACAGGGGCTCCCATCGTCAAATCCTGTCGCTCCTGCGTCGCGCTTTATCTTCAGGCTGGCCCAGGCGGCACGGCTAAAGCCCTGCCCTTTCACGAACCTCAAGGGTGCCGCCGGCTTGACATCCAACCCGCCGCCAGAGCAACATCCTCGATCATGAAACTCGCGTTCAAAGCTGGACTTCTCTTCCTTCTGGCGACGCCTTCCCTTTTCGTCGTCCCGGCTCATGCCCAAGCTGCCGCTGACAAGGAGAAAGAAATCAAGCGGCCGCCGATTGTCGGCGTCTCGCATATTGCGCTGAATACCGACAACATGGACGCGTCCCGCAAGTTCTATAGCGGGATGCTGGGATTTGAAGAAGCTTTCAGCATGAACAAACCCGACGGCAGCCTGATGCTCACTAATTTCAAAGTGAACGACCACCAGTTCATTCAAGTGTTCCCGGAGCTGAAATCGCCGACGCAGGACCGCTTGAACCATATTTGTTTTGAAACCACCGACGCCGAGCAGCTTCGCGCTTACCTGGCGAGCAAGGGCGTCGCGGAAGTGCCCGCAGCGAAACTCGAACCCGGAAAGAACGGAAGCCTGGCATTTGAAGTCCACGATCCGGACGGGCATCTGGTGGAGTTCGTCCAGTACTTGCCGGGGTCAATGTACGCGAATGATTTTGGCAAGCATCTGGGCGCACGGCGCATTTCCGAAAGAATCATTCACGTGGGCGTGACGGTGAAAGACCGCGAAGCCGCCGACCATTTTTATAGAGACATTCTCGGATTCAAGCTTCAGTGGTACGGCGGAATGAAAGACACCGACACCGATTGGGTGGCGATGCGCGTCCCGGATGGCACGGACTGGCTGGAGTACATGTTGAACGTGCACGATCCTACTCCGCGGACGCTGGGAGTGATGCATCATTTTTCGCTGGGAACGCCGAGCGTGAAGGATGCTTATGCGGAAATACTGAAGCGCGGAATGAAAAATGTTGAGCCGCCGCAGATTGGACGCGACGGCAAGTGGCAGCTCAATCTGTATGATCCGAACTTGACACGGGCAGAGTTGATGGAGCCAAAGCCGGTCGAGAAGCCGTGCTGCTCGCCGATTCTGCCGTAGGTTTTGCCGTTCGTGTCAGGCACGCCTTTAAGAGATCCCTAACCGCCTGTCATTCCGAGTGCAGCCCAATGATTCGCAAAGCGAATCATTGAGCGGAGTCGAGGAACCTGCTTTTGCTGGCAGCGAACACCCAGCCGTCCTACGACGCTCTTTTTCTCACCACCGTCACACCAAAACAATTCTTGGATGAAACAGCGTCCCGGCGACCCGGGTGGTAATCGCGATCAACTGCCGCTGGCCGGAGAACACCTTGACTTCGCGGGCGCGGGAAAATTCGGCCAGATTCACAGCCATGCCGTGACGGATTTTGGCGGCAATCTCATCCGTGGCGGTGACCGACGGCAGCGAAGGCAGGAGTTTGCGCGGATGGACCAGGATATTCTCCACTTCCCCGCCCTGAACCGCCTGCTCCACGTCGGCCAGAGTGTGCGCGTCGTTCAATTCAAACTCGGCAACGGAAGTCCGGCGAAGAGATTCCAAATGCGCGCCGCAGCCGGCGAGTTGTCCCATCTCGTGCGCAATCGAGCGCAAATAAGTGCCGGAGGCGACTCTTGCTGCAAAGTGCGCGCGCGAATCCTCCAGCTTGGAAATATCGAACTGCTGGATCTCCACCTGCACGGGGTGGAGGGAGACATCCTTCTTCTTGCGCGCCAGCTTGTATGCCGGGACGCCGTTGATTTTCTTCGCGGAAAACGGCGGCGGAATTTGGT
>WNFG01011318.1_pt1 | contig 11240 bp, 10 predicted proteins | sample 5400431 | NCBI WGS metagenome assembly WNFG01 (sample SAMN13153346, study PRJNA577476) | soil metagenome | isolation source: 120 cm saprolite under Douglas fir tree site 2 hole 3 replicate 2 | place: USA:California | collected 2015-04-18
GACCGGCTGAAAGTGAATAATCCGCGCGAAATGTCGTGAAGTGGTAGTTGCCTGCGGGCAGCGGCCCGCCGCCTCCCTGCCCCTGAGCCGCGAGGCCGTGGCCGGCGATGTGGGCGTCGGTGACGATCGACGCCACCGTGAACGTGACCGAACCGCACACGAGCATCGAAATCACGAGGGCAAGACGCCTCAACAACTTCATGGCCGACGCTCCTCCCAACCCCAGGACCCTCACGTCCGCCCGCAGCCACCCCACAAGCGAGCTTGAAAATCCTCGCTTGCCACACTATTAAGCGCCGAATCATCGCGAAATGGAAGATGGAACGGAGGGACTATGCGGCGATCTGGCGGCCGGCCGGGAAGATCGTGTACTCCAGGTCGCTGGAGAATGTATCCAGCGCCCGCACGCGGATCGAGCGAGAGTTCGAACCTGACGCGGTTCGGCACATGAAGGCGTCGGCGGTACGCGACATCAGCGTGGGCGCCCTCACTCGCCGCGCAGGCGATCAAGGCCGGGTTGGTCGACGACCTCCACCTGTTCGTGACGCCTGTCGTCGTGGGAGAGGAAACCTGTCCCTCCCGGACGGCGTCCGCCTGAAGCTCGAGCTGCTGGACGAGCGCCGGTTCAGCAACGGAGTGGTCCACGTCCAGTACCGCGTCACGGCCTGAAGAGCTCGCCGGAAAGACTTGACACGCACTCTGAACCCACTGTATTCTTCCAATTAGTTAATTAGCCAATGAGCAGAATAAGTCCGGCCGACCAACTCAGCATCACCTTCGGTGCCCTGGCCGACCCCACCCGGCGGGCGATCCTCGCCCGGCTCGCCAGGGGTGATGCCTCGGTCACCGAGCTGGCTCAGCCGTTCGACCTGAGCCTCCCGGGTGTCTCGAAACACCTGAAGGTGCTTCAGCGCGCGGGGTTGATCACGCAGGGGCGCAACGCCCAGTGGCGGCCATGCCGCCTCGAGGCGCCGCGTTTGAAAGAGGTGTCGGAGTGGGTGGGGGAGTACCGGCGGTTCTGGGACGAAAGCTTCGAGCGTCTCGACGAATATCTCGAGCAATTGAAAAAGGAGGAAAGTTCAGATGGTAGAGAAGAAGACGGGAGGTAGCACCATGCCAAAGACCGAATACGCGATCGACCCCGGCACGTTCGACATCGTGATGAAGCGGGTGTTCGACGCGCCGCGCGAGCTGGTGTTCAAGGCGTACACCGACCCGATCCTGTTCGCGCAGTGGTGGGGTCCCCGCGGCTACAAGAACCGGATCGACAAGTTCGAGGCGCGTCGCGGCGGCGAGTGGCGGGTCGTCCAGACCGACCTCAGCGGCAACGAGTACGCGTTCCGCGGTGTCCACCACGACGTGGTGGCCCCTGAGCGCATCGTCGCGACGTTCGAATTCGAAGGGATGCCGGGCCACGTCTTGATGCAGACCGCGACGTTCGAGCCGGTTGGCGACAAGACCAGGGTGGTCCAGCAGGCCGTCTTCCAGTCGGTCCAGGACCGCGACGGCATGGTCGCCTCCGGCATGCAGAAAGGATCCGACGACTCGATGGATCGCCTGGCCGAGCTTCTCGACAAACTGAAGGCCGGCAAGGCGTAACGGGCTTCCACGTAGGCCGGGCGGCCCTCCGCCCGGCCTTTTCTTTCTCACCTAGACTCGACCGGGTAGTGAAAGCCCCCGAGATCGCGCCCGAACCGCCGTTCGCCCCGGAACGGCCCAAGCTCCTCGAAGCCCACGGCGACAGGCGGGTCGATCCTTATTACTGGCTGCGCGAGAAGGACAACCCCGAGGTGGTCGCGTACCTGGAGGCCGAGAACGCTTACGCCGACGCCGTCATGGCGCCCACCCTCTCGCTCCAGGAACGCGTGTACCGCGAGATTGTCAGCAGGATCCAGGAGACCGACTACTCCGCGCCCACCCTGTACAAGGACTGGTGGACCTACGTCCGGACCGTCGAGGGCCTGGACTACGAGATCTACTGCCGCCGGCGCGCCAGCATGGAGGCCCCGGAGGAAGTCCTGCTCGACGGCAACCAGCTCGCCAAAGGCCACGAATACTTCGACGTCGGCTATGCGGAGCGGAGCCCCGACGAGAACGTGCTGGCGTACGCCGTGGACCTCGACGGCTCGGAGCGCCACGTGCTTCGCTTCCGCGACCTGGCGACGGGCGCCGAGCTGGTCGACGTCATCCGCGGCGTCTACTACGGCGCGGCGTGGTCCGCCGACAGCCGCACCTTCTTCTATGTCATGGCGGACGTGGCGACGCGGCCGTTCCAGGTCTGGCGCCACGTGCTGGGCACTCCTGCCGAAGATGACGTGCTGGTGATGCAGGAGGATGACGAGCACTTCGAGCTGAGCGTCGAGCCGACCAAGAGCGAGCGGTACATCGTCTTCACGAGCACGAGCCAGGTCACCAGCGAGGTGTCCGTCCTCGCGAGCGATGACCCGTCCGGCAGGCCACGGCTCATCGAAGCCAGGCGGCACGGTGTCGAATATTCGGTCGACCACCAGGGCAACCGTTTTCTCATCCTCACCAACGACGGAGCTCTCAACTTCAAGCTGATGGCGGCGCCGGTGGCGAATCCGAGACGCGAGTCATGGGCGGACGTCGTTCCCGAACGGAAGGGTGTGCGGCTCAACTTCACGGACGTGTTCGTGGGCCACGTCGTGCTCGGCCAGCGCTCCGACGGGCTGCAGCGCCTCGAGGTGCTCGACTGCGCGACCGGCAACCTCCAAGTCGTCGAGCAGCCCGACTCCGCGTACACCGCGTTTCCGGGCTCCGACCCCAACTACGACAGCCAGGTGATGCGCTTCTTCTACACGTCGCTGACCGCTCCGTTCTCCGCCGTCGATTACGACATGCACACGCATGAGCGGACGGTGGTCAAGGAACAGCCCGTGCGTGGCGGCTACGACCGCGCCGACTACGCGACAGAGCGGTTCTGGGCGGTCGCGCCCGACGGAGTTCGCGTGCCGATCTCGATCGTCTTCAAGCGCGGGTTGAAACGCGACGGCTCGAGTCCTGCGCTGCTCAGCGGCTACGGCGCGTACGAGATTTCAACAGACCCGATGTTCGACCCCGCCCGCCTGAGCATGCTCGACCGGGGATTCGTCTTCGCGATCGCGCACGTGCGGGGCGGAGGGGAGATGGGGAGGGAGTGGTACGAGGACGGCAAGTTCCTGCACAAGCTGAACACGTTCACCGATTTCATTGCGTGCGCGGAGCGGCTGGTCGAGCTCGGCTACACGAGTCCTGGCCGCCTCGCGATCCGCGGCCGCAGCGCGGGCGGGCTGTTGATCGGCGCCGTGCTGAACATGCGGCCTGACCTGTTCACCTGTGCGGTGACGCAGGTGCCTTTCGTCGACGCCCTCACCACGATGCTCGACGACAAGCTTCCGCTGACGGTCAACGAGTTCGACGAGTGGGGCAACCCTGCCGAGGAGGATTTCTACCGGTACATCAAGGCGTACTCGCCGTACGACAACGTGCGGGCCGCGGATTACCCCGCTCTGCTGGTGACCGCGGGCCTGAACGATCCTCGCGTCTCGTTTTGGGAACCGGCGAAATGGGTGGCGAAGCTGCGGATGCTCAACCGGGGCGATGGCGTATTGCTGCTGAAGACGCAGATGGGAGCGGGCCACTCGGGGCCGTCCGGGCGCTACGAGTCGTGGCGCGAGGAGGCCTTCATCACCGCTTTCGTGCTCGACCAGGTGGCGTCTTGACTTGCCGCCCGATCGGGATTAGGCTACCCGGGTCGTTACACCCATCCGGGTGTATCTAGTCTTGTTCAGGAGTGAGCTAATGGGCGGCATCAGTGAAGGGACTTTCGCCTTCGAGGGCGGAGTCTGCCTTCTTGCCGCACATTGAGTCTGTTCAGGTAGCCAGAACCTAGAAACCAGAAAGCACCGACAGAGGACCGTGCGGGAGTTGGGCACCGCCACGGTCCTTTTTCTTTTGTCTGGATGAATTTGAGGAGCCAGTCATGACCGCGATCGAAATACACGGAATCAGCAAAGCGTTTCGGCGCAGGGAGCGCGAATCCGGCGCGCCCTGGTGGCGTCGCGAGTGGAAGGACAAGGTCGCCCTCCATGAGCTTGACCTCGTGGTCGAGGCGGGCGGCGTCACCGGGATCCTCGGGCCGAACGGCAGCGGCAAGTCCACGCTCATCCGCATCCTCGGCACCCTGCTCACGCCCGACTCGGGCACGGCGATGGTGTTCGGCTGGGACGTGGTCGCCCAACCGCTGTCAGTGCGGCGTCACGTGAACCGCGTGTCGGTCGAGGCCGCCTTCTTCAAAGAGCTGAGCCCCTGGGAGAACATGCTCTACGCGGCGCGCCTTTACGGCGGAGGGGCCGCGGGCACGCGCCAGCGAGTGATGGAGATCCTCGACAAGCTGGGCCTCCCCCTCGACACGGTCGACCAGCCGATGAAGCAGCTGTCGCGCGGGCAGCAGCAAAAGGTGGCCATCGCGCGGAGCTTCCTCACCGCGCCGTCGCTGCTCTTGATGGACGAGCCCACCACCGGGCTCGATCCCCGATCCAAGAAAGAGGTGCAGACGCTGCTTCACATGCTGCGTACCGAGCGCGAGGTCACGGTCCTTCTGTGCACGCACGACATGGCGGAGGCCGCGGAGCTCTGCGACCGCGTCCTGATGATGGACGGAGGCCGCGTGCTCGCCGACGGCAGCCCGGACGAGCTGTGCCGGCTGCACGCGAATGGAAAGCCCGACCCAACCCTCGAGGACGTCTTCATGCACCTCACCGGAAAGACCTTTGCGTTGGCCGAAGAGAAGGAGGACGCGACATGAGCGTCGGAGTCGGGATTCGCCACACCGAGCTGAACGCTCTGTACGGCTTCGCGGAGCGGCAGCTGCACGTCGTCAAGCGCTACTGGCTGTGGGAGGTCGTCTGGCTCTTCTACAGCCTGGTCAGCGTGCTCTCGATCGGTTTCCTGGCGTCGGGGCTTGGCACGCTCGGCGGGCAGAACGGGTCATTCGACCTGCGCAAGGCGCAGCTCTACCTGCTGATTGGCGCGCTGCTGTGGGGCTACCTCTCGCTGGTCTTCATGGAGGCGGCGTACGCGATCGCCTGGGAGAGATGGGAGGGCACCATCGAGTACACGTTCATGGCGCCGGTCCGGCGTGTCACGCACCTCATGGGCATCTGCCTCTTCGCCATCGGCTACGGCCTCATCCGCACGTTCGTCGTGCTCTTCATCGCGGCGTTCATGTTCAACCTCGACTTCTCTCACGCCGACATTCCCGCGGCCCTTGCGGTGCTGGCTGCTTCGACCGTGCCGCTGATCGGCCTCAGCATCCTCACCGCGGTGCTGCCGCTCCTCTCGCCGCAGAAGGGCGAGCAGATGTCAGTCGCGCTGCAGGGTTTCCTGCTGCTGGTCTCGGGGGTGTACTACCCGCTCAGCGTGCTGCCGGCTCCGATGCAGCTCGCGGGCGCGGCCAGCCCGCTCACCTACGCGCTCTCAGGCATCCGCCGCAGCCTGCTCGACGGACTGGGTCTAAGGGACCAGCTGCCGACCATTGCCATCCTCCTGGGCATGGGCGTGGTGATGATTCCGCTCAGCATCCTGGTCTTCAGCTGGGCCGAAAACCGCGCCAAAAGGCTTGGTCTGTTGAAGCGAAGCGGTTAAGAAAACCATTCAAAGAGGGTTTTTGCCAGCGCGCTGTTAGCCAAACTAATGTTCGGTGCTATCAAGTTTTAGCGCACCATCTGGGGCGTCTCATAAGACCGAACACAAGATGTTGTGACCCGCCCCTCTAAGTACCATCCGACGCCCTCTACATGTTGTGGTAAAGGTATTGACAGGCTGAGCGTGCGTCGTTAGTGTTCGCGGCGAATCGCGGTGATCAGTGGGGAGAAGTGGTGAGTCAAAGCAACGCTGAAGCATACGTCGCACCCTACGTCCAGGTACAGCACGCCATACACCTCCTCTACGCCACTTCTCCCCGCAGCCGCGATGGACACCCGGTTCCGGCCAACCACCGGTTCGACAAAGACGGCAATCGCCTGCCGCTCGAGCTCCACGGCTGCGGATGCAGCCTGTGCGCGCAGCGGCAGCGTGAGCGCCGTCACTTCTGGGAGTCCCGATGAGTGTTCACCGGAGCTCACAGGGTAAGAGTCGACGACAAGGGCCGCCTGGCCATCCCGACAGCCTTTCGCAAGCAGCTTCCGGAAGGGAGCTTCGTCTCGGTCAGCCAGGACAACGTCCTCGCGATCTATCCGCCGGACCTGTGGAACGCCCTGGCCGAGGAGCTGCGCAGCCCGCTGCCGGGACCCGACCAGCGAGCACTGGCTCGTACGCTCTATCCAATGTCGGATCCATTCGAACCGGACGGGCAGGGACGGATCAGCCTGCAGGCGGAGCAGCGCCGTTTGGTGGGGATCGACTCCCCGTCGACGGTGGTGGTGATCGGGACCGGGTCTCGAGTGGAAATCTGGCCCGAGGGCCGTTGGGACAGCTACAACGCCGACGCGCAAGGTCGCTTTACCGAATTCGCTGACAGGGTGATCTCAGGACACTGAGCCCGCACCAACCCGCACTTTTACAAGAGGTAATAGAGCTGCTCCAGCCCCGAGTGGGGGCGGTCGCGATCGACTGCACCCTCGGGCAGGCGGGCCATGCCCGCCAGATCCTGGAGAGGATCACACCCGGTGGCCGGCTGCTCGGGATCGACCGCGATCCCAACGCCGTCGAGGCCGCGCGGGTGGCCCTGGCCCAGTACGGGTCAGCGGTGGTGATCATTCAGGGGCGTTTTTCCGAGCTCGGCTCGATCAGCGCCCAAAACGGCTTTGACCAAGCCGACCTGGTCCTCTTCGACTTCGGTCTTTCCAGCACTCAGATCGACGACCCCGAGCGCGGTTTCAGCTTCCGTGCCGAAGGTCCCCTGGACATGCGGATGGATCCAGCCGCTCCTGTAACGGCGGCGAACATCGTCAACGAGTCGAACGTACGTGAGATCGAGCGCATCCTTCGGGAGTACGGCGAAGAGCGATGGGCTCGCCGGATCGCGCAATTCATCGTGGCGCGGCGCCCCCTGCGCACGACGCGTGACCTGGCCCAGGCCGTGGAGGCCGCGATTCCCAAAGCGGCGTGGCCGCGCGACATCAACGTCTCGACGCGAACGTTTCAGGGTCTCCGCATAGCCGTCAACGACGAGCTCGGCGAGATCGAAGCAGGATTGCGAGCAGCTCTTACGACACTCAAACCCGGTGGTCGTATGGCGACGATCAGCTTCCACTCCCTGGAAGACCGCTTGGTCAAGTCATTCTTCAACGTCGAGTCAACAGACTGCATCTGCCCACCCCAGCAGCCAGTCTGCACCTGCGGCCACCGGGCCACCCTTCGCATCGTCACCCGCCGTCCCGTGCGGCCCTCCGAAGAGGAGGTCGCGGCCAACCCGAGAGCGCGTTCCGCGCGCCTGAGGGTGGCGGAAAAAATCTGATTTCGACTCCACAAGTCCTGGTGGCGGGACCAACCCCTCCCCGCCACCGGGCACCACCCCCAAGGGAGTGAGTGCTCCCTCCCCCCATTCTGGGGGAGGGAAGAAGGGAGCAATCAGTAGGTCACATCCACATCGCGCCTGAGCACCACAGGCGCGCAGCACGCACCCGCCCCGCGGCGGAGGCGGCGCACACGCGGCTTCGTGCAGGTGGCGAGCTCGACCGCGGCCGAGAAGCTGCACCTGAGCTCGTTCGGTCACGCCTACCTCGGCCTCGGCGCGGTCTTGATCGCGGTCCTCTTCTACCTCGGCCTGGCCGCACAGATCACGCAGTCCTCTTATGACATCGCGAAGCTGCAGGCCCAGCAGAGCCAGCTCATCGCCGAGCAAGACCAACTCCGCTACCAGGAGGTGACCCTCCACGCCCCGGCGCAGGTGCAGCAGCAAGCGGCGCAGAGCGGCATGCAGCGCGTGGTGCCGACGGGCTACGTCGCCGGCCAGCCGGTCGCGATCGACCTCACCGCCCCCGTCGGCGCCACCGCAGGCGACACCACGCCGCTCTGGGCGCGCGCGGTGGCCGCGGTCATCAACACAGTAGGTGGCACGCGCGACGTGCTGGCGGCCAGCCGGTAGTGTCCCGGACCCCGAGCTCCTTGGATCTTCGCGGCCTAGACGGGCGGGCGCCTTCGGCGCTGAAGCCGGCGTCGAGGGGCCCGGCGCCGCGTCGTCACGCATCCACGGATGCGCTCCTCCTTGCGCCACCCTCTCCTTGGCTCCGCCCGTCGATGCCGCGAAATATCCTGCGGACCTCGGGGCCAGGACACTAAATGGCCGTGGGGGTCCGCTCCCGGGCCCCACGCGTTGAGCGTGTTGGCTCGACCCGCCTGCGCATCCTGTCGATGGTGCTGGTCGCGCTCTGCCTGGCCGGCATGGTGTGGTCGCGCCTCGCGTACTGGCAGGTCGCCCGCCACGGCCAGCTCGCGATGCAGGCGCAGGCCCAGTACCGCGAGGTCGTCGAGCTGCCCGCCATCAGAGGCGCGATCTTCGACCGCAACCTGACGCAGCTGGTCGTCAACACGACCGTCTATTCGGCCTTCGTCTCGCCCGACCAGATACCGGCTGGTTGGCGACAACGCGTGACCAGTGCTCTCGTCTCAATCCTCGGCGCCAACCAGGCGACCGTGGCGACGATCGTCGCGTCGCCGGCCAAGTTCGCATACATCTCTCCACGGCGCTTTGCCAAGGACAAGGCCGACAAGCTGACCGCGCTCAAGCTGCCCGGAGTTGGCCTCGAGCCGGAGACCCAACGTTCCTATCTTCCGGGCATCAGCTCGGGCACGACCCTGGCCTCGAACCTCCTCGGTTTCGTGAACTACAACGGCGACGGCCAGTACGGCCTAGAGGCGTATTACCAGAAGCTGCTCGCGGGAACGCCTGGTTACATCTCCAGCTATCGCGACCTGGCGAACCGGGAGATCGTGCTCGGATCGCACACGCACCAGGATCCGGTGAACGGCTCAGACCTGGTGCTCTCGCTCGACGCCAACGTTCAATATGCGGCCGAGCAGGCGCTCGCCGACGGAGTCAAAAAGGACAACGCCGAGAGCGGCAGCGTGCTGATCATGGACCCGACCACCGGCGGCATCGTGGCGTGGGCGGACTACCCGAGCTACAACGCAAACGATTTCGTTCACACCGACACCGCGCTGTTCAAGGACAACGTGTCCAGCTACGTGTATGAGCCCGGTTCCGTCATGAAGGTCGTAACCCTTGCCGGCGCGATCAACTCCGGGGCGATCACGCCGACCAGCGTGATCAACGACCCCGGCTATCTGAACGTGGGTGGATATCGCATCTACGACTGGGACCGCCGCAACCACGGCAACATCGACTACACCTACGTCCTCGAGCACTCGCTCAACGTGGGCGCGATGAAGGCCATGCAGGCCGAGGGCCACGACGCGTTCTACAGCTACCTCCAGGGATTTGGCCTGACGAAAGCCAGCGGAATCGACGTGGCAGGTGAGACGACGGTCCCGCCGCCGGCGGCCGGACAGATGGCGGACGCGCAGTACGCCACGAGCGCGTTCGGACAGGGAATCGACGTCAACATGGTGCAGATGCTGTCCGCGATCAACGTGATCGCCAACGGCGGCAAATACGCGCCGCCACACGTCGTGGAGCGGGTCGGTACGCAGATCAACCCTCTGATCCTCCAACCGCAGCGCCAGGTGGTAAGCGCCGCGGCGGCAGCCCAGATGACCACCATGATGGAGGCGGTCGTGCAGCACGGTTCGGGCTTTACGTCGGTCGTCCACGGCTTCGCGCTCGACCAGACCGCGAAGACCGGCACCTCGCAGATCCCCGTCAACGGCCAGTACACCCAGGACGTCTGGGCCTCGTTCGTCGGCTTCTTGCCGGCCCAGCATCCGCGGTTCACGATGATCGTGGTCGTCCGCAAGCCCCACGCCGCCGGCAGCGACCGCGACTGGACGCTGAACGACGGCTACATCACCGCCGGGCCGATCTGGCAGAAGATCGCCCAGGCCATGGTGATCGACTGGCACATAACGCCTGACCCCCGTTAGGGGTTCTCATATACGTATGAAGCTATCTCTCCTCGAGATCCTCGAGGCGACCGGTGGCGGCGAGGTCGGCGGCACCCAGGTCGGCAACACGTTCTCGACCTTCCACACAGACTCGCGCGAGGTCGTGCAGGGAGGCGTCTTCTTCGCTCTGCGCGGCGCGGAGATGGACGGGCACCGGTTTGTCAACGACGCGATCAAGCGCGGAGCGACCGCCGTGGTCGTCGAACGCCGCATGAACGTGCCGACCGGGATCGTGGAGGTCCGCGTGCCGGACTCGTGGGCGGCCCTGTACGCGCTCGCGTCATACACGCTCGAGCATGTAAGTCCGCTGGTCGTGGCGGTGACCGGCAGCAATGGGAAGACCTCGACCAAGGAGATGATCGCCGCGATCCTCAACAAGCGCTTCAACGTGATGCGCACGAGCGGCAACCTCAACACCGAGACCGGCGTCCCGCTCACGATGCTCGCTTTGCAGCCCCATCACAACGCGCTTGTCGTAGAGATGGGAATGCAGCGGCCGGGCGACATCGCGCGCCTCGTCGCGCTGGCGCGTCCTTCGATCGGCGTCATCACCAACATCGGAACCGTCCACATGGAGTTCTTCAGCTCGCGCGAGGAGCTGGCGCGCTCGAAGGGTGAGATGGTGGCCGGGCTCCCGGAGGAAGGCACCGCAATCTTGAACGCCGACGATCAGTTCTTCCCGATGCTCGTCGCGATGACCAGCGCCCGGGTGACGAGCTTTGGCGTTGCAGCCGGCGATTTCCGGGCGGAGGGCTATCGGGCGCTCGAGGGCGGCGGCGGGCAGTTCTCGGTTCGCGGCGTCGAGGTCCGCCTCGGCCTCGAAGGCCGGCACCAGGCAGTGAACGCTGTCGCCGCGCTCGCGGCGGGGGTCACGGCCGGGGTGACCCTCGAAGATGGCGCCGCGGCCCTGGCGAACGTTGCGGTCGAACATCGCCTCCAGGAGGTGCCTGCCGCCGGCGGTTATTCGATCGTCGATGACGCGTACAACGCGAGCCCCGAATCGATGATCGCGGCGTTCGACGCGCTTGCCGAGAGCCCTAGACGCGGGCGGCTGCTCGCGGTGCTCGGCCAGATGGGAGAGCTCGGCGCCGTGTCCGAGGAGTCTCATCGCAGCGTCGGGCGGCGCGCCGCGGAGGTGTTCGATGCGGTGTGCGTGCTGGACGGCGAGCGAGCGC
>WNFG01004920.1_pt1 | contig 11239 bp, 6 predicted proteins | sample 5400431 | NCBI WGS metagenome assembly WNFG01 (sample SAMN13153346, study PRJNA577476) | soil metagenome | isolation source: 120 cm saprolite under Douglas fir tree site 2 hole 3 replicate 2 | place: USA:California | collected 2015-04-18
TGCTCGGCTACCCGAAGGACCACCCGGACGTGCAGATCGCGCGCGCGGCGATCGACAAGCTCCTCATCGTCAAGCCGCACGAGGCCTATTGCCAGCCCTGCGTGTCGCCGGTCTGGGACAGTGTGCTGACCTGCCACGCGCTGCTGGAAGCCGGCGGCGAGGAGCCGGTCGAGCGCGCCGTCCGCGGGCTAAATTGGCTCGCGCCGCTGCAGGTGCTCGACCGCGTCGGCGATTGGGGCGCGCGGCGCCCGCACGTGCGCCCGGGCGGCTGGGCGTTCCAATATGCCAACCCGCATTACGTCGACCTCGACGATACCGCCGTCGTGGTGATGGCCATGGACCGGGTCGCCGCCACGACCGGCCGGCCGCAATTCGCCAACACGATCGCGCGCGCGCGGGAATGGATCCTCGGCCTGCAGTGCCGGAACGGCGGCTGGGCCGCGTTCGACGCCGACAACACCTACCATTACCTCAACAACATCCCGTTCGCCGATCACGGCGCGCTGCTCGATCCGCCGTCGGCCGATCTCACCGGGCGCTGCCTCTCGATGCTGGCCCAGCTCGGGGAGAGACCGCAATCGAGCCCGGCGATGCGCCGCGCGATCGAGTGGCTGCGGCGCGACCAGCGCCAGGACGGCAGCTGGTACGGTCGCTGGGGCCTGAATTACATCTATGGGACCTGGTCGGTCTTAAGCGCGCTCAACGCGGCCGGGATCGACCGCACCTCCCCCATGGTGCGCAAGGCGGTCGAGTGGCTGGTCAACATCCAGAATGCCGACGGCGGCTGGGGCGAGGACGCCAGCAGCTACGGCCTCGATTATCGCGGCCACGAGCCGGCGCCGAGCACCCCATCGCAGACCGCATGGGCGCTGCTCGGGCTGATGGCGGCCGGCGAGGTCGGCCATCCCGCCGTCGCGCGCGGGATTTCCCACCTGCTGCAGACGCAAGGCCCGGATGGTTTCTGGGCCGAGGCGCGCTACACGGCCACCGGATTCCCGCGGGTCTTTTACCTGCGCTACCACGGCTACCGGAAGTTCTTCCCGCTGTGGGCGCTGGCGCGCTATCGCAACCTGCAACGGGCGAATGCGGCGGCGGTCCGGTTCGGGATGTGAGGCGCGCCGGCGCGACTGGCCGGTGCGGCCGGGTGTGGTCGGTGTGGCCGGAATGCGATACTGGCCGCAAATTCGCCGTGCATCCCCGCTCGGGGACCGCCGACGCCGCCTGGAACCCCGCGGAATCTGCTATGTTGCTTCAGGGTGACGAGCATGGCAGCGCGCAGTTTGAACCGGCGGGGTGCAACGTCCCGGCTGCGGGGATTCGACGAAGAGGCTTATGCCTCGACGTTCGGACGGGTCTGGGCGGCGCTGGATCCGGAACGGCTTCCCAAAGGCATTTTGCCCGTGCTACCAAAGCTGTGGGACCTGCGCGTGGGAGCGCTATCTGGGGATGAAAACAGGGACCGCGTGCTGCGTGGCGCGCCCGACGTGAGCGCTATTCGGCACTTTCGCTCGGTGATCGCGGTTACGGGGCTCGCGTTTGAAGCCCGGATTGCCGGAGGGGTCACCGTCATCAGCGACGGGCTGCGCACCGGGGCAACCCTGAAGGCGGAAATCGAGCGCGGGAGCCGAGGCGTGATCAGCTTCGGCATCGCCGGCGGGCTTGCGCCGCATTTGCCCCCCGGCCAGTGGGTGGTGGCATCGGCCATCGTCTCGGATCGCGACCGCCACACGACCGATCCTGACTGGTCCGAGCGCTTGCTGCGCGCTCTGCCGGGGGCCGTGCACGCGACGATTGCCGGCAGCGATGCGCCCGTGGCCGACCCCCCGGCCAAGCGCGCGCTTTACGAGCGCACCGGGGCGATCGTCGTCGACATGGAATCCCACTTGGCCGCCCGGATCGCTGCTGCCCACGGCCTGCCGTTCACGGCATGTCGGGTCATCGTCGATCCAGCGCACCGCAACCTTCCCCCGGCCGCGCTACTGAGTTTGCGCCCCGACGGAAATCCGAACGTGGCCGCCGTCCTGCGCTCCGTCATGGAGCAACCTAGGCAGCTGCCGGATCTGATGCGGCTCGCGGTCGATGCCACGATTGCCCGCGCCGCGCTGCGTCGCGGACGCGCACTGCTCGGCCCGGCCCTCGCCTTTCCGGATTTCCGCGAGCTTGAAATGGATTTCGCGCCCGTGCCGGCTCTCAGCTGAGCGCATCTTGGGAGCCGCGGATCCGAACTCGGCTCCTTACCACCATTGGCAGACCACCTTGCGGCCGCAGCGTGACCCGGTGCACCGGCCAGACCGTGTGCCCGGTGGGCACTCGAAACTCGAAGTTCCGAGTGATGTTTGCCACCACGATCGTAGCCTCCTGCAGGGCAAACGCCGACCCGATGCATCCACGCGGCCCGGCGCCAAAGGGCAGATAGGCGTACCGATCGATCCGGTCGCGGCCTCCGTTGAGAAAGCGGTTGGGGTCGAAGATGTCCGGCCGATCCCACAATAGGCGATGACGATGCAGCACGTAGGGTGCAATCACCACCATCGCGCCACGTCGGATCCGTTGCCCAGCGAGCTCATCCGGCCCGATCGCCGCCCGGCTGATGGCGACGAGCGGCGGATACAGCCGGATCGCCTCTTCGACCACGGCGCGCGTTTCGACCAGCCGCTCGGCAAGGGCATCGGCAGATCCGCCCATCGCACGTTCCGCCTCCGCCGCCACCCGTTCACGCCATTCCGGCGACTGCGACAGCAGGAACAGCGACCAGGTGATGGCGTTCGCCGTAGTTTCGTGACCGGCGGCGATGAACGTGATGACATTGGCCCGCACTTCCGCCTCGCTCAGGCCCTGCCCGGTCTCCGGATCCTGCGCCTCCAGTAGCAGCGTGAGGATGTCACGGGGCATCCCGGAGGGATCCTCGGCAAGGCGCGATCGTCGCGTGGAAATGATGGCATCGACTGCGGCGTCGAAGAATCGCAGCGCCCGCCGGACCCGCCGTCGCCCCAGCCGGGGCACGAAATCCGGCAACCCCAGCACGTCGAACGGATCGATGCGCCCGATCGTGTCGAAATAGGTCCTCATGGCCGTGCGTACGTCCTCGGGATCGCCGCCAAGGCCGTCCGAGAAGATGGTGCGCTCGAGCACATCGAGGGTCACCTGTGTGACCTCCGCCGCGACATCGAGGACCCGGCCCTCTCCGCCGCGTCGCCAGCGGCCAACCAGCGCATCGGCAGCGCGCGTCATCGCCGGGGCGAAACTCATTACGCACCGCTTGGCGAAAAGCGGCGCAAGCGTGCGGCGCTGGATGCGCCATTGCTCGGCTTCGGCGGTCAGCAGGCCGTCGCGCAGAACCGCGGAAAGCATGCGTCGTTGCAGCGAGTCCTTGCGGTAATTGCCGACGTTCTCGAGCAGCACGCGACGGATCGAGGCGGGATCGCTGACCACCGCGACCTCCCCGATCAGAAGGCCGCCGGTCACGATCGGCTGTTCGAAATGCGCTCGGGTCCAGGTCTCGAGCGGGTTGTTTCTCAGCGCCCTGAGCAACGCAAGGGGCCCCAGCGGCTCTGCCCTCGGCACCGGCGCGGGCGGACGCAAGCTTGCGCGAGTGTCGAGGGTAAGCAGGCTCATATGCTGAACGCGAACCTTGCGATCCGGGGGGCAATGGTCGGAGATGAACGAGAGCTCAGGCGAGAAGGTTCCACGCTTGTAGGTAAAATGCAACCGCCCGGCAAGCAAGCGCGCCCGCGGTACTCCCGGCCGATCGCAAGTAGGTTAACGTTGCAATGAGATTCCGCGCACCGAGGCAGCGCGCGGGTGCAGTCCGCCTTATTCTGCCGCCTCGGAGTGCCGAGCCGGAGATTGATGGTCCCGGATCTCGCGCAGCTTGAGCTCCACATGGCGCGAGAACACGAATTGAGCCGGGCGCTGGCGGTCGAGTGGAATTTCCGGCGCCATTGGACCCTCGGTGCGGACCCCGCGCAAGGCAACTTGCAGGGCTTTCACCGGATGGGCGATCGCGTCCTGAACGGCGGTGGCTTCATAACCGCTGTGGACCATGCAATTGGCGCATTTCGCATAGTTTCCGGTGCCGTAGGAATCCCAATCCGTTTCCTCCATCAGCTCGCGGAAGGTCTTGGCATAACCCTCGCCGAGCAGATAGCAGGGGCGCTGCCAGCCGAACACGGTGCGGGTAGGATTGCCCCAGGGCGTGCAATGATACTCCTGATTCCCCGCCAGGAAGTCGAGGAACATACCGGACTGGCTGAACGACCAGGCTTTGCCGGCGCGGCCGCGACGGAAGATGTCGCGGAACAGCTGCTTGGTCTTCTCGCGATGCAGAAAATGCTCCTGATCCGGCGCTCGCTCGTAGGCATAACCGGGTGAAACGGTGATGGCATCGACGCCGAGGTCACCCGCCTTGTCGAAGAACGACGCCACCTGTTCGGGATCCACGTTGTTGAACAAGGTGCAGTTGATGTTGACGCGAAAGCCGCGCTGTTTGGCGGCGCGGATCGCGGCGACCGCACGATCGTAGACGCCGGTCTGGCACACCGACCGGTCGTGCATCTCCTTATCGCCGTCGAGGTGCACCGACCAGACGAAGAACGGGCTCGGCTGGTACTGGTCGAGCTTCTTCTGCATCAACAGCGCATTGGTGCACAGATAGACGAACTTGCGCCGAGCAAGAATGCCTTTGACAATCTCGGCGAGCTCGCGGTGCAGCAGCGGCTCGCCGCCGGCGATCGACACCACGGGAGCGCCGCATTCGTCGACGGCCTCGAGGCATTCGGCCACCGAGAGTCGCTGGTTCAGGATCTCGTCCGGATAGTCGATCTTGCCGCATCCCGCGCAGGCGAGATTGCAGCGGAACAACGGCTCGAGCATGAGCACCAGCGGGTAACGCTTGCGCCCCGCCAGATGCTGACGAAGCACGTAAGTGCCGACCACGGCTTTTTGCAGAAGAGGGATCCCCAAGGCGGGCTCCTATGTTCGGTTCCGATGATTGCGTTTCAAGTCGGCTGCGGCGCCATCCGGCGTTCGCGCGTGAGCTCCACGGGAAGGCGGAACTCGATCGTCTCCTCGCGGCCGGGCAACGTCGAAACTTCGACCTGACCAAGCCGGCGCAATGCGGCGATGACGTCCTCGACCAGGACCTCCGGCGCCGAGGCGCCCGCCGTAATGCCCACCGTCTGGGCATCCTGCACCCAAGCCGGGTCCAGCTCGCTCCCGTCCGCGATCAGATAGCTCGCGATGCCCGCTTCCGCGCCGATCTCGCGCAGCCGGTTGGAATTGGAACTATTCTTCGCGCCCACGACCAGGATCACGTCGACCAGCTTGCTGAGCTCGCGAACCGCCGTCTGCCGATTTTGCGTGGCGTAGCAAATGTCTCTGGTATCCGGGCCGATGATATCCGTGAATTTCCGTTCCAGCGCCGCGATGATTTCGCGGGTGTCGTCGACGCTGAGCGTCGTCTGCGTCACATAGGCGACCGGCGCATCGACCGGCAGATCGAGCATCTCCACATCCTTCTCGGTCTGCACCAGGAACACCGGACCGGCGATCTGGCCCATGGTTCCTTCCACTTCGGGATGCCCGGCGTGGCCGATCAAGATCAAGGTGCGGCCCTGAGCGACGTAGCGCTTGCCTTGGTTGTGGACCTTGGTCACCAGCGGACAGGTCGCGTCGAGCACCGGGATGTTACGTGCGGCGGCTTCCCGCTCGACCGCCTTTGCAACGCCGTGGGCGCTGAAGATCGTCACCGCATTGGGTGGCACCTCGGAAAGGTTCTCGACGAAGCGCGCGCCCTTGGCCTTCAGGCTCTCGACGACATGGCGGTTATGGACGATCTCGTGGCGCACGTAGACCGGCGGACCGTATTTCTCCAGCGCGCGCTCGACGATCTCGATCGCGCGCACGACGCCGGCGCAAAAACCTCGGGGTTGGGCGAGAATTACCTGCATGTTCGGCTCATCGGGACACGCGAGGAACCGCTCCGCAACCATCGGCCGCGCCAAGACTCCTCGCCGGAAGCATCCGCATCAACCCGATCTTTCTCCCTTCGCAACTTCGATAAGCGCAAAGCCGCAACGACGGCGCGGCATACAGCTATTCTCCGGCTCAGGCAACCTTGCCACCGCCCGCGAGCAGCTTCGCCTCGCTCGGCGCCAAACTCTTGCCCAGCGCCGTCATGACCTTCGCGGTGATCCCCGCCGCGTCGAGCCCGGCCTGGGCGTACATGCGCTCGGGCTTGTCGTGATCGACGAAGACATCCGGCAGCACCATGGTGCGCACCTTGATGCCGCGATCGAGAACCCCCTGCTCGGCGAGAAGCTGGAGAACGTGGCTGCCGAACCCACCGATGGCAGCTTCCTCCGTCGTCACCAGCACCTCATGCTCGCGCGCAAGCCGCAGGATCAGCTGGCAATCGAGCGGCTTGGCGAAACGCGCGTCGGCGACGGTCGTCGACAAACCGTATGCCGCCAGCATGTCGGCGGCCTTCAGGCATTCCGCGAGCCGGGTGCCGAGCGAGAGCAGAGCCACCGTGCCCCCTTCCCGCACAATGCGACCTCTGCCGATCTCGAGCGGCGTTCCCTGCTCGGGCATCTCGACGCCGACCCCTTCGCCGCGCGGATAGCGCAGCGCCGAAGGACGATCGTCGATGGCCGCAGCGGTCGCGACCATGTGCATGAGCTCGGCTTCATCCGCCGCCGCCATGATCACGAAACCGGGCAGACAGCCCAAATAGGCGAGATCGAACGAGCCTGCGTGGGTCGGACCATCGGCGCCGACGAGACCGGCGCGGTCCATGGCAAAACGCACCGGCAGGCGCTGGATCGCCACGTCGTGGACGACCTGGTCATAGGCTCGCTGCAGGAACGTGGAGTAGATGGTTGCAAACGGCTTGAAACCTTCCGCAGCCAGCCCCGCCGCAAAGGTCACGGCGTGCTGCTCGGCGATGCCGACATCGAACGTACGCTCGGGAAACTCCTTGCCGAACAGATCGAGCCCCGTGCCCGACGGCATCGCTGCGGTGATGGCAACGATGCGGGGGTCCTTGCGCGCCTCCTTGATCAGGCTCTGAGCATAGACCTTGGTGTATCCCGGCGCATTGGTCTTGGCTTTGGCCTGCGCGCCGGTGGCGATGTCGAACTTGACGACGCCATGGTACTTATCGGCGGAAGTCTCGGCCGGCGGATAACCTTTGCCCTTCTGGGTCACGACGTGGACCAGAATCGGTCCGGTCTCAGCATCGCGTACGTTCTTCAATACCGGCAAAAGATGATCGAGATTGTGCCCATCGATCGGGCCGACGTAATAGAAGCCGAGCTCTTCGAACAGCGTGCCGCCGGTCACGAACCCGCGCGCGAGCTCCTCGATCTGCATTGCCTTTTCGTTGAGAATTTTGGGCAGGCCCTTGGCGAGCTGCTTGCCGATCTCGCGCAGCGACAGATAGGTGCGTCCCGAAATCAGCCGCGCCAGATACGCCGACATCGCGCCGACCGGCGGCGCGATCGACATGTCATTGTCGTTGAGCACGACGATGAGCCGCGAGTTCATGGCGCCGGCGTTGTTCATCGCCTCGTACGCCATGCCTGCCGACATCGCGCCATCCCCGATGACGCAAACGACATTGTGGGTCTTGCCTTCGAGATCCCGCGCCACCGCCATACCCAGACCTGCCGAGATCGAGGTGGAGGAATGCGCGGCGCCGAAGGCGTCGTACTGGCTTTCCGCGCGCTTGGTGAACCCGGAAAGCCCGCCGCCCTGGCGCAGCGTGCGGATGCGGTCACGCCGACCGGTCACGATCTTATGGGGATAGGCCTGATGACCGACGTCCCAGACCAATTTATCGTGGGGCGTGTCGAACACGTAATGCAAGGCCACGGTGAGTTCGACAACTCCCAGGCCCGCTCCCAAATGCCCGCCGGTAACCGAGACGGCGCTGATCGTCTCCGCTCGCAGCTCATCGGCAAGCTGCCGCAGCTCACTCTCCTTCAGTCGCCGCAGATCGGCGGGATCATGGATCGCGTCGAGCAACTTGGTTTCCACTGTCATGGCGTTGGGTTGATCCTGACGAACGCAAGGGGCGTCATGGTGCAATTTCCGAACTCAAGGAAGGGTTCCGGAGACGTTCCCAAAACCGCTCCGCCAAGGCATAAGGGAAGGCACAAGCGTATGGACGCCGGCGGATGAAGAACCTCAAGCAAATCCCCGCAACTGCCATGAATTGTCGGCGCATGTTGCCCGGATATTTACCTCTTCGACGGCGGCCCGCATCGCGAACATTGCTCCGTTCATCTCGGCGATATTGCCCACCCCCCAGTTCTAGCTGTACCTACATGTACACACAATGGCCGGCAATTCAAAGGCCCGCCCGGCGGATGCTTCCCGCCCGGCCCGATGGGGTCTGCGGCTCGAACCGAATGTTCACCATCTTTCCCGCGGGGCTTTGAAACCGCTCCGACGGTTCCGGGCTGCAACCGGGGGCGCCGAGGAAATGCATCACAAGGGATCGCGAGAGCAAGATCGATGCCGATGAGAGCAAGATCGATGCCAATGAGCGATTCCGCGGTGATCATCGGCGCGGGACAGGGCGCGGCGCAGGTTGCCATCAGCCTGCGCCAAGGCGGATTTCAAGGTCCGGTGGTAATCATCGGCGCGGAGCAGTATCTGCCCTATCAGCGACCGCCGTTGTCGAAAAAATTCTTGAGCGCACCGCAAGCGGCCGAAAGTCTATTTCTGCGTCCGCAAGCGTTCTGGCGCGACCAGGACGTAACGCTTGAATTGGGAACGGCAGTCGGAGCGGTGGACCGGCGACGCCGCTGCGTCACGCTGACGGACGGGCGGGAGCATGCTTATGCAAGCCTGGTGTTCGCAACAGGTACGTCCGCCCGCGCGCTGCCCATCCCGGGTGTAGATCGCCGCGGCGTACATTCATTGCGCAGCATCGAAGACGTGCGCCGGCTGCGGACCGAACTGGATTCGGCGCGCCGGGTGGTGATCATAGGCGGCGGCTACATCGGGTTGGAGGTCGCCGCGGTCATGCGCAGCGAAGGCCGCGACGTCACGGTCCTGGAAGCCGAGGAGCGTGTCTTGAAGCGCGTTGCCGGCAAGACCACATCAGCGTTTTTCGACGCGTTCCACCGCGACAAAGGCGTCGATATCCGGCTCAACGTTCGCGCCGCAGGCATCGCGGGCGAGGAACGCGTTCGCTCGGTGCGAACCTCGCAGGAGGAAGAGCTGCCGACCGACGTCGTCCTCATCGCAGCCGGGGCGCGTGCCAACGACGAACTCGCCGCTGCCGCCGGGATCCGCTGCCGAGACGGCATTCTCGTGGACGAAACCGCCCGGACCGACAGTCCCGATATCTACGCGGTCGGCGACTGCACGCGATTCCCGAGCCGGCGGTACGCACGGCGGCTTCGCCTCGAAAGCGTGCAGAACGCCATCGATCAGGCGAAAGTCGCGGCGGCTTCGATCCTCGGACGGGCGGAGAACTATGATCCGGTGCCGTGGTTCTGGTCGGATCAATACGATTTGAAGCTGCAGATCGCCGGCCTCGCCGACGATCATGATTCCGAACAGATGATCGGCGATGTCGCGGCGCCGCGTTTCTCGGTCGAATACCGCAAATCAGGCCGCCTGATTGCGGTCGACGCGGTCAACGATGGACGCGCCCACATGATGGCGCGCCGCCGCATCGCGCAAGAAACGGCAGCCGAGATGGCAATCGGGCCGTGAGCCGCGTGCGGCGAACTGTCGCCCGAAGAACGCGCCGCGATCGCGAGAGACGCGGCTGACGAGCCGCGCCCCCACCGAACCGGTCACTTGCGCCGGGAGGCTCGCCGCCGCGCGCGCAGCGAAAGCCCCATCGCAAACGCCTTCTGTCGTACCGCGCCTTCCGAGCGCTTGAGCCTGCGGCCGATGATTCTCGCCGGAGTGCGTTGCCGCGCCAATGTCTTGAGCTCGCGCACGTCGCGAGACGATCACTCGCGCCGCGTTACTCGTCTCTTTGCCGCCATTCTCGATCTCCCATCGTTTGCTCATCGCGTTGTACTGCGCTTTGTGGCCGAAGTCTGACCATCAGGCGCGTCACAACAACAATTGCAAAACCGCGAAGGATTGGTAATCGCCTGCCCCGACATGCTGCTACGTCGTTCAACCAACAAAATGCGCCTATCTGCGCGCGCACATCGCTCTCGGTAAACCGACGCGTATACTATCGGCGCCGTCGACCTGCCAATCGCCGGATCGTCACCGAATATTTCCCGGCTAACTCGTCACGATCCGCCCTTCGATCGGATACGCGGGATCGTTATAGCCGGGCGTCGAGGGGTGTCCGGACACAACCAGACGATCCACGAGCGCTTCGTCCTCGCCGGTGAAGCGATATTCGAGCGCCGCGACGTACTCGTCCCACTGCTGTTCGGTCCGCGGACCCGCAATGGTCCCGGTAACCAACCGATTGTTCAGCACCCAGGCCACTGCGAATTGCCCCGCGGTGATACCGCGGGACTGCGCATGCTGCTTGATCTCCTGGGCGAGGCGCAGCGATTCGGGCCGCCATTCGGTCTGCATCATCCGGGTATCGCGGCGGCCGGCCCGGGTGTCGGCGGGGGGCGGCGCATCCGGCCCATATTTGCCGGTGAGCACACCGCGCGCCAATGGACTATAGGCGATCACGCCCAAGCCGTAATAAGCGCAGGCCGGCAAGTGCTCGGTTTCCGCCATGCGGTTCATGGCGTTGTAATAGGGCTGGCTGACGATCGGGCGGTCGATCCCGAGACGATCGCAGAGGCCGCAGATTTCGGCCACGCGCCAAGCGCGGTAGTTCGAGATGCCGAAATAGCGGATCTTGCCGAGGCGAACGAGGTCGCCCATGGCGCGCACCGTCTCCTCGAGCGGCGTGTGGTGGTCCTCCTTGTGCAGATAGTAGATGTCCAGATAATCGGTGCCGAGCCGTTTCAAGCTCGCGTCGGCTGCCTGCATCACCCACTTGCGCGAGAGGCCGCGCTCGTTCACCCCCTCGCCCATCGGGTTGGCGAGCTTGGTCGCCAACACCCACTTGTCCCGCTGCGCAGCGATGCCGCGTCCGGTGATCTCCTCGGACTTGCCTTGGTTATAGGCATCGGCGGTGTCGATGAAATTCACGCCGGCATCGCGGGCGCGGGCAATGATCCGCACCGACGTCGGCTCGTCGGTCGGTCCGCCGAACATCATGGTACCGAGGCAGAGCGGCGATACCTTCAGT
>WNFG01004922.1_pt1 | contig 11238 bp, 8 predicted proteins | sample 5400431 | NCBI WGS metagenome assembly WNFG01 (sample SAMN13153346, study PRJNA577476) | soil metagenome | isolation source: 120 cm saprolite under Douglas fir tree site 2 hole 3 replicate 2 | place: USA:California | collected 2015-04-18
CAACTGGAAACTTGAAGCAGGTTTTCACCAACGAAGGTCGCGTGATTGACTGGTTCGACGTAAAGCAAGGCGAGGGCCGATGGTTTCTACAGCACGCCACCCAGGTGAAGAACATCTGGGTCCCCTATGGCGAGTGATCAGGACACCCTTGTCTGCCGCGGAATCACAAGAGGCAAGAAGAGAAAGCCGGGCGGTTTTTCTGTGTGTCTTATGTCTCTCTGTGGTGAACGGCCTTCTGAAATACAAGCCTTCTGAAATCCATTGACAACAATCGGGAGCGCTGACTAGACTCTGCCTTCTCATGGCCAAGCGTCCTCGCATCGCGGTGATTGGAAGCGCAAACATTGACTTGACTACCTTCAGTGATCGCTTCCCCAAGGCTGGGGAAACAATTTTTGGCCAGAAGTTCGATCTCGGCTTCGGAGGCAAGGGCGCAAATCAGGCCGTGGCCTCCCGACTGTGTGGTGCTGACGTTTTTATGGTTGCCCGGGTGGGTAGCGACCTGTTCGGTCCCGCCACGATCGAGAACTTCAAGAAGCTTGGGATCGATGCCACGCACGTGCGGCAGATCGAAGGAGTCTCCAGTGGGGTGGCGCCGATTTTTGTTGAGCCCAGCGGCCAGAATCGAATCCTGGTGGTGAAGGGCGCGAATGATCGGCTCAAGCCAGCAGACGTCGATGTTGCCTCCGACCTGCTCAAGACTGTCGATTGCATGGTCCTGCAGTTCGAAATTCCGCTCGAAACGGTTTATTACAGCGTCAGTTTTGCGCGTAACAACAGCATTCGCTGCATCGTCAACCCAGCACCCGCCCAGCCGGTGGAGATGAATGCTCTGGCTGGACTCGACTATTTTGTTCCCAACGAAAGTGAAGCCGAGACCATCACCGGAATGTCGGTCCGAAACGTTGAGGATGCGAAGAAGTGCGCGGAGAAGTTGCTCTCAGGCGGCGTCAAGCGGGTCATCCTGACGTTGGGGGCGAACGGCGCACTGCTGGCAGGCCACGAAGGCATGGAGCACATTCCCGCGTTCAGCGTGAAAAGCATTGACAGCACCGGAGCGGGCGACGCATTTATCGGCAGCTTCGCCGTGTTCCTCGGAGAGGGTCTGCCCGAGCGCGAAGCCGTCCGCCGCGCAAATCTCTACGCCGGACTTTCGACCACCGGCGTGGGGACTCAAAAATCATTTTATGATCGCGCGCACTATGATCGAGAGTGGACGGCACGATGTGAGTCCTAATGCCCGGGCCGGGATCTGCTGAGCAAACTTCACCACGGAATATCGGGATATAAAGATCCGATCGGAGAAGGGCGTGAAGTGTTTCCATCTTTCACCGCCCCTGTACAAACCCAGCCGCTTGTAGAAGAATTACGTTCCAGCCGCGAGTTCGCCACTTCATCTTCATTTTTGCGGTCCAGGGACATTTCTTGTATTTCCGGCCCCATACACTCGACGAAGCGGTTTACGTGCTGGCCAGCTCCGGAGGCCAAATTCTGGCGGGCGGTACGGACTTTTTTCCTTCCCTTGGCGATCAGGCAGTGACCGGGACGGTAGTGGATATTTCAGGGCTCGGCGAACTGAAAGGTGTGGTGAAGGAGCCGAAATACATACGCATCGGCGGGCTGACCACGTGGACCGAAGTCGCGAAGACTCCACTTCCGAGGTGCTTTGACGGGTTGAAGGCCGCGGCACGGGAAATCGGTGGGATTCAGATTCAGAATCGTGCGACTGTGGCTGGGAATCTCTGCAACGCTTCACCTGCCGCTGATAGCGTTCCACCGCTGCTTACACTCGATGCTGAAGTCGAACTTGTTTCCCAGGCGGGCACACGTCGGATCGGACTGGCCGACTTCCTGGTTGGCAATCGAAAGACGCTGCGACGGCCGGGCGAAATTCTCTCCCAGATATTCGTGCCGCGGATGGTGGAGAATGCCGGGTCGACGTTTCTGAAGCTCGGAGCCCGGCGTTATCTGGTGATCTCCATCGCGATGGTTGCTGCGGTCATCCAGAAAGACTCGAGTGGTCGCGTGTCAGAGGCGCGTGTCGCCATCGGTTCTTGTTCTGTGGTTGCCAGGCGGCTCCCGGAACTGGAGCATGCGCTGAGGGGAGCGCCCGTGGCACAAGGTTTAGGCTCACGCGTCACCGCGGAGCATCTCAAGGACCTGTCCCCCATCGATGACGTTCGCGCCACGGCCGCTTACCGGCGTGAGGCTGCTTTACGATTGGTCGAGCGCGCTCTGGATGCCTGCGCGGGGAGTTCATGATGGCGAGCATCGCTCCCGCATCGGAGACAAAGTGTCGGCTTAAGCTGGTGGTGAATGACCGCGAGCTTTCCGTGGTCGCTCCTCCTGCGCAGCGGCTGTCGCGCGTTTTGCGCGAACAACTCGGACTCACGGGGACAAAAGTTGGTTGTGACGCCGGGGATTGCGGCGCCTGCACCGTTTTGCTCGCGGGAGAAGCAGTTTGCTCTTGTCTGGTAGCGGTGGGGCAAGTCGAAAACTATGCAATCACCACGGTTGAAGGGCTGAAATCCAGACCTCCACTATGGGACCGCCTGCAACATGCATTTCTTCGGCACGGAGCCGCACAATGTGGAGCCTGCACGCCGGGCATGCTGATCTCGGCCACCGCGCTTCTGGAGCACAATAGCTCGCCTTCTGAGAGCGAAGTGATGGATGCGCTTGGCGGCGTGCTCTGCCGCTGCACGGGGTATAGAAAGATCATTACCGCCGTTCGCGATGCGGCTGTTCTCAATGCTGGCTCGGAGTCCGCAGAGCCTTCTTGTCCCGCCGCTGGAGCCTCGGTTGGTCAGCGACTGATCCGCCTGGATGGTAAGGCAAAAGTGGAAGGCACGGAGATCTACGGCGCAGACGAGATACCGGCTGGCGCCCTCGCTCTTCGTGTCGTCCGATGCCCCTATCATCGGGCGAAGTTTCGCTTCGGTGATCTGGAGGCTTTCGTCGCGGCCCATCCCGGCGTGGAAGCGATTCTTACTTCCAAAGATGTCCCGGGGGAGGATTGTTACGGCGTGATCCCGCGCTTTGCGGATCAGCCGGTTTTTGCGCACGAGGAAGCTCGGTATCGGGGGGAAGCCGTCGCCGCGATTGTCGGCGAAGCAGAGGCCATCGAAGGGCTGGATACGGCAACTGTCCCTGTAAGCTGGGAGGAATTGCCTCCGTTCAGAACCATGGATGAAGCGCTCGCGCCCGGTGCTCGGCTCATCCATGCTCATCGCCCGGAAAACGTGCTGACTCGCGGACGCGTGCTGCGGGGGGATGTGGAGCAGGCGCTGGCTGAGGCGGACGCAGTCGTCGAAGGCGAATTTGAAACCGGCTTCGTCGAACATGCCTGCATCGAGCCTGAAGCGGGATTTGCGCGCCGCGTGGGCGATCAGATCGAGATCCAGGCCTGCACCCAGTCGCCCTATCTGGACCGCGCGGATCTGGCGAAGCTTCTGGGAATTGCTGCCGAAGCGGTGCGGATTATTCCCACCGCTGTCGGCGGCGGCTTTGGTACAAAGCTGGACCTGTCGGTCCAGCCATTTCTCGCACTTGCCGCCTGGCGCGTGCGGCGGCCGGTGCGGATGGTGTATTCGCGCATCGAGTCCATCCTGTCCACGACCAAACGCCATCCCGCGCGCATGCGCTGCCGCGCCGGGGCGAGCAAGGACGGCAAATTGCTTGCCCTTGACTTCACCGCTGATTTCGACACCGGCGCTTATTCGTCCTGGGGGCCTACGGTTGCGGCGCGCGTTCCGGTGCATGCTTCCGGACCGTATGCCGTCCCGCACTACCGGGCGCTGGCGCGGGCCATCCACACCAACGTTGTTCCTGCCGGCGCATTTCGTGGCTTCGGCGTGCCGCAAATGGCAATCGCGCAAGAACAACTCTATGACGATCTCGCCATCAAACTCGGGATCGACCCTCTCGAATTTCGCATCCTGAACGCTCTTGACCATCAGACTCCCACGGTGACGGGTCAAATCATGGGAGAAGGCGTAGGCATTCGCGCCTGCTTCGAAGCCTTGCGTGCCCAGTGGAATGAGGCACGGGCCGCAGCCGAGGCATTCAATGCAAGGGCCGCGGGACCGATTCGCCGGGGTGTAGGCGTGGCCGGGATGTGGTACGGGTGTGGGAACACATCACTGCCAAACCCTTCCACCGTTCGTATCGGGCTAAAGCGGGACGGCAGAATTGCGCTGCACCAGGGGGCGGTCGACATTGGCCAGGGATCGAATACGATCGTCACGCAAATCTGCGCCGACGCTTTATGCGCCCCGGTCGAGTGCTTCGATCTGATTTCGGGAGACACCGCAGTTACGCCCGACTGCGGCAAGACCTCCGCGTCGCGGCAGACATTCGTCACCGGCAAAGCGGCGCAGATGGCAGGAAAAGAACTCCGCCGGGCCATTGTTCGACTGGCGAATGGGCGCGAGGATTGCGAAGACCAAGACGCAGTCATCCGTTTCGGCCAGGGAGTGTTAAGCATCCGGGAAGGCGGGAAACAGCGTGATTTTCCTCTGCAGGATTTGCCGCTAGATAAGTACGGCTACGTGCTAACTGCGGAGCAGACCTTCGACCCACCGACCAGCCCGCTAGACGAAGACGGGCAAGGCAACCCGTATGCTGTCTACGGATTCGGCGCCCACATGGCGGAAATCGCTATCGACATTGAGCTAGGAACGGTGCAGGTCCTCAAGATCATTGCCGCACACGATGTGGGTCGAGCCATCAACCCGACCCTGATTGAGGGTCAAATCGAGGGCGGCGTCGCCCAGGGGCTCGGCATGGCTTTAATGGAGGAATTCTTTCCGGGCAAAGGCGAAAACCTGCATGACTACCTGATTCCCTCGGCTGGCGATATACCTCCGGTCGAATCGATCCTGATTGAAGACCCATCCTCCATAGGGCCATTCGGGGCGAAAGGCATCGGCGAGCAGGCCGTGATCCCAACGGCGCCGGCGATCCTCAATGCGATTCACCATGCGACCGGGGTACGCATGCGCCGGATTCCCGCAACCCCGGACCGCATACGCGCGGCCATCCTCGCCCGCACTTCCGGTAACCGCGGCGGAGCCAGTCGTGCCTGATCACGACGCCATCCGTTGCGATGCCTGCCCGGTCCTCTGCTACATCAAGCCCGGCCGCACCGGTGCCTGCGATCGATACGGCAACCAAGGCGGACAGCTGGTTCGGCTGGATCCACATGTGGTGCTGGATCGGGCTGTGTCGCGAGGGGACTCGCTGGTGCCCTTCCTGGAGCGCGATCGCGACTGGGACGGCAACATCGTGAGCGGGCCTCGAACCTTCGTCACTGCCATTGGTGCGGGCACGACCTATCCCGACTACAAACCTGCGCCATTCATCATCTCTTCTGAGGTCGAAGGAGTGGACATGGTGACGGTCGTGACCGAGGGTATCTTCAGCTACTGTGGAGTGAAGGTGAAGATCGATACCGATCGTCACCTGGGCCCCGAACGCAGTCTGGTGCGCGCAAAAGGCGAACCGGTGGGGCACGTCACCACGAGCGAGTATGGGTCTCAGATGCTCTCGCTGGGCGGCGTCCGTCATCTCACCGGCGGAACGCGGGACGAAGGCAATGTCACTTGCGAAACCCTGCTCAACTTGTGCAATGGCAAAGCGGCGGAGCTGACCATTGACGATGGTGCGGATGTCGTCGTCGAGGCAGGCAAGCCTCCTGTTGTAAACGGAGTCGTGGAAGAGCGCATGCGCGTGGGCTGTGGATCGGCAACGATCGGGATGTTCGCCAAGCAGTGGCAGGGAAAGATTGATGACGTTGTGGTGGTGGACGATCACATCACCGGGGTGCTTTCCGAGCATCAGGCAGGGAAGATGCTCGGCATCCCTGAAACCGGTATCAAGATGAAGGGCCGTCGCTCCACTCCGGGCCGCTACTTCCGGGTCGCTGAGCCGGGTACGGCGTGGGGCGGTACGAATATTAGGGAGCCGCTTTCGATCCTCGCACCGTTTAATCCCAAGATTGCGTGGGCCGGTCTGCGTCTGTTGATGGTGAGCACCACCGGCGAGCATTACGCATACTACGAACTGGACGATGCCCTCCGTCCCATGGAAAAGGATTTGCCTGACTCGCTGCGGCTTTCCGTGGAGCGAATCAAGGAGAACTGCGAACCCGCACTCTCAACCGTAATCTTTGTGGGCGGGGCCGGAGGTTCGTTGCGCGCCGGGGTCACGGAAAATCCAGTTAAGCTCACGCGCTCGGTGAGAGATTCATTAACTCGCGTCACCTGCGGCGGCGCACCAGTGTATGTCTGGCCCGGGGGCGGCATCACGCTCATGGTGGACGTCAGCCGGATGCCGGAGAATGCCTTCGGCTACGTGCCCACTCCGGCCTTGGTCGCACCCATCGAGTTCACGCTTAAGCTCGATGACTACTCGGCTCTGGGCGGCTACATGGATCGGGTGCGCCCGCTGAGTTCGCTTTTGAATGACGAGGGGCGCCGTCACGTATCGGCACGTGCCGAAAATCCCTGGCCATTCGAGGACAACCGCAGGAGATCAGAATCGTGAGAAGCCGAGCGCAAGTGCGAGTTCTGCCGGACGGGCGGCGACTGCATCTCGAGGATGGGCCGATCGACATTGTGCTACAGGCATTTGGTGCCGAGGATCAAATCCGCCGCGCTTACCGCTCGGCGGTCGATCGCTTCGTCGCCGTGCTCGACGAACTTTGCCGCGAGCTCCCGCTACTCAGAGAACAGGTGTGTTTTGGCGGAAGGGAACCTAGTGGCATCATTGCCCGGCGCATGTTCGCCGCCGTGATGCCTTACGCCGAAGAAAACTTCATCACTCCCATGGCTGCGGTAGCGGGCGCTGTTGCGGAAGAGATTTTAGCGGCGATGACGTCGTCTGCCGCGCTTAGCCGGGCTTATGTGAATGACGGTGGCGACATCGCGCTCGATATCGGTTCCGGAGAACGATTCGTCATCGGCATGGTCGGCCGGCCCGACCGGCCGCCGCTAGCGGGAACACTTTTTGGAACTATGATTCTGGATTCAAACCAGCCGGTGCGAGGCATCGCGACCAGTGGATGGCGAGGCCGCAGTTTTTCGCTAGGCATCGCCGACGCCGTCACCATACTGGCGAAGACTGCCGCCATGGCGGATGCTGCCGCGACCATCGTCGCCAATGCCGTGGACCTCCCGGGGCATCCCGCCATATCACGCATTGCCGCCCGCGACCTTTCGCCCGACAGCGACCTGGGTGACCGGCTTGTGACCACCGCAGTCGGAGAACTCACGTCCGCGGAAGTAAGCCAGGCCCTGGGTCGTGGTTCGGCTTGTGCCGAACGCCTGATTGCTTCGGGATTGATTGATGCCGCGGCTCTAAACCTGCAAGGCACAACTCGCGTGATGGCTCCGGCCGAATCTCCGAAGATGGCCCTCTCACCCGGCGGGAGGAGCCTGGTTTATGCCTGAGGTTCGGCTGCGAAAGAGACTGATTACCGTGGAGGAAATTTTTCACGAAGGGGGTCCGGTCGCCCGCACGCCACTGCGGCGGGCGGCCGCCGTGGCCGTCATTCATAATCCGTTTGCCGGACGTTACGTGGAAGAGATTGCCGGGTTCATGGACGACCTGAAGCCGCTTGGACTCGAGATGGCGAAGTCGCTGGTATCGGCACTGGGACGCGATATCAGGTCCGTGGAGGGCTATGGAAAGGGCGCCATTGTAGGCTCCTCCGGCGAACTGGAGCATGGAGCTCTCTGGCATGTTCCCGGCGGCTATGCCATGCGGGAAGTCCTTGGCGGAGCAAAAGCCATTGTCGCTTCCACCAAGAAAGTCGGTGGGCCGGGCACGCGGCTCGATGTGCCCATAACCCACATCAATGCGTCCTACGTGCGAAGCCATTTCGACGCCATGGAAGTCGGCCTGGCCGATGCTCCGCGGGCCGATGAGATTCTGCTCGCCCTGGTCATGACTACTGGTCCCCGCGTCCATGCCCGCGTCGGCGGCCTCAAAGCCTTGGAGATCAAGGGAGAGGACGGACTGCGATGAAAGCCCCTACCACAGCGAAGATTCGCAAGATTGCCACCTTTGTCGAAGAGACGAGAACCGAGATGGGCCGGACCATCGATCCGGCCACGCGGCGTGCCGCCGCAGTCGCTGTCATTGAAAATCCTTACGCCGGAAAATATGTGGAAGACCTGTCGGAGCTGATGGCGATCGGCGAGGAACTGGGTGAACTGCTCACGCTGCGCGCGGTCGCGGCTCTGGGCATACCGGCGACTAGAGTCGAAAGCTATGGCAAGGCGGCGGCAGTGGGCGAAGACGGCGAGATCGAGCACGCCGCGGCGATTCTCCATCCGAAACTTGGTGCACCAGTAAGACGAGTGCTCGGCAAAGGCGCCGCCCTCATCCCATCTTCCAAGAAGCGAGGCGGGATGGGGGTCGCCCTCGATATACCGCTGGGGCACAAAGACGCCGCTTTCGTCCGCAGTCACTTCGATGGCATGGAGGTGCGAATCAACGACGCTCCCCGAGCCCATGAGATCGTCGTGGCCGTCGCGGTCACCGACAGCGGCCGGCCGCTTGCGCGGGTCGGCGGACTCACCAAGAACGAGATTAAGGGCGAGGATGGGTTGCGATAGCCGGGACGGCTTGCCAGAGAATTTTTTATGCCCCGGTTTATGCTGTGGCACGGGTATTTTCAACCGTGAGTCGCGACCTGTGCCGCGATCAGGCTTAGGGTTGCGAAGGGCGAGTGGACGGTCTCAGAATTCTGGGGGACAATTTCGTTCGAAGCAGAGCCCATGGATAATCACCAGTTCGCTCTCGAAGAGCTTAGTCGTCTCCTCCATGACCTGGTGCTTCGTGTTGATCGACTCGAGCATGAGGTGGAAGCTTTATCGTCCTCCGAAGTCCGGGGGCTGAGCCCAGCCGCGCCCTCGACCAAAGCGCCGCACCGCGAATCCACTCCGCCCGCGTCCCCGCCCCCAGTAATCGTTGTTGAAGGTTCTACTTCGAATCGGGACCTGGAATCGCACATCGGTTCGCAATGGTTGAATCGGGTTGGAATCATCGCCGTTCTGGTCGGTGTTTCGCTTTTTCTTAAGTACGCCTTCGAGGACGAGTGGGTTGGCCCGGTGGGCCGTGTTTCGATCGGGTTGATCGCTGGCGTCGCGGCTATCGTTTGGAGCGAGTGGTTCCGAGCCCGGGGCTACCGTATCTTTTCGTTCTCATTGAAGGCTCTTGGATTGGGCATCCTGTACCTTTCGCTGTGGGCCGCGTTCCAGGTATACAACTTAATTTCTTGGATTGTAGCTTTTATTGCGATGGGCACAGTCACTGCTTCGACTACCGCATTGGCGCTCTGGCAAGAGGCCGAAACGTTGGCGTTATTCGCTTTGGTTGGCGGCTTTGCAACTCCGCTGCTGCTTTACACCGGCGAAAACCGGCAGCTCGAACTATTCATGTATATCGCGCTTTTGAATGTGGCCACTCTAATATTGGCAGGGTCCCGTCCTTGGCGTCATCTCCTCGTGGTTAGCCTGCTGGCCACCTTGGTCCTCTATTTCGCCTGGTATGCCGGTTTTTATCGCCGGAGCGAGCTGGCGCTCACGTTGGGATTCGCGACGGTATTCTTTGTCATTTTCGCGATTGCTCCTTTGGTGGAAAGCATTTACGGGCGAGACGGACACGATCTATCCGGTGCCATGCTTTTCGTGAGCTCATTGAACGCTGTGGCATATTTCCTGGAACTCTATCTCGTGCTTCGGGGTGTAGACAAGACTGCTACGGCGTGGTGTGCACTGGCCTTGGGCGCGGTTTATATATTTCTGAGCGGGTTTCTCTGGGCAAAGAGCGGTCCCCAAACACCCCAGCCACTGCTGTATTTGCACCTGGCACTCAGCACAGTCTTCGTGACTCTGGCGATCGCGATTCGTTTAGAATCCCAGTGGGTTTCTGTGGGATGGTTTGTGGAGGCGGCTGGACTGATGACAATCGGATTCTGGCGGAGATCATCCTTTGTACGATGGCAAGCCTTGGTGCTGATCGCTTCCACAATTGCGAAGGTTTTCGCTTATGACATATGGCGCTTGGAGCGAGGATACCGGATTGTGAGCTTCTTTCTGTTAGGTCTGCTTCTGCTGGTAGTCTCGTTCGTTTATCAATGGGATTGGCTGAGACTGTCGCCAGAGCGAGACGTCGGAAAATCAAGCTGTGGCTAGGAGCAGGTGAGTTACAGCGCAAGCCCTCGAAGACAAAACTGGACCGTAGCATAAACAGCGTTCTCAACCGCCGTCTTCGACAAAAGCGAGTGTCGTCTTAGGCCCCGGTTTAGGGTTGTGCTGGGCTTGGGAAATGAAATGCGGCTCTGACTGTTGGGATAACGAATGACCTTTTGCCGATCTTTGCTTCCAGTTCTCACCATTCAACTTATTCTCCATGCTTCGCTTTCGTCTCAAACAACGAAGGCGAAAGTGGATCTGGTCGTCACCGGCGGAACGGTCGTGAGTATGGACGGTTCACGAACCATCTACGACGACGCGATGGTTGTTGTGAAGGGCGACACGATTGTCGCCGTGGGTCCACGCCGCGAGCTCGAGGGCAAGTATCTGGCTTCGCAGACGATCGACGCCAAAGGCGGGCTGGTTCTGCCCGGGTTCATCAATGGTCATACCCATGTGCCCATGACCCTGTTTCGGGGCATTCACGATGATGTGACGCTGAATGATTGGCTCTATAAATACATTTTTCCCGCCGAGAAGAAGAACGTGAACGAAGAATTCGTGCGCTGGGGCACGCGACTGGCGGCGGCGGAGCAGATTCGCGGGGGCGTCACCACTTTCGCCGACATGTATTACTTCGAAGACGCAGTGGCCGAAGAAACCAAAGCCGCGGGCATGCGGGGCGTGCTGGGCGAGACGTTTATCGATTTTCCCGCGCCCGACAACAAGAGCGAAACCGAGGCGCTCTCTTATACCGAGAAGTTCCTGAAAAAGTGGCAGGGCGATCCCTTGATTCACGCCGCAGCGGCGCCGCATTCAATTTACACCTGCTCGCAAAAGACGCTTCAGGACGCCGCGGCGCTGGCCAGGAAATATCACGCTCCGATCCTGATTCACACCGGGGAGATGAAAAAGGAGTGGGATGACAGCCAGAAGCAAAACGGAATGTCGCCGGTGCAATACCTGGACAAGATCGGCGTGCTGGGTCCAGACGTTGTGTCCGCCCACTGCATTTTTGTGGACGAAGCCGACCGCA
>WNFG01016291.1_pt1 | contig 11237 bp, 10 predicted proteins | sample 5400431 | NCBI WGS metagenome assembly WNFG01 (sample SAMN13153346, study PRJNA577476) | soil metagenome | isolation source: 120 cm saprolite under Douglas fir tree site 2 hole 3 replicate 2 | place: USA:California | collected 2015-04-18
TTGAAGTCCCGGGCGAACCCGATGCCCTGCTCGAGGTACCCGTGCGCCAGGTCCGCTCGATCCGCCACGTGCGACAGGTACGCCCCCAGCTCGCTGTGCTCGCCGAAGACGCCCGCGCCCTGGCGAGCGAGTGCCGCGGCCCTTTCCAGGCCGCCCTCGACGTGCCCGGCGTACTCGAGCCCCTTGCCCACCGTGCCGTGGACCTTCTGCAGGCCGCCGTGCACTCCCTGCATGACCTCGAGGCCCTGCTTCTTCAGCGCCTTGCCGCGGGCGAGCGCCTTCTCCAGCGCGGTCCGAGGCTCGTGCCGTCGCGGCGCACGCCCTTCGAGCTGGATGGGGCGCGGCGCACCCAAGGCTTCGTGAAGCTCCGGGTGGCGCAGCCGGTGCCGCGCCAGCTTGTCCAGGGCGACCGCCTCGATCCCCTGGCGCTTGCCCTCGCGCGCATCCTTGCGGGCCATCATCCGGCCGTAGGCCTTCTTCGGATCCTTCACCCCTGCGTAGCCCAACCCCTTGTCCAGGTACCCGCGGTACCGCTGCAACTTGTCGGAAGCGCCGTGGCCCATCTCCAGCGCCCGCTTCAGCCTGTCGTCGCCGTCGGCCGCGGAATCACCGGCTTTCGCGATGAGATGGCCCAGCGCATTGTCGCCCACCGCGCCCGCCACTTCGGGCGCGAGCTGGTGGATGACCGACAGGCCTCCCTCGAGCCGGTCGCCCATGGCCAGCGCCTTGTCGAGGTAGCCCTGGGCCTTCGCCGCCTTGCCGGAGAGCAGGATGCTGCCTTTCACTCCCTTGGAGCAGGCCTTTTCCAACCCTCCCACGACGCGGCGCATGGAACGCTTCCCCATCAGCTTCTCGAGCCCGCTCAGCGGCCCCTTCAGGTGGCTCCCCTCGATCGCGAGCTTCTCCAGCTTGGAGAGCTGCTTGCCCTGGAGGATCTTCTGCGCGCCCTTGAGGCCCTTGAGGCGGCCCAGCGCCTTCAGCGCGCCGGGGTCGAACGAGTCGACCGCGCCGACCCCCGCGCCCTTGACCGCGTCCTTGAGGCTGCCGCCGCTCGCCAGGGCCGTCGCCGCGCCGGTCAGAGCGCCGATTCCGGCCTGCGCGAGGGGACCCATCTTGAGGAACGGCAGCGCGCCGGTCAGCGCGCCCGTGCCGGCCGCCAGCAGCACGTGCTTCAAGTCCTTGCCCGCGCTGACGGCCTGGATAGCGCCGATGGCGCCGCCCACGATGCTCTTCACCACCACGCCGCCCGGGATGAAGGTGGCCGCCAGGGAGAGGCCGGTGACGAGCAGCTGTCCGGCGGGGCTTTGCACGAAGCCCGCGGTCGCGTGGTAGGCCTTCTGCACCCCCTGCCACGCAGCGCCGGCGGTGTGCTTCGTCTTCTCCCAGATCCCCTGCAGGCCGCCCGCCTTCTGGAAACCTTGCAACGCGAGGCCGACGGGCGAGTACTTCGCGGCCGTCTTCATCATGGAGAGGCCAAACCGGACGCCCTTGCCGATGCCGCCGGCGATGCCCGTGCGGTGCAACGCATCCAGGCCGATGTGCAGCGCGCGCTCGCCGAACCGTGAGACCTGGCGCCCGGCTTCACCTGCCCGCTGCATCACCGCGGCACCGAGCTGCGTGACGCGGTCGATGCCTCCGTGCACCACGTCTCGGACCGTCCGCGTGACCCGCGTGACCGCCCTGCCTGTCGCTTGACGCAGGGCAGAAGCTTCGCGGCCGACGAACTGCACTCCCTGCTGCAGCGCCTGCGAGAGGGACCGCGCCCCGGAGCCTGCCGCGCGCCCGACCGTGTGGCCGACCTTGCCAGCGGCTCCGCGCACCGTGGCGGCGACGCGCTGCCCGGCATCGAGCGCGTGGTGACCCAGGTCGCTCAGCCCGCTGCGCACGGTCCCGCCGGCGGCTTTCGCGAGCCCGCTCGCCGTGCGCGCCGCGTCCGCGGCGGTGTGCGCGATGGTGGTGGTCGCCTTGTGGAACGCATCGCTCGCGACGTGCTTCAGCCGGCTGAAGAGCCCGAAGTGCGGCCGGTAGCCTTCCGCGCGGAGGTGATCGAAGAGCTGCATCGTCCCGGCCAGCGGGTGCGCGCCGCGCGATTGCAGGAAGTGCGAGGCGAGGTGCGGGACCGGCAGTCCGTGCGACCGCTGCGCCCCCTGCAGCAGGTGGTACAGCGCACCGCCCGGCGCGACGTGCGCGGCGAAGTCGCTGCGGCCGTGCGCGTGGAACGCCTCCCCGAGCGCGCGCGCCGCGCCGTGCGCCGGCCCGCGCCCGTGCAGCCGCGCCTTGGCGCGCTCGGCGATCTGCCGCCGCCGATCCTCGGCATGGATCGCGATCTGGTGGAGCGGCGAGCCGGGCGGCGCCTTCTTCAGCGTGCCGAGCAGCTCGTGCAACTCGCGGGCGTGCGCGTGCGCCGGCTCGCTGCCGCGGTGCCCGCCCAGCGCGCGGCCGATGGCGCCGTGCTCCCGCAGCGCCCCCAGGCCTCCTCCGCGCGCGCCGCCGAAGCCACCCAGGTGGGCGCCCGCGATCGCCTGGCCAACGCCGGCGAGTCCCACGGACCCCAGGCGCCCTTGCGCGCGCTCCAGCGGCGAATGCGCCTCGGGCCGGCGCAGCTCGGCGGCAAGCTGGCTCGCCGAGGCGTCGCGCAGCAGGGTCTCGATCCCCGGATGCAGCTTCCGCAGCGTCTGCAGCTGCTTCTCGCCCAAGGCGATCGCGGATGGCTGGGGAAGCGCGCCGCGCTGGTGGAGCGCCTGCGCCCCGGCCGCCTTCTGCGCCTCGCCGGCGAGGCGCGCGAGCGCCGCCCGGCGCTCTTCGAGCAGCGCCCGGAAGGGCTTCAGGGCCGCGGCGCTCCCGCGGGCGGACGCGAGGTCGCCCATCTGCGCGAGGAGCCCGCCCACCTCGCGCGCTCCGTCGGACAGCTCCGAGGCGCTTCGCTTGCCCTGGAGCCGCGCCAGGATGCCGTCCATGCGCGCCAGGTGCTCGCGCAGCTCGCCGGCGCGCGGATCGGTCAGCGTTCGGTGGTTGGCCGTGGCGAGGCTGCCGAGGGTCTTCTCGAACCGCTGGGCGACCCCGATGCGGAGGTGTCGATCGCGCTCGATGACCGCGTCGAGACGCGGCGAGGCGGACCGCAGCAGGCCGCGCGGCGCCAGCAGCTCCGGCAGGGTGACGACGACCGGGGCCAGCGCGCCCGACGGATGGCGCGTCCCGTGCCCGCGCGACGCGCGCAGGTAATCGTCCCGCAGGCGCGCATACCGATCGAGGGCACGCTCGCGCTCGTCCTCCACCGCGCGGAGCCGCGCGCGCTGCTCGGGATGCACCCCACCCGCGTTGCGCGCCTGCGAGAGCCCGGCCGTGGCGCGGTCGATGGCGTCCTTGCGGGCCGCCAGGAACCGCAGCAGCTCGTCGCGCCGCGGGCCGGACAGCGCCGCGACGTCGTGCGCCAGGTGGCCCCACGAAGCGGCGCACTCGTCCAGGTCCGAGGCCACGTCGAACGCCGCGGCGCGGCGCTGCAAGTGCTCGAGGCGCCGCTCGATGCGCTCCACGTGCTCGCCCGCGGTTCCGTGGCGCTGCAGGTCCGCCCGCGCCTTGCCCAGCGCCGCTCGCAGCCCGGCGGCCGCCTCGACCCAGGGCTGCAGGAAGGGGCCGAGCCCGTCCCGCCGGCGCTCCTCCTCCACGCGGCGGTCGAGCGCCGCGTGCTGTAGATACGCCTGCATCATCGATCGATGCAGCGCCTCCGGCTCCGGCCGGCTCGTCGGCTGGTTCGACAAGGGCGCCCCTCGTGCCGGCCGTCAGGCCGCAGGCCAAGATAGGATACCTGAATGGAGAGCAACCTGGCAAGGGGCGCCGGAGAGTTTCAGCGGCCGCCGGAGAGGTAGGAGAGGATGAGCGCGCGCTCCTCGGGACTCAAGTGCACGCGCTTCAGCTTCTCCATCTCGTCGAGCGCAGTCTGCCACTGCTCCGGGGTGTACGTCGACGGGGCGTACTCGGAATGGCACGCGGTGCACTTCGAGAGGTACATGCGGCGCGCGTCGGACATGGGCCCGCGCGGCTGCGAGCCGCCGCACGCGGCGGCGCAGAGCAGGAGCGCTGCCGCGCCGCGGCGCATCATAGGTTGAACCCCAGCACGGAACGGATCTGCACTTGCTGGTCCTGCGCGGGATCGAGGCCGAAGCCCGCTCCGACCTGCAGCCACAGCTTCGGGGTCGCGACGCTGATCGAGGGACCCAGGTAGTAGTTCCGCGACACGTCCGCACCGACGAACTCGTGGGTGGTCCAGAACTCCGCCGCCACGCGAAGCTGCGGCATGAACTCGTAGCGCGCGCCGAAGTCCACCTCCCAGGTGCGGCCCAGGTCGGCGCGGCCGAGGTGCTGCGCGCCGACCAGGTTGGCGACCAGCGCGAAGCGTCCGAAGTCCTTCTCCAGGATGATCTTCTCCTCCAGCTCGAACGGCATGTTGAAGTCCACAGGACGCTCGACCTCCAGGTAGAGCAGCACGTCGACCGGCCACTCGCCCTTCTCCGCCAGCCGGTAGCGGGTCTCGAGCTGCCAGTCGGAGAAGTGGTACGGCTCGGGGTCGGCCGCCGGGCCGCCGCGCTCGAACACGTGGTAGAGCGCCAGATCCCAGTGATCGGTGAGGCCGTACTCGAGCTCGGCCCGCTGGACCAGCACCGAATCGGCGAAGCCGCTGCGCGGCGCCTCGACCGTGTTCCACAGCTCGAGCTCCAGGTTGCCCTTCGGCTGGGTCTGGTACTCGTAGGCGCGGATCATCGTGCGCCGGTCGGCGCGCGAAGGCGTCGCGGCGGCCAGCAGCAGGCCGGCTGTGATACCGATTGTGATTCTCATTCTCAGTTGCGTCCCGGACCACGTCCCCATCTCGTCCCTCCTCGCGGTGACGGTTGCGCTAGCGGCCCTGGCAGTCCTTGCAGAGGCCGTACAGCTCCAGCTTGTGCCGCGTGACCTGGAAGCCGTGGTGGCGGGCGACCATGTCCTGCAGCTCCTCGATGCGCTCGTTCTCGAACTCGATGATCTGGTGGCAGCTGGTGCAGATCAGGTGGTCGTGGTGATGGCGGCCGATGGCGGCCTCGTAGCGCGTCTGCCCGTCGTCGAAGTGGCGCGCGCTGGCCAGGCCGGAATCGGTGAGGATCTTCATGGTGCGGTACACGGTCGCCGCGCCGATGTTCTCGTCGCGCGACTGCACCTTGGCGAGCAGCTCGTCGACGCTGAGGTGCCCGCTGGCGGAGAAGAAGGTGTCGACGATCAGGTCCCGCTGCCGGGTCGCCTTGAGCCCCCGCTCGGCGATCCAGCGCGAGAGCCGCTCGCGAGCCGCGCTGCTGGGCGAGGCGGGCTCCGCCTTGCGTCCGCGGCTGCCGTGGGTGGAGGCGCGCTGGGTCATGTTGAAATTGATTCTCAATCTCGCGAACCCAAAGATACCGCGCGGGGCGCCGCAGTCAAGGGCGGCCGCCCGTCAGCCCAGCCACCCGCGCGCCCGCAGCGCCTGGCGCCATTTCTGCTGCGCTGCGGGACCCTCCTCGCCCGGAGAGACGTCCGTCCTGAGCAGCCGCACCAGGGCCGCGTGCGCGGCGCGCCGGACGGCGGGGTCGCTGTCGTCGAGCCGCTCCACCAGATCGGCCGCGTAGCGGGGGTTGCCTCGGTCGCCGGCCACTTCCGCGGCGAGCGCGCGCACCCGCGGGTCGGAGGAGCGCATCAGCACTTGCACCTCGTCGCCCTCCTCGCGCCCGATGCGCTGGCGCGTCCCCGGAAGGAGCAGCACCCAGACCAACGCGCCCAGCCCGATCTGGAAGAGCCCCATCGCGGCGGGGTACTTCTTCGCCCGCACGAGCGCGAGCCGGTACACGGCGAACACCACCAGGAAGACGGCGAAGATGACCGGCGCCGCCGAGGCAGCCCAGCGCGGCAGCTCGCGCCCGCGGATCCCGCTCCCTGCCCAGAAGGTCAGGAGCGCGCTCGCCACCAGCAGCACGTACAGCGCGGGCCGGAGCGTGCGAACGAACGCGAGCCCGACGCGAACGCGCAGCTTGCGCGGGTCCCGCAACCCGTCCACGGCGTCATTCACGCGGGCTCTCCTACCCCGAGCTTGCCGCCGCGTCCAGCCGCTGCCGACAGTCGCCGCCTGTAGGGCGGCGCTGCGCTTTTGAGAGCGGCTTGACTTCGCCGGTCGCTTCCTTAGGGTGCGCAGCCTCGATGGCCGCCACCTCGCCAAAGGCGCGCTCCGGGCGCGGCACGCGCCCCGTGGCGCAGGACCGCCGCGCGCGCGCGGAGCGGCTGCTCTCGCTCTTCGCCTGGCACCGCGACGCGCCCCTGGTCGCGCGCTCGCTCGGGCTCTCGCTCGACGAGCTGTACGCCGAGCTCGACGAGCTGAAGCTGCGGCGCAAGGCATACCGGCTGACGCGCGCCGGAGCGCCCAGCGGGCCGCCGGTGCGCCGGCGCGCGCGCTCCGCGCGGACGGAATCCGCTCCGGCGGTCGAGGGCGAAGCGACGCCGACGCCCGCGGGCGCGGATCCGGACGCTGCGCCGGTCGCGGGCGGCGCCGTCCCTCCACGGCCCGCGGCCCGCGGCAGCGCGGTTCCGGACCAGGCGGCGGAGCTCCTGGCGGTGCTCGCGAAGGTGGGACCGCGCCGCGGTGCGCTCGCCGCGCGGCTCGGCGCTCCCGGGCACCCGCTGCCCGAGCGCGTGCTGCTCGCCAGGTTCCGCGCGGCCGGCTTGGAGCGCGAGCTGGGCCAGCGGGAGCGCGACCTCTTGCGCGGCCTGTTCGCCCGCCACCGGGGCGCGGCCCGCGCCGTTGCCGCCGAGCTGGAGCTCCAACCGGAGGCATTGCAGCGGCTCGTCCGGGACCGCGGGCTGGCCGGCGAGATCGAGTCCCTGCGCGACCGCTTCCGGACCGAGGCGCGGGCCCGCCGCTGGCCGCGCGAGCAGATCGAGCAGCTGGTCCGCCGCCGCGCGTGGCTCGAGGACCTGGGCATCGCCGCCGAGCTGGAAGGCGAGGTGCTCTCCCGCGCGCGCCTGGCGTGGGAGCGCTCGGGCGGGTCGGTGGCGCGGCTCCGGCGCGAGCTGCGCCTCTCGGAGTCCGACGCTCGGGCGCTGCAAGCGTTGCTCGCCCGTTAGTCGCCGCGTGTTACATTTCCCCTCGATGCCGATCTACGAATTCGTCTGCGAGTCTTGCGGCCGCATCGTCGAGCGCCTGCAGAAGGTGAGCGACCCTCCTCCCGAGGAGTGCCCGGAGTGCGGCGGGAAGATGGCGAAGATCATGAGCCGCAACTCCTTCCAGCTGAAGGGCGGCGGCTGGTACCGCGACCTTTACGGCTCGAGCGGCTCGGCCAAGCCCTCCGGCGCCGACGGCAAGCCCGCGCCCAAGGAGCCCAAGGAGACGAAGACCGAGACCGCCGCCCCCGCCTCGACTCCCGCCAGCACCGCTCCCGCGAAGAAAGACTGAGGCGGCCGCTAAAGTTGCCTCGGAGTCCGCGACATGAAAGGCGCAGCGCCGCCGAATACTGCGGCGGCTGTCAGGTCAGCAGTTGCTGCGCCGACTGCGCGTCCTCGGCGCGCAGCAGCATGGCGAGCCTTCGCGAGCGCTCCAGCGAAACGCCCCGCCGGTCGTGCTTGAGGAACGCGTACACGTCGACCCCGCGGCGGGTCAGCACCGCGAGCCGCTCGGCCCACTGGCTCCACAGCTCGGTGGAGTCGTCCTCGCGGCGGATGCGCACGTAGGCGAAGTCCGCCGTCAGCTCCAGCCGCGGCGGGCCGGCGCCGTGGTCGGCCAGCACAAGCGCGGCGTTGTGCGCGGAGAGGACGCGGAGGACCGCTTCGGTGTGCCAGGACGGGTGGCGCAGCTCGAGGGCGAGGCGCACGCCTTCCGGCACCGCGCGCAGGAACTCGCTCAGGCCGGCCCGGTCCGCGGTGACGGTGTGCGGGAGCTGGACCAGGATCGGTCCCAGCCGCGCCTGCAGCGGCGCGGCCACCTCCAGCAGCGCGCCGATGGCCCGCGCCGCCGCCCTCCCCGCCCGCACGTCCACTCGGCCGGGCAGCTTCAGGGCGAACTCGAACCCCGCGGGGACCACCGCCGCCCAGGTGGCCAGCGTTGCCTGGTCGGGGAGGCGCGACTGGATCTCCACCGCGCCGAGCTGCGAGCCGTACAGGGCGAGCGTCTGCGCCTGCGTCAGGCCGGGCGGGTAGACGGTGCCGACCCACTCCCGGTACGAGAATCCGCTCGTCCCCACCCTCGCCTCGGCCAGCATGGCGCCAAGATAGGCATCGCCGCCCGCCCTGCGCCGCCAGCGCCCGCCTGCTCGCCGGACCGGAGGGAGCAGGCGAACGACCGGCTACGTGGATGCGGGGGGGTTCTCGCCGCCGGTGAGCCCGGCGGCAGGGGCGGGCACCGCCGCGGCCGCCGGGGCCGGCGCGGGAGGCGGCGGTGCGGGCGCGGCCGGGGCCTTGCGCGTCGGGGCCTTCTTGGCGGGCGCTGCGGCCCCCTGCGCCTTCACGTCCGCCTTGCGCCGCTTCATGCGCTGGTTGTGCTGCTTGCGCCGGCGCATGATGAGCCGCATGTGCTTGCTCTTCGATCGGGCCATTCGCTAGTTCTCCCAGCCGCCGCCGCTAGGGCGGCGCTGTTTGTTTTCGCAGAGGTTGCGGCACGCTTTGTAGCGGCATGCGGTCCGGGGACGCAACCACGTAAATCACTCCTCGCGGCGGGGCGGCTGCAGCGGCGCCGCCATGCCTTCCGCGCCGCGCACGGCGCTGGGCGGCGCCTCGGCCACGGTCGGCGGATCGGCGGGCTCGTGCACCGGCCCGGGCGGCGCCGCGGCGGGCGGTGGCGGCTTCGACGGCGCCGGCTTCTCGCGCGGCTTGAGGCGCCACCGCTCGAGCAGCTCCTTGGTCTGCGCCAGCGGCAGGGCCGGAGCGAAGTTCCCGTTCGCGCCGTCCATGTCGCGCGCCATGCACAGGGAGTTGAGGATGGCCTCTTCGGTCGCCTCGATCGCCGCCTCGTACACGGGATTCAGGCGCTGATCGAGCAGCACCTTCATGTGGTAGATCATCTTGCTCGTCGTGCGCGGGATCTCGTTGGCGGTCGAGAACGCCAGGATGATCTCGCCCGAGCCGTGCGCGGCGATGCTGCCCGCGCGCCCGATGCCCAGCGCCACCCGCTTCGAGACGCGCCCCAACTGGTGGGAGTTGAGCGGCGCGTCGGTGGCCAGCACCGCGATGATGCTGCCGGCGCTGGTCTCGCGCTTCGGGATCTCGCGATAGCGCTCCTCGAGCACGGGGCCGACCGGGAACCCCGCGATGCGCAGGTCGCGCATGTGCCCGAAATTGCTCATCACCAGGACGCCCACGGTGTAGCCGCCCAGCGCCGGGGGGAGCTTGCGGCTCGAGGTGCCGATGCCGGCCTTGAAGTCGCAGCAGATCATCCCGGTGCCGCCGCCGACCGATCCTTCGGCCACCGGTCCCGACCCCGCGGTGTGCAGCGCCTCGAGCACGTTGTCCGCCAACACGTGGCGGCCGGCGACGTCGTTGAGCCAGGAATCGTCGCACTCCCCGACCAGCGGGATGAGCACGTCGTGCTCGCCGCCGATCCCGGGGAACTGGTCGACCATCCACTGCACGGCCGCGTCGCTCACCTGGCCCACGCTGAGCGTATTGGTGAGGAAGATGGGCGTCTCCACCAGGCCCCACTCGATGAGCTGCGTCATGCCGCTCACCTCGCCCGCGCCGTTCAAGACGAACCCGCCGCCGATGAGCCGCTGCTCGAAGACGTTCTGCTCGTTGGGCAGGATGGCGGTCACGCCGGTGCGCACCGGCCCCTTCCCGCGCCGCAGCGGACCCGCCCCGCGGATGATGGTGGAATGGCCGACCAGGACGCCTTCCACGTCGGTGATGGCGTTCCACTTCCCCGGCCGGAAGCGGCCCAGGGGGACGCCCAGCTCCCGGGCGCGGTAGCGCTGCTCCGGGCGGGGTAGGGAAGTGTGGTCCTGCGGGGTCTTCACGGTCTAGGAGTACCCGACCTTCCGGAGGGGCGCTACCTCTGGGCCGGCCCCGTCAACTCGTCCCGAGGCGGGACGCAGCGCGTTAGATCACGGTGCGGGCGGCGACGGCCGCCGTGCGTTGCTCGATCGCGCGGATCACCGCAACCATATCGGCGCCCCCGAGGCCCAGAGCCTGGGCCTCACCATAAAGGGCGTGGCAGACGTCGAGGAGCGGCGACGCGATGGCGGCCTCTCGCGCCGCCCCGGCGATCAGCCGGTTGTTCTCCAGGACGTTGGAGATCGCGGCTTGCGCTCCAAAATCCTGCGCGACGAGCTTCGCTGCCTTGACCCGCGATACGTCGCTCGCCATCGGCCCGGCGTCGAGAACAGCGACGAGCTGGGCAAGGTCCAATCCGTGGCGTTCGGCGAAGTGCGCCGCCTCAGCGAGGCCCGTCACCATGGTGGTCATGAACAGGTTCACCGCCAGCTTCATGAAAAGCGCGTTGGGCGCGGGGCCGCAGGCTATGGCGTCCCGGCACATCGGCGCGAGCAGCGGCCGAACCGACGCCACATCCTCCGGCTCCCCCGCCAGCATCGCGACGAGCTGTCCGGCCTCCGCGGGTTTGCGCGAGCCGGAGACCGGCGCCTCGACGTAGCGGCCGCCTTCGGCGCGGACGTCGGCCTCGAGCGACTTGGAGTAGCTCGGCGCGGTCGTCGCCATGTTGATCAGCGTGCGTCCCTTGACCCGATCTCCGAAGGCGCGGTCGCCGCGCGCGAGCACGGCGTCCATTGCAGCGCCGTCGACCAGCATGAGGATCACGACTTCGCACCGCGCGAAGACTTCAGCCGGGTCCCTCGCGACAGCGGCCCCGGCCTCGGCCAGGATGCCGCATTTCGAGGACGAGCGATTCCAGACCAAGAGCGGCGCGCCGCCCGCCTTCACCAAGTTTAGCGCCATCGGCTCGCCCATGGCCCCAAGGCCGATGAAGCCCACGGGTGCGGAAGGAATCACTGTCATGACTACTCCTCGATGGCACCGCCAAGGAGCCGCAGATGTCGACGGAACGTGTAGGACGCGTCGCCTGCTCGGAGCCTCAGGTATTCATCGAAACGGAGCTGGTCTCTGAGGATCCGGCCCTGTCGCACGGCGTTCGCTTGTACGCGTTCCCGCTGAGAAATGGACCTGGCCACCTCCAGCAGCTCTTCCGCGCTCGAGCTCGGAGCAAACACGATCCCGTCCGCGTCGCCGAAGACGAGATCCTCCCGCCC
>WNFG01004927.1_pt1 | contig 11234 bp, 10 predicted proteins | sample 5400431 | NCBI WGS metagenome assembly WNFG01 (sample SAMN13153346, study PRJNA577476) | soil metagenome | isolation source: 120 cm saprolite under Douglas fir tree site 2 hole 3 replicate 2 | place: USA:California | collected 2015-04-18
GATCCGGTCCACGTCCGGCCGCTGGGCCTGGGTCAGCCGCCGGCGGCTGTAGGTGCTCAGGCTGTCCAGGAACCGCTGCATGCCCTCGGCATACAGCGTGCCCATGGCCAGCGACGTCTTGCCCGACCCGGACACCCCGACCACCGCGACCGTCCGCCACAGCGGCACGTCAACGTCGACATCCCTCAGATTGTTGTGCCGGGCCCCGCGCACGCCGATGACCGTGGGCAGGGTTCCCGGCACGGAAATCTCACCAGCCGCCATACCAGGCAACCTAAGGCCATCGGTCAGGGGTGACTCCACCGGGACAGCCTCCTGTGCTGATCGTCTGAGCACCGCGTCGGCCGCGACGAGCTCGTCAGTGAGGCCCGCGCCGGGGCCGGCGCCGGTCAACACCGCGTGCCAGCCTCGGCACTGTGCCCGCACACGGCGGGCGTGGTGCCGAGGCTAACCACGTCAGACCGCCGCCAGCGCCTCCGATTTTGTCACGGGCCGGCCCAGGGCGCCGAATTCGTGCAGGTCGCCGAACACCTCGATGCGGATGGACTGGTCCAGGCCGCCCACGCGGACCGGCTCGAAACCGCCCACGCGGATCAGCTCGGCGACCAAGTCGCCCGCGGCGTCGTCGTCCGCGGCGTAGAACTGCACCGCCAGTTCGGGCTCCTGCCTCGCCGCCGTCGACAGCGAGTCGGCCGACAGCGCGCCGAACGCCTTGACCAGCCGGGCTCCGGCCGGCAGCAGGCCGGCCAGGATCTGGCCCGAGGACTCCTGCTCGCCGATGACCTTGCGGAAGCCGCCGTTGCCATCCGGCGCGACCGGGTTGGTCGGGTCGACGATCACCTTGCCCGCGAGCCGCTCGCCGTACTGGCCGATGAGCTGCCTGAAGGCGTCCAACCAGACGGCGAGCACGAGCACGTCAGCTCGTTCTACCGCCTCGTCGATGCTCACCGCCTCGGCGTGGCCGTCGACGGTAGACGCGAGCTTGCGGGCGGCCTGCTCGTCGCGGCCGGCCAAGAGGAAGTGCTGACCGCCGGCCGCGAAGTTCGCCGCGAGCCTGCCGCCGATGTTGCCAATGCCGATGATGGCCACCGTGCTGTTCGAAATAGTCATCGTGGTCTACCTTCCGGGACGTGGTTTTCGCAAGAAGTCGATGTGAGCCGACCCGATGACCGCGGCGTCGGATCACTCGTCCTGGCGAGCCCGGATGCCGCGGTCATCGTTGACGGGGGGGGAATGTGGATCAGTGGATCCAGGGCGCCTTGTACGTGCCCGTGTAGTAGAGGATCGCGGTCCAGTCGTCGCCGGCCCAGATCTGGCTGATCTTGCCGTCCCTCAGGAGAAAGATGTCGACTGCGTCCCAGTGAATTCTGCGCCCGGTGGCGGGGATGCCCAGCAGGGCACCTTTCTGCGTGCCGCTCACGACCTGGCGCACGACGACCTCGTTCCCCGCGCCGAAGACATCCTTCACGGCGCCGTGCACGTTGGGCAGCGAGGCCACCACGCCGGCAAACAGCCCGGCGACGTCGGCCCGGCCCGAGACCGTGCCCACGGTGCCGCCGTGCCACTGGACGTCCTGGTTCAGGTAGCGGGCGGCGTGGTCGCCATGGTGCTCGTTGAGCACGTCCTGGAGGAATGCCCGTACCTCTCGCTCGTTGGCCGCCACGGTCGCAGGCTCGCTGCCGCCCCGCGACGTCGTCACCCGCTGGACGGCGTGTCCGGCGGTTGTCGTTTGCGCGTTCGCCGCGGAGCCCGCGACGGCCAGGCCGCCGACGGCGGCCGTTAGCGCCACGCCCAGGGCGGCGCCCTGCCAGTTCATCCTCATGACGATCTCCTTCATGCTTGGTCCCGAGGCCAGGGACGCAGACCAGTTCGACGTACTCCGGGAGCCTTGGGCGGCGCAGCCCGCCTCGGTGCGGGCTGTGCCGGATTGGGTGGGGTGACGGGCTCGCCAGTCACCCGGCAGCGCCACCCTCTGACCCTTGACTTGTCCGTTCAAGTGGAAGCTAACTACAGACTGACTTGATGTGTCAAGTCATACCGACTCGATCTCCCGGTCTCGGGCCACGGAAGTTCCTGAGTAGGCTCGGCTTACGCGGCAGGGAGGATAACTTGCTTGAGAGTTCAAGTTGATCCCGAGTACTCCGTATGTGAGTTGAACGGTAAAGTTAATGACGGTTGCGCGTCACTCCGTATGCGCACGAAGGACGAGCGGTGTCAGCTCCACCAGGCAGGTGCGCAGGCGACGGCCGCCTCGGCCGGGGGCTTCTCGCTGGGCATGCGACAGCGGCTGGGCATCGCGGCGGCCATGATCGGTGATCCGCCGGCGGTGATGTTTGACGAGCCGTTCAACGGCATGGACCCGGAGGGCATCATCTGGATGCGCGGCTTCCTGCGGTCCCTGGCCGGCCAGGGCCGGGCGGTGCTGGTGTCCAGCCATCTGATGAGTGAGCTGGAGGACACCGCGGATCACCTGGTGATCGTCGGCCGTGGGAAGGTGATCGCCGACACTGACACGGCCGGGTTGCTGGCCAGAGTATCCGGCGGGCGGGTCATGGTGCGTACCACGGCGGCGCCGCAGGCAGCGTCGGTCCTGGCCCGTGCCGGGGCGGCGGTCACGCCGTCCGGGCCGCAGGCGCTGACGGTGTCCGGGCTTCCCGCGGAGCGGGTCGTGGCCGTGCTGTCGGGCAGCGGCGTGGCGTTCTCCGAGGTTGCCGCGCACCGGGCGTCGCTGGAGGAGGCTTACCTGGACCTCACCCGGGGCGCGGTGGAGTACCGCGCCGCCGCGGCGGGGGAGGTCGCGCGATGACCGCCGGAATGACCGCACGGCGGCGGGCGGGCGAACGGGCCAGGCAGGCCCGCTTCGGGCTGGTGCTGCGGGCAGAGTGGACCAAGATCCGCACCGTCCGCGGCTGGGTGATCGGCATGATCGTCGCGGCGCTGGTGACCGTGGCACTCGGGCTGCTGTCGTCGCTGGCCACTCACTCGCACTGCTTCGCGCGCCCCGGTCAGGCATGTCCCGGTCCCGGCTCGATTGTGGGGCCGGGCGGCGAGCCGGTGTCCGACGGCTACTACTTCGTGCGTCAGCCGCTGGCCGGAAACGGCAGCATCACCGCCAAGGTGACCTCACTGGCCGGCCTGATCACCTACCCCCCGGATCACCCCAACGCCATCGTCTCCGGCGTGGTGCCGTGGGCGAAGGCGGGGGTCATCATCGAGCCGAGCACTAGGCAGGGATCGGCGTACGCGGCGGTGATGGTCACCGGCAGCCACGGTGTGCGGATGCAGTACAACTACACCAGCGACCTGGCCGGCCTCCCGGGAGGCGTGTCGGCAGCGTCCCCGCGCTGGCTGCGGCTGACCCGCTCCGGTGACACGCTCACCGGCTACCAGTCTGCGGACGGCACGCACTGGACCGAGATCGGCGCGGTTACGCTTGCTGGCCTGCCGGTGACGGTGCAGGCCGGGCTGTTCGTGGCGTCCCCGTCATATGTGTTCACGACGCCGGGATTCGGTGGGGGATTTGCGGGCCACCTCACCCAGGCCACCGCCGTCTTCGATCACGTCAGCCTGCAGGACAAGGCGGCCCGCGGTACGTGGGCCGGCGGCGGAGTGGGAGTCATTCCCGGCGGCCCGGCTTTGGCCCGGGGCGGACTCAAGGAGTCCGCCGGACGCTTCACCGTCACCAGGACCGGGGATATCGCGCCGCTGGCGGGCGTCGGCAGGTCGATCGAGGCCACCCTCCAGGGCACGTTCGCCGGGCTGATCGTGGTGATCGTGCTGGGGGTCATGTTCGTCACCGCCGAGTACCGGCGGGGCCTGATCCGCACCACCCTGGCCGCCAGCCCGCGGCGGGGCCAGGTGCTTGCGGCCAAGGCCATCGTGATCGGCTCGGTTAGCTTCGTCGCCGGGCTGGTCGGCGCGGCCGCCGTGGTCCCGCTCGGCGAGCACATCCTGCGCGCCCACGGCGTCTACCTTCACCCAGTCAGCACGCTCACCGGGCTACGCGTGATTGCCGGTACCGGAGCGCTGCTCGCCGTCACCGCCATCCTCGCTCTCGCCGTCGGCGTCATGCTGCGGCGCAGCGCGGGCGCGGTCACCGCGGTCATCGTGGCGACCGTGCTGCCCCTTGTCCTCGCGATCTCCAACGTCCTGCCCGCCGGCGCCACGGACTGGCTGCTGCGCCTCACCCCGGCCGCCGCGTTCGCCATCCAGCAGGACGTCCCGCAATATTCGCAGGTCATCGCCGCCTACACGGTGACGAGGGGCTACTACCCGCTGACGCCGTGGGCCGGGTTCGCCGTGCTGTGCGGCTACGCCGCGCTCGCCCTGATCCTGGCTGCCGTCCTGCTGCGGAAGAGGGCCGCATGACCGAGACGCTGGGCCGAAGGGGCGCCTCCAGGTGCCCCTTCGGCTCAACGCGAGCACTGCACGCGGAATGGACGAAGGTCCGCACCGTGGCTGGCACGTTCTGGCTGCTGGCCGCCGCGATCGCGCTGACCGTCACGGTCGGCGCGGCGGCGGCAGCCACCCGGTGCCCGGCCGGGCTGGCCTGCCCGGTGGACACCGCCAGGCTCACCCTCACCGGGGTTCAGCTCGGCCAGGCACTCATCGCCACGCTGGCCGTGCTGGTGATCAGCAGCGAGTACAGCACCGGCATGATCCGCATCACCCTCACCGCGATGCCACGCCGGCCCGCCATGCTGGCCGCCAAGGCCGTCGTCCTCGTCGGCCTGGTGCTGGCCGCCGGGGCTGTCGCGGTCGCGGGGTCGGTGCTGGCCGGGCGGGTCATCCTGCCCGGCCACGGCTTCACCGCCGCCCGCAGCTTCCCGCCGCTGTCGCCGGGCGACGGGCCGGTGCTGCGGGCCGCAGCCGGCTCGGTCCTCTACCTCGCCCTGATAGCGTTGCTCAGCCTCGGCATCGCCACCATCATCCGGGACGCTGCGGCCGCCATCGGTGTCGTCCTCGGCCTGCTCTACCTGCCCCCGCTCATCGCCGCCGTCCTGGCCAGCAACCCGCAATGGCAGCACCAGATCGAGCGGTACGCGCCGATGAACGCCGGGCTCACCATCCAGGACACCACCGGCCTGCACAACCTGCCCATCAGCCCATGGGGCGGCCTCGGCGTCCTCGCCACCTGGGCCGCCGCGCTGCTCACCGGCGGGCTGATGCTCTGGCTGCGCGACGCATGAAGGCCGGCCCGATGGCGGTATCCCCTCATGGCCTGGCGGCGGCCGCAGGGAAGCTGATGCGGATATCAAGGCCACCGCAGCGGCCAGGGCTGACGGCGAGGGTAGCCTGGTGGGCCCTGGCGATGGCCGCGACGATGGGCAGGCCGAGGCCAAGGCCGTGGTCGTCGGCGGGCCGCTGGGAGGACAGGCGCTGGAACGGCTGGAGGAGCCGGCCGATCTGGGCGGCGGGGATGACGGGCCCGGTGTTGGTGATCGTGAACGTCGAGCGGCCGCGGCCAGATGTCACGTGAATGCTGAGATCGCCGTCGGGCAGGTTATGGCGCAGCGCGTTGTCGATCAGGTTGACGGCAAGCTGCCGGAGAAGGCGGTCGTCGCCGAGGACGGGGGCGGCGCCCATCGAGGCGCTGACGGTCACGCCGCGGCGGGCGGCGTCCGGCTCGCGGGCGCGCAGGATGTCTGCGGTGATACGGGCGAGGTCAAGGGGCTCGCGCCGGTCGAGGCCGCGCTGGCTGCGGGCCAGGCTCAGCAGCGCGCCGATCAGCCGTTCTTGCTGCTGCCCTTCAGCGAGCACGTCCTGGCATGCCGAGCGCAGTGTGGCGGCGGGAGCGGCGGGGTCGGCGAGGGCTACCTCTAGCATGGTCCGCGACGCGGTCAGCGGGGTCCGGAGCTCATGAGAGGCGTTGGCAACGAAGTTCCGCTGCACGTCGAAGGCTGCCTGCAGCCTGGCGAGCAGGCCGTCGATGGTGTCGGCGAGATCTGTGAGCTCGTCGCGCGGGTCGGCCACGGCAAGCCGGCGGTCCAGGTCGTCTTCGGAGATCTGCCGGGTGGCGGCGGTTATCGCCCGCAGCGGGCGCAGCGCCCGCCCGGCAACGACCCAGCCGAGTACGACCGAGGCCCCGGCCATGACCGCCAGGCCGGCAGCCGCCGCGACCGGCAACCGGTGTGACCGGATCGCGTCTGCCTGGTTCACCTGGGCCTGGAGCAGGGCGATAAGAGCCTCGGCTCGCGCCAGCGCGGCCTGCTGGCTGGCGGCCGTTCCGGCCGGGGGTGGGGGGATAGGCGTGTGCCGTTCCCATTCGCTGCCAGCCGCCGGCCAGGGTGATGGTGATGGCCAGCAGGCCTGCGGTGGACAGCACGGATACCACGCCGTACAGGACGGTCAGCCGCAGCCGGATCGTGTGCTGGGGCATGCGCGGCCGCCGAGCACGGCGGGGAGCAGGAACGCGCACCGGGCCTCAGACCCGGTAGCCGGCCTGCGGGATGGTGTGGATAACCGGCGGGTCACCAAGTTTCGCCCGCAGCCTGTGGATGGTGGATTTCGAGGCCACCGGCACCACGATCCTGCGCATCGCCGTCCGGGCACCGCGGATGAACGCGACCTGCGAGCTCCCAATGTCGGCTCGTATTTGTCATGATCAAGCTAAGGTCGGCGTTTGCGGCGCTTCCCGCTCCGCATGGGGCTTTGGGGTGCGCCGTCAACGGAGTGGGCGCTGGACAGCCAGCGCCTCCCGGACATAGCTGGACTGCCCGACCGGGATTCGGTTGAGGAGTGGTTGAGCCTGCTGCCCAACGCCCGCAGGACTCGTGTTTCCGCAGGCCACAGCAAATATGTGATCTTTATCGGGAGCTCCCTGTAAAACCGTCGGCTTTGCCTACGTTGGTTCGAACCCAACACCTGCCACCAGTGACTACCCGTAGTATTAGCAGGTCAGCGCGGTGGTTAGAAATCTTGTCCCGGCCGGTACTGCCAGCCGGAGCGAGCGGTCTGCAAACCGCTCGCTCTAGCAGGGCGACTGTGCGTGCGCCGGGTTCTCACTCGCTGTCCGGCCCTTCCCCACCGACCGGCGAGCATAGATTCACCATTATGGAGGGGCGACACCACATTCATGCCCGACTGCGATGTGGTCGTGATCGCGGACTGGTGTGGGAAGAGGCTTGACCAGCGTGAGCTACTCGGTTTGCAAAACCTGTGCTGGAGACCGCCGCGCACCTAGCCGGGATGGGATGGCTGTCAGAACGGTGACCGCAAGCAGGGTTGCCAGGAAGACCCCAGCGAGCTGCCATGCGGGGGGCACGGCGAGGGGAGTACCTGAAGCGAGGAGGTGGTACACCGCTATGCCGAGTGGTATCCCGATGATGGCGCCGGGCAGGGCAGGGAGCAGCGCTGCCATCGAGAGACCAGCGGTCACTTGTCCGGCCGTTCCTCCGAGCGCTCGTTCCAAGGCGGAGGAGAACCTGCCGTCGGCAGCGGTCGCCCAGCCGATGAAGGTCGTGTTCACAGCGGCAAGGATGACCAGCATCACGGTGATGATGGCCGTCAGCTCGTTGAAGCGGTCAAGTTTCAGGTTGCTGATGGTGAGGTTGGCGATTGGGGTATGGGCATGGCTGGCGAGGATGGCAACGATGCCGGTGACGGTGGTGGTGATGCTGGCGGTGTTGAGGAGAGCGCGTCGCGGCCGGCGTGAGAGCTGACGCAAGGCCAGGAGAAGTGGCACGGGCAGGCGCGCGGAAACGGCGATGACCAGTGGTCTGCGGGAAGGGACGCGTGGTGCGTCCGCGAGGGCGGAGACGGTGCTGGTGCGTGCGGCCCGGATGGCGGGAACGAGTGATGAGATAGCGGCGACCGCCAGGGCGATCACTGCGATGATGATGACGGTCGGCACGCTGATCGACGGCGCACCGGGCGCACCGACCAGGCCGGCCCCTGTGCCTGTGAGCAGGGGTGCGATCAACCATCCTGCAAGCAGACCGGCCGCGGCGGCACCCACGGCCAGCGTGAGCTGCTCCACGAGGAGCACGACCGCGACCGTTGCCGGGGTGGCACCAACGGCTTTGAGCAGGCCTACTCGCTTCGACTGCTCGGTCATCCGCCGGCCGGCGAGGACGCCGAGACCGGCGAGGGCGAGGAGGCCGAGCAGCCATCCCCCGACTCCCAGGGCCACCTGCTCGATCCCGATCAGGGCGTTGATCGCGCTCTGGATGCTTTGCCAGGTAAAGGTGCCCGGGTGCTGGGCCACGAAGGCCGGAGCCTGTGCGGGGTCCGCCAGCTTCAGGTTGAGGAGGTAGGCGAGAGGGGCGCCCGACCTGGCGAGACCTGCCACGGCGGAGCGGGTGAGCCACACGAGGCCCATGTTCGGGACTCCTTGACCTGTTGTCAGGAAGCGTCTTACCGGGAAGGGGCAGGCGATGTGGCAGAGGCTGCTGGGGTAGGGCGGGATGGCAGCTGTTACGGCGATCCCGGCCACCCGGAACGACCGGCCGCCGATACGGACGTTGTCGCCGACGTGAGCGCCAAGGGCATCGGCGAAGCCGCGCTCGATCACCACCGCGCCCGGGCGGATCCAGCCCCCTTGCGGTACCTTCGGCTGGTCCACCGAGGCCGGGGCCTGGTCTCGCCCTTCGGCCACCACGTCCACCGTGTGCCCTCGGAACCGGATGACGCCAAGGGCCATTGGGTACGGCCCGCTGTGGGCGGTCACACCGGGTGCCGTGGTCAGCGAGGCGACGGCCGCCGCCAGTTGCGCGGAGCTCATCGGCTGAGCTGACCCGGGGCCGCCACCCTCGACAGCGATGACATCCGGGCCGGCTGTGGCCAGCCGGGTCTGCTGGTACGGCTTGTTGGTCACCCCGCTCAGGGCGAACGCCACCGTCAGGGTGGTCGCAGCCGCCGCGATGACCAACAACACCATCAGGGCCTCAACCGGGCGGCGTCGGAGGTCCCGGGCAGCGAGCCGCGAGATGAGCACGACCTGGCCTTTCATTCGCCCCCCAGCCCGATGAGCTTCCCGAGGTCGCCCCTGCTGCCGCCCGTCATTCTCATCTCGTCAACGAATGCGCCGTCACGCATGGAAATCAGGCGATCAGCGGTGGCGGCGACGCGCTGCTCGTGAGTGACGATGACCAGGGTCTGGCCGGATTCGTGAAGCGACTCGAAGAGCCGGAGCACCTCGACGGTGGCCGAACTGTCGAGGTTGCCGGTCGGCTCATCAGCCAACACGATGATCGGCTGGTTGATGAGTGCCCGTGCGATGGCGACCCGTTGGCGCTGGCCGCCCGAGAGGGCCGAAGGCAGGAATCCGGTCCGGTCTGCGAGTCCTATCTGTTCCAGCAGTTCCCTCGCCCGCGTCCGGGCGGCTTTCGGTGAGCGCCCCGCCAGCAGTCCCGGCAGCTCCACGTTCTCGATGGCTGTCAGCTCATCCATGAGATAGAAGCCCTGGAAGATGAAGCCAATCGCCGTGCGGCGAAGATGGGCGAGCGCACGCTCACTAATGCCATTGACAGGGTCCCCCGCGAGGTCGATTTCTCCAGCTGACGGCCGCTCGAGACCGCCGAGGAGATGCAACAGGGTGGACTTGCCGCACCCGCTCGGGCCCATGATGGCCACCGTCTCACCAGGGGCGACATCGAGGCCAACGCCGTCAACGGCACGCACGAGTGCCGCCCCCGAGCCGAACGTCTTGCAAAGACCCGAGGCGCGCAGCACCGGCCGCGTCGATGTCATGACCCATCCCTTCGACGGGCCCAGCTCCGCTCGCATGCCTCCAGCCAGCGAAGGTCCGCCTGGAGCCGCAACACGGCTCCCTCCAGCAACAAGGCTGCATTGGAGTGGTCCGGCTCCCCCATGGCAGCTCGCTGCGCGTCTCGCAGCCGCCGCAGCAGCTCGCGTCGCTGGGTGTCGATGATGCTGACCGGGTCAGCCAGCCCTGCCTGGGTGGCAGCAACGAGCTTGAGGTGGAACTCTGCCAGGTCGGGCCTCGGCCAGCTCACCTCCGACAGCCACTGGAAGACCCGCTCCTGACCTGCCGGGGTCAAGTAGTACACCTTCCGTTCGGCCCGCTGAGTGCGACCCTCGCGCTCCTCGAGGGCCACCATGCCCGTCTTCTCCAGACGGCCGAGAGTGACGTAGATGTGCCCGGCGTTCAGCCCTTCGCCCAGGGAACCGAGGGCTTCCTCGAGCCGAGCGCGCAATTGATAGCCCTGCGAGGGCTCCTTGGCCAACAGCGCCAGGACAACTTCCTGCTGCATGCAAGCTCCATCTAACGGTTAGGCTCAACCTAACGGTTAGATACGAGGGCGTCAAGTGCAGCTAGCAAGACCATGGACGCACGGACCGCTGATGCGGAGGCTGGCGCCGCAATCCATCTGGTGCTGACCAGAGATGCTCTTGGACGGGGTCATCCAATTCCATGACTGTCCCCTGCGCGATCCCGCAGGGTGCAGGCCACCCAACGCGGCCTCGCGGGCGCGCCGGCCCTCAGATGAAGGCGAAACGACAGGTCCAGGCAGGCAAACCTTATGGAGGGGGCAGTATCAGCCTATGAACGGGATCCCGGGGATTGCCGGACCCCTTGAAGATCAGTTTTGCGTCAGCACAACGCACTGGCCGCTTGCAATTCGCTGAGTGTCCGCCGTGCGACTTCGCTGAACTCCTCACCGTCGGTCATGTCGCTCCAGCGTTCATAGGCGATCTTCAAGGTGAGCGCGCCCAGTTCCGCGGCCACACGCGCGGTCAGGTCGGGAACGCCGCACTGCATGAGCGCGTCGGCCATGGAGACGGCGAGCGCGAGTCCTTTCAGCGCCTCGCGCTCCTGCAGCTCCGGGTTGGCCGCGATCACCGCCCGCCTGCGGGCGCTGAATCCGCACCGATCGAACCATCGGTTCGTCTAGCACGCGCTTCCCCACAGCACACCAGCCCACCCCGAACGGCGGGTAGGCGCGCGTTCTGGCGTGGCCTCGTTGCTCACACAGGGTGCGCTTCGCCTGGCCCTCGGTGCGGTGGGTGGACCCGGGGCTGACGGCCTGCCTGGCGCCGGGGAAGGTACTCTTGGCCGGTGTTCTCGCCTCAGGGCCCGTCTGTGCGTGAACTGGCGATGCAGGCGCTGTCCTCGGTCGAGGGCGGCTATGACCTGCTTGCCCCCAAGTTCGACCACACGCCTTTCCGCACCCCCGATGGTGTGCTTGACGCGGCCGCCGGCGCGTTGCGACCGCTCGGCCCGTTCGGCCGGGGACTGGACGTGTGCTGCGGCACCGGCGCGGGCATGCGGG
>WNFG01016405.1_pt1 | contig 11233 bp, 12 predicted proteins | sample 5400431 | NCBI WGS metagenome assembly WNFG01 (sample SAMN13153346, study PRJNA577476) | soil metagenome | isolation source: 120 cm saprolite under Douglas fir tree site 2 hole 3 replicate 2 | place: USA:California | collected 2015-04-18
GCTAAAGCGACACGCGCGGCGTTTCTGTTCGGCACGGATACGATTACCCTCGCCCCTCTGGACGGTCGCATGTGGAAGCGTCCAATTAAGCGGTTCACCTGGCCACTACTCTTTCGGCTGGCCGACCAAGTGATCGTGCCTTCCTCTGGTACACGTGAATTGATGCTCTCTCTCGGTATTCCTGAAGAACGAGTTACCTTGACCCCGAACATCGTCGAAAATGACTGGTGGATTGCGCAATCTGCCAGCGTCGACCGTGCTGCCGTTCGCCAATCATGGGGAGCATCCGCAGACGACATGATCGTGCTCTTCTGCGCGAAGCTCCAGGCCTGGAAACGTCCGCTGGATCTGCTGAGAGCCTTTGCCGCGGCAGACCTTCCGCGCGCATTTCTGGTGGTTGCCGGCGAGGGTCCGCTACGCCCTGAACTTGAGTCGGCGGCCGCATCGCTTGGCATCGCTGATCGTGTACGTTTCCTTGGCTTCGTCAACCAGAGGCAACTTCCAGCCGTCTACCGCGCCGCGGACTTGCTGGTACTTCCCTCTGAGTACGATGCGTTTGGCCTGGTGATTAACGAAGCCATGCTGTGTGGCTGCCCCGTCGTCGCGAGTGACCGGGTTGGTGCCGTACGCGATTTAATCGCGAGTGGGCAAACCGGCTTCGTCTATCGCTGCGGCGATGTGAGCGAATTGGCGAGCCTGTTACGTCGGCTGTCCACTCACGATCCTCCACTTTCTGAGCTGGGCCGCGCGGCGCGCTCCCGAATGCAGTCATGGTCACCGCGGGAAAACATCCAGGCAACAGTGAACGCAATCACCAAAGCGGTATCCCGAATTGGCAGGAGCGCGCCTCCTCCACTAGTGGCCGCGAATGCCAGCAACCCCTCCGCGCGCAAGATTTCCGAATGAAAATTTTGATCTATTCGCATGTTTTTTCGCCGAGCATCGGGGGTGTGGAGAAGAGCGTGCAATCTCTCGCCGAGGGACTAGATGAGGTGCGCGGTCCTGAGATCAATGGAGGATTTAAGGTTACCCTTGTAACGCAGACCGCCGCGGGCGCTTTTGACAATAGCGCATTCTCCTTCGCGGTCGTTCGGCGCCCAACGCTCACTAAACTCTGGAGATTGGTTCGCGAGAGCGATATCGTGCACATCGCTGGGCCTTCTCTGGTGCCGCTTCTTCTTGCTTTTCTGGCATGCAAGCCCGTTGTTGTGGAGCACCACGGCTATCAAGCCATTTGCCCAAACGGATTGTTGAGTTATCAGCCCAGCCGCACGATATGTCCCGGACACTTTCAAGAGCGGCGCTATTGGAAATGCTGGCGATGCCAGAATTACGAATTATCGCCCCAACGGAGCTTGCTGAGTTTGCTCCGGATGTTCCCGCGATCCTGGCTTGTTCGCAGGGCGGCGCGGAATCTCGCGATTACGCGGCACGTGCGCGATCGCCATAAGCTTCCCCGCGCGGAAGTGGTGTATTACGGTATCGAGGATCCGCTTGCGAAGGGCAATGCGAGCTTGCCCCCGGCCGATCCGCGAGACAGAATTTTGTTCGGTTTTGTGGGCCGCTTTGTGCCGGAGAAGGGCATTCCCATACTCCTCGAGGCGGTGCGTCAACTAATTTCTGAGGGCGAAACTTTTGACGTTCGCCTTATAGGCGACGGGCCAGAGCGAGATGCGCTGGATACCATGATTCGGCGCGAGAAGCTCGAAAATCACATTCGCATCACTGGCTACCTCGCCGGGGCGGCGTTGGCTGAATCACTCCGCGACGTGCGGGTCGTCGTTATGCCTTCGGTGTGGGAGGAGACTGCCGGGTTAGCAGCCATTGAGCAAATGATGCGCGGCAGACTAGTGATCGCTTCCGATATAGGTGGGCTCAGCGAAGTGGTTGGCGGCACAGGTTTGTGCTTTGCCCCCGGAAATGCGATTGCTTTGGCGGAGTGCATGCGCCGGGTTTTACATCAGCCAACGCTGATTGATGCAATGGGTCGCGAGGCTCGATTGCGCGCACTCAGTTTATTCGCTCGCCGGTGGATGATTGACGAGCACCGGCGCGTGTATCGAGAGGTTACGGACAGTGCAACAACGTGGGCCGAGCAAAATTTGCCGCAAAGTGGAATTCACTAAGCGTCTACTAGGCGTATATCATGCTAGACGTCCGGTTGGTGACTCCGGACGATGCAATGCTTTGGTGCCTTGAGCTCCATGCTACCAACCGCGACTCCAGCAGGTTTGCACGAATTCACAGCGGGCATCATCGCCCGTTATGCCTGCCCGGGCGCTCGCATGGTGGATCTGGGCTGCGGTCCGGGCGCAATGGGCGAGCGCGCGGAACCTTTGCGCATTGATATCGTTGCCGTAGACAGAAACTCAGCCGTATACCAGGGTAAACATCCATTTGTCGCATTGGATTTCGATAGGCTTTCATTTGCCGACGCTTTGGGCATCGGAGCCTTTGATTTAGTAGTCGCCGTGGAAGTGATCGAACACGTCGAAAGTCCTATCGGATTTCTACGAAACGTAGCCCGCCTTCTTGCAAAAAACGGTGTTGCCGTCATTACAACACCGAATGTCGATTCCCTGGCGGCTCGGCTCAAATTCTTGCTTGCGGGCAGACTCCGCATGATGGACGAACGTAGCGATCCTACCCATATTTCTCCCATTTTCGCCGATCTCTTGCTCCGACAATTCTTACCCCGTGCGGGTTTGAGGATTAAGGAACACTTCCTGTTTCCACCCAATGGACATCAGCTAACCCGAAAACCCATCGCTTGGACCCTTCGGCTTGCGTCGAAGGTATTTCGGGGAAAAGAGATCAGCGGTGATCATCACGTCCTCGTGCTCGAGGCCGTCGGATGAGATCCCTGGTCCAATCATTTCCAGGTCAGCTCCGCCGCAGTCCCATTGCTGCGTCCGCTTTTCTTCTGCTGGCGGGGGTCACCGCATATAAGACGAGTATGTACCTTGTGAATGGCGACCTCGTAGGACTGGCTTACGTGGGAATCGCGTATGGCATTGGCGCCGTCGTAGTAACGATTCTTCGTGACTGGCGCAATGGTCTTTATCTTTTTTTGGCTTGGCTGTTATTCGAGGACCTCGGCCGTAAATTTCTCGGCAACAATATGGCCATCTATTTCGCTAAAGACGTTCTTCTTCTCGTCGTGTATTTAGCATTTTTCATCGCCTATCGCCGCAAAGACCCCCGTCTCCAAACCTTTCGTCCGCCCTTCCTAGGGATTTTGCTGGCGTTTGTCTGGTTCGGCGCGATGCAGGTTTTCAACCCCGCTTCCACGCACATTTTTTATGGCCTCTTGGGCATGAAGCTGTATTTCTATTATGTGCCGTTGATGTTCGTCGGTTACGCCTTGATTACATCGGAAAGCGAACTGCGCAAATTTTTCACAATCAATCTGGGCCTTATGTCAGTCATAGTCACGCTAGGAATCATACAGTCAATCATCGGACCTAAGTTTCTGAATCCCGAAGTTATGGCTGAAGATATTCGCCTTTTGAGCCACAGTTATCGGGAAGCTCCAATATCAGGCGTGATGGTGTACAGGCCCACATCAGTTTTTGTTAGCGCCGGACGGTTCCAAGACCTGGTCATCGTCGCTTGGCTACTAGTTTTTGGATTCAGCGGATATCTTTTGCTGCGCCATCGGCGGGGCAGGACATTTGTGTTTCTTGCGCTGGGAGTAACCGCTGCGGCTTGCGTCATGGGGGCTTCACGCGGAGTCTTCATGTGGACATTGGGAAGCGCCTTGGTTGGTGGCGCGGCCTTTATTTGGGGCGCACCCTGGCGTCAGGGCGAGGCCCTGAGAATTTTTCGGATGCTCCAGCGCGCGGTTCTTGGTATAGCTCTTGCCGCTGTAGTGTTGTTGTTCACGTATCCAGATGCGTTTCTTAACCGACTCGCTCTTTTTTCGGAGACGCTCGACCCCAGAAGCCCAGCTAATGAGCTAGTTCATCGCACGCGCGATTACCCGTTGCTTAACTTCTTGGCAGCCTTTGACTATGATCGTTGGCCGTACGGTTACGGCATCGGCACTCTGTCGCTTGGCGGGCAGTACGTCACAAAGTTCTTCCATAAGAGTCCTCCTGTGGGGAGTGTTGAAAGCGGCTTCGGATCGATCATAATTGAAATTGGAATCGTAGGATTTTTTCTTTGGATCAGCATGGCCATAGCCATCGTAGTGGCGGCATGGAAAGTCGTCAGAAAGCTGAAAGGATCTCCCTGGTTCCCAGTGGCGTTCATGATTTTCTGGTACGCGTTCCTTTTGCTGCTTCCTCTGACTTACGAGGGCATGCAGGCATACCAAGACTTTATTCTCAACGCCTATTTGTGGCTTCTCCTAGGAGTGCTATTCCGGTTGCCCAAGCTTGCGCTTGACGCTCAATTTGGCGCCTCTGCTGCCTTGCAGCCCAGCCGCCGTTGGATTCGCTGATTTGCGCCTGGCCGTAATTTCTCCTTTCGTGGATCGCAGCCACGGCACCGAACGTGCCCTGGCCGAGCTGCTCGAGCGATTGGCGCAGCGCCACCATTGCGAGATTCATCTCTACTCTCAACGCGTCGAGGACATCGCCGTCTGCGCTCCCGATGCTGAGCGCACCGAAAAAGCGGGGGGAATCTTCTGGCATAGAGTCCCCCGTTTGCCGGGGCCACATCTTCTTGCATTCGTTGGCTGGCTCGCGGCAAACAGCCTTCTGCGTTGGTGCCACCGCCTCCTGCACCGGGCGCCATTCGATCTTGTCCTGTCCCCAGGCATTAACAGTCTAAGCGCTGATGTCGTCATTGTGCACGCGCTGTTCCACCGCCTTCGGGAGATCTCGCAAGACAAAAATGCGGATACAGGCATACGGGCGGGATTCTTTCACCGCATGCATCGGCGAGCCTACTACGCGCTCCTTGCTACCCTTGAGCGTCGAATCTACGGTGATCTTAACGTTCTGGTAGCTTGCGTTTCTCAGCGCACGGCTGACCTTCTGGCTCACTATTTCCAGCGGTACGATGTTCGCGTTATTCCGAACGGCATCGATGCGGCCCAGTTTTCTCCGTCGCTACGTCTCGCGCGCCGCACTCAGGCCCGCCTTAGTCGAAATTTTCAGAGCACTGACTTCGTCTTGCTGTTACTTGGAAACGACTGGGACGTGAAAGGTGTTCCAACAATTCTGGCTGCCATGGCCGCTGTTCCTAATCTCACGCTGCATCTTCTCGTCGCAGGCACCGATGTCGTCGAGCCGTTCCGAGAAATGGCCGGCCGCCTGAACATTTCCACGCGATTCCGTTGGGAACCGCCGCAGCATGACGCGATGGACTTCTATGCGGCTGCTGACCTTTATGTGAGTCCAAGCCGTGAGGATTCATTCGGCTTGCCAGTTCTGGAAGCGATGGCTTGCGGCCTCCCGGTCATTACGTCGATATTTGCCGGCGTCGCGGAACTCATAACCGATACAGTCGATGGCTTCGTTCTTCACGATCCGAATGACTCGCAGGCGCTTGCGCAATTGCTGGAGCGGCTTTACCTCGACGAATCATTGCGGAAGCGCATTGCGGAAGCTGCCGTTCTCACGGCCAAGCAGTGGACGTGGGACCGCAACGGCGCCGAATTGTGGGAGCTCTTAGAATGCGCTGCTGAGAAAAAGATGGCCGCAACCAACTCCGTCCGATAGGCTTTGCTCTTTACTTTCCGAACCCTGGCTGGCAGAGAGGTCGCATGGTCGTCAAACCGAGTCGCGCTGTAGAGACTCAGCGGAAATATTACACGGATACTGCCGCTCGCTATGATTCCATGCATGCACACGAAGGCGCCACGGACACCTCCATAACCAAGTTCGTGCACGCATTCTTGCGTATGCTGGAGGCCCGCTCTGTTCTCGACGTTGGCACCGCCACCGGTCGCGGCATGTGCGACTTGAAACGCGCGTTGCCTGATCTGTTTCTATGCGGCGTCGAACCCGTGGCCGCTCTTGTCGAACAAGCCGTCAAGGATGGCAACACATCGTATGTTTCAATGATCTGTGCAACGGGAGAGGCCCTCCCATTTGCCGACGCCAGCTTCGACGTCGTCTGCGAGTTCGCCACCTTGCACCACGCTGTGAACCCGAACGCCGTCGTCAAAGAAATGCTCCGCGTCGCCAGAAAAGCCGTGATCATTTGTGATAGCAATCGCTTCGGACAGGGTTCACGGGCCGCGCGTCTGCTTAAGCTCTTCCTTAGCAAAAGCAAGCTTTGGGGCGTGTATACGTTCCTTCGTACCCGCGGGAAGGGTTATACGATTACTGAAGGCGACGGCCTGGCGTATTCCTATAGCATCTACGACTCGTATGACCTGGTTTCCCGTTGGGCCGACCGCGTAATCCTCATTCCCAGCACTCCCGGAGTTTCGTTCTTTGTTCGACCGCCCTGCGCGTCGCCTCCAGCGTAAACGTCAGCGTCTCCTTCGGTATGCTGGTCACGAACGGTCCGATCAGCCATCCCAGGCCAGTGGGAATATCTCGCGTCAGCGAAGCCACTTCGCTCTGCACGTAGACTCCGCCGTCCCGCTCTTCCATCCGCCACCACGTCTCCATGCGCCACAGAAATCCGCCGTCCTCGCCCGGCGGTTTCTCGCGCTCGTCGCTCTTGCCGGTGTTTTCCACTTCCGCGATGCGCACCGCAAAGCTGCGGCTGTGCTCCCGCGTTTCCGAATCGCGAAAATAGCGGACATCGTGCTGCGTGTTCAGCACCACCGTAATTATCTTGTGCCGCCGGAAGCGGAGGAACACCACAAAATCGTCGCCGTCGTGCGATTCGATTTTCGACCGCTCCACGTCTGGCGCGTAATACTGCGCGTGATGGTCGTAATCCTGCAGCACTCCCAACACGTCCTGTAGCTTCGCTCCAGGAACAAAAACGACGCCCACCCAGTGATGGATCATCCCGCCAGGACACCGGATCTTCTGTCCGTTCTCGAGCGTCTCCAGCTTCTGCATTTTGACTTCGCCGCGCTTCAGCGCCTCGTACGCCTGCGCGCGCTCCCCCTCCGGCAAGCCATCGATCCACAGCAGATTCGTCCCGCGTTGCAGCTCAGCGTTGTTACGCGCGTCGGTCAACTGCACATATTCGTTGAACGCCGTGACTGTGTTCGGCTTCAAATTCGCCGCGGCCGGATCAGCCGCCTCCGATGCCAGCAGCCCCGGCGCAAATAACAGGGCACCGAACAGAAACACCGATGCCCGGCCAATGTCGGCCACACCCGTCAGGTGTCCCGCAAATCGCTCAGTTAACCGAAGCATCTCGTCTCGCAAGTCGCGGAAAAGGCGGGTCTCAACCTTCACCCACGCGAGCCTCCGTTCATGGCAACGGCATGTCTCGTTCCTATCTTTTCACGGATGCGTCGTCTTTGCTGGCCTCACGCCAACCTCATGGCTGGCGTGGGCGTTTGGGAGGGAAGAACTTGGCGGGTTGGGTAGCTCGCACACGACCCCTTTCGAGGCCGCTGTCCCCGCGCGGCCCCCAACCCGTTCTTAGCACACTACGGGTCGCATCTGCGCACCTCAATGGGCCACCCGAGCCACCAAACAGGGTACCCGGGTCGTGGTACTAGTGCTCTACGCGTCCCAGTTGCCAGAACCCTTCTATGTGAATGAACACAAACACGTTACACACGTCGTCAGCCACCGCTGACCCCGCTCAAGAACCCGCCTAAATGCCCCGTCAGCCCTACCGCCACCACCGCCATGCATTCGATTATTCGCAGATATCCCGGAAGCGCCAGCCCTCGTCGCCGCGCCCGGAAATGCGTCCACCACACAGCGCAGATCAACACCGTAGAGGTCCACCCCATCACCAGGTGTAGCAGCAAGATTCCCTTCAGCCTCTGCCCTTCCAACTGGAGTTGCCAAGCAAGTACGCCAGTGACAACAACCGGCAGTGTCGAAGCCGCCGCAATCAGCAGATTGTAGTAAGCCGCCTCCGCCAATGCCTTGCGTCTCGTCCACTGGCTGGCCCAGTCAAACGCCACTCCGGTGATGAAAAGCGCGATCGGGAAATGCACCAGCACGACATGTTGCGCGTGCTTGGCCAGCAGCACCGTGGCGGGGTCGAACGCCTTCCCGATGCTTGTCACTGTGCTACCACCTTGCCGGTCATTTTCGGGTGTATCGAGCAGAAATAGCCGTACGTTCCAGGCTTCGTAAACGTGAACGAAAACTTCTCGTCTGTATCCAGCACCTTCGACTTGAACACCTTATCGTCGCTAACCACGGTATGCGGAATGTCGTCGCGGTTCGTCCACGTCACCGTAGTTCCCGCCGCCACCGTCAGTGTCGCCGGGCCAAAGCTGAAGTTGTCGATCTTCACTTCCACGTTCGACGCCTGTGCTTGCTCCGCACTGGCCGTCAAACCTCTTGCACTGCTGATCAGCAGCACGGCGGCCGCAACCACCGGCGCCGCCAAAACTAGAATCCACACACGTCTCCTCATGACTTTTCTCCCTTTCTCTGTTTTTCAGTTGAATTCGTCGCGCGATGCTCTTCCGGCTCTTAAGCCAGCGAAGAGTCCACCACTGCGAGGGCCTGCTGCCCGCGAACATAATTCACATCGGTAATTCCCAAGACGCTGCGCAACTGCTCCGCCGGCACCTTCATCGGCCCCGGCGAATCGGCCTTCCCCGGCTGCGGCTGCGGAAATGCCGTCGATGCCGCGGTGTGAAATGTCACATTGCCTTCCACCTTCTGCATCGTCTGGTGAATGTGCCCGTTCAGCACCGTCACCGAACCGAATTTCTTCAGATATGCCAGCGCCTGCGCGCTATCGTCCGTGCCCCAGCCCCACTCCGGATACACGGTCCATAGCGGAATGTGCGCGAACACCACAATCGGCGTGCTATGTTTCAAACGCTTCACGTCGTCTTCCAGCCACTCGAGCTGCTCGTGGCCGAGCGTCCCCAGTCCGCCGGCCTTCAGGTTCATCACGTTCACCAGCCCGATAAAGTGCACGCCTTTTTTCTCGAAGCTGTACCAGCCAGCGCCCTTCGCGCCTTTTCCGTAGCGCTCGCGAAATTGCACGCCGTCATCGTTCAACACGTCGTGTTCGCCCGGCACAAAGAAAACTTCTTTGCCCGTCGCCTTCAAAATCTGGTCCACGGTGTCGAACTCTTCCGGCTTCGACAAGTGGCTGATATCTCCGGTATGCAGCAAGAACTCCGGCGCATTCGACAGCCCGTTGATCTTGTCCACCGCGGCCTTCAGCGTCCCCGCTACGTCCGGATTCGCCGGTTTGTTGAATCCCATGTGGCTGTCGCTGATCTGCACGAAGCTCAGCTCGCCCGCTGCCGCGGCATTCGCTCCCAAATCGGAAAGCCTGCTCAAGCTGTACGACTTCAGCACGCCGCCTTGCATCACGCACAGCGCGCCCGTTCCTGCCCACGCCATGCACTTCAGAAATCCGCGGCGATCGATTCCGTCCTGGTTGTGATCATGCAAGATCTGGTCTTTCACTTTCTTCGTCATTTTGTTTCTCCCAAAACACTTCCGCGTGTTTGAAACGCGTCCTTTTGCATTTACAGTGCGGCGCGAGCCGAGTTGTATTTGCAGGGGTGCCCGCGCCGCTCTGGGACGTGTTCCGTTTGTGCAGACCACCCCCGCTGCGCGCTTATTCCAAATCGCCGAATTTTTTAATTCGCTGGGTGATTCACACAAACCGGGAATAAAATCGATGCCTGGGCGGTTCCCTTTGGAATAAAATCGATGCCTGGGCGGTTCCCTTTTATGAGTGCAGGTGTTGAAGGGGAAAGTTTGGACGTGTTGGATTCGCAGGACCGGGCGCGTTTCGAGCAGCTCGTGTTGCCGCACCTCGACGCCGCCTTTAACCTCTCGCGTTGGCTGTTGCGTGGGCGCGCCGACGCGGAGGACGTTGCGCAGGAGGCCATGCTGCGCGCGTTGCGCTTCTTCCGCGGCTTTCATGGTGGCGACGCCCGCGCCTGGCTTTTGCAGATCGTGCGCAACACCTGTTATACCTGGCTGGAGAAAAATCGTTCCGTGGACTTGACGACCGAATTCAATGAAGAGTTGCACCCGCAGCCCAGCGTGACTCCCGAAATGCTGGTCGCGAACTCGAAGGCTGCTCCTATAAGGAAATCGCTGCCGTCACTTCCGCTCCCATTGGCACCGTGATGTCCTCGCTCGCCCGCGCACGCCAGCGCCTGCAGCGCGTTCTTACCCAGTCCGCTGCGCAGCACAAACAGGAGGCCGGCCGTGAATTGTGAGCTCACCCAAACCGTTCTCCATGGTTATCTCGACGGCGAACTGGACGCCGCGCGCGCCGCCGATTTCGAGCGCCACCTGATTTCCTGCCCCGACTGTGTCGCCGCTTTGGAGGCCAACGAAAATCTGCGCTCTTCGCTCCAGCGCGCTGGCCTGAGCGCGCGCCTCAAGCGCTGCGCCAAAAGGTGCAAGCGCAGCTCGGAGCGCCCACTCGCCCCTCCTTCATTCCGATGAGAAATCCTGCGCCCTGGCGCTGGCTGGCCATAGCTGCCACATTTCTCCTCGCCGTCTTCCTCGGTTGGCGCCTGCTTCCGGTCCTGCGCGGCAGCAGCGGGCAAACCGCGCTGGCCTCCGCCATCGTGGATGCGCATCTGCGTTCCCTTCAGCCCGGCCATCTCGAAGATGTCCAGTCAACCGATCAGCACACCGTAAAGCCGTGGTTCGACGGCAAGCTCGACTTCGCTCCGCCCGTCCACGATTTTGTGAACGAAGGATTTCCCCTGCAGGGCGGCCGGCTCGACGTCGTCCACGGCCGCACCGTTGCCGTGCTCGTCTACGCGCGACGCAAGCACCTCGTCAACGTCTTTGTCTGGCCCACGACGGAACCCGATTCCGAGCCGCTCTCCGGTTCCCAACTCGGCTATCACTGGATCGACTGGCGCAAAGCCGGGATGGAAATGTGCGCCGTCTCCGACGTAACCCCCGACGACCTCGCCGAACTCCAGCACCTTCTGATGCAATAGATTTGCGCAGTGCGGTGGCGACTAGTCTTATAGCTTCCGAGAATATCGCTCAACAACCCAAATGATTGAAGCTGTCGCCGCGATAAGTATCCAGTAAACGCTGTGTTCGCGAAGGTACTGGCCGGTGATCGTAATGCGTAAAAAAGTGGATTTTGCTTGTCACGTACAATGCAAGAAAGACAACGAAAAGCGAAAGGGAAGTAAAAGGAGCGATCTTTCTCCAGTTTATTCGCACGTCTCTGCGGC
>WNFG01010345.1_pt1 | contig 11226 bp, 8 predicted proteins | sample 5400431 | NCBI WGS metagenome assembly WNFG01 (sample SAMN13153346, study PRJNA577476) | soil metagenome | isolation source: 120 cm saprolite under Douglas fir tree site 2 hole 3 replicate 2 | place: USA:California | collected 2015-04-18
GCTCTACGCCGTGCAGAACCAGTTCGCCGCGGCGGAATTCGTATTCTTCACCACCTCGGGCGACACCGTCATCTTCAACGTCATGGGCGGTATCGGCACGCTGGTCGGCCCCATCGTCGGCGCCGGCTTCTTCCAACTCCTTCGCGAGCTGCTGTCGCGCATTTTCGGCGATCAGTTCCCCTATCTCATCCCGCTCGGCGTGATCTTCATCGTCATGATCATCTTCCTGCCGCAGGGCCTGCTCGGCTTTGCCCGGCGCTGGCTCAATCGCTAGCTTCACCGTCCGGCCGGTAGGAAGACCTGCGAACCGGGAGTCCGGAGACGAAATCGAATGCGCGAAAGCCATGATTTCCGGCCCATTCTCGCGAGTGTAGGGGAGCCTGGCTGAACGCAGGAATGGCTGGCTGGGGCGGGAGGATTCGAACCCTGAGATGGCGAATTGGAAATCAGCCGCTCTCGCCTGTCCAAGAGGAACTATAGAAACTCATTTCGTTAAAATTCATAAGCGTCTCGAAAACCTCAAATTTCGAGAACCGTACCGAATCCGCGGAGTCCAGAGCTCCGGAGAGAAATGAGCTATTCGGAGAAGAACGAGCCCACTCGGCCGATTAGAAGTCCGGAGATCAAATCAGAAATAGCTGCTAATACTGGGCTTAATTGCCCACAACCTGGCGCAGAGAATAGACGGCTGCGGCCAAGCTGGCGGAGAGGGAGGGATTCGAACCCACGGTACGGTTCGCGTTAGTCTTTAACCCGCTGACCAGCAGGGCTGGTATGGCGGACCGCACAGCGAGATCATCGTCTTTCTCATTTTATCCAGCCCTATCCGTTTCCACGATCGAAAGATTAGCTCACTTTCCTTACGGCTCTCTGCTCCGCATCTTTGGCTGCATGAAGCAAGCGGAGAACACGACGGGCACCGAACCCGGCAACAGCGGCGCCTCCAGAACCGTGGCGATGGGGTCACTGGATCCTGAACTCGTTAAATTCGTTGAGACTCTTGCGATTGCCGATGCAAAGCGCGATCATTTCGCATTGAGTGGCCCGGCGTCGAAGCGAATTCCCGACGCAGCGGGCTCCCGAGCAGGATCATCGACAAATGACACGCGCAGTCATCTACGCACGATTTTCGACCGAGCTTCAGAACGAAAAATCGACTGACGATCAGATCGCCTTATGTCGGGCCTATGCGGACCGGCAAAAAATCGATGTCATCGCAACCTTCGAAGACAAGGCGCGCTCTGGTGCCTCCGTCTTTGGTCGTGACGGTCTGATGCAGCTCATGGACGCGGCGCGGCAGCGCTTGTTCGATGTCGTCATCGTCGAGGCGCTTGATCGTTTATCACGCGACATGGAAGATTTGGCGGGGCTTCATAAGCGGCTCTCGTTCCAAGGAATCGAAATCCAAGCGGTGCACGACGGCACCGCCGACGCGATTCTGATTGGTATTCGCGGTCTCGTCGGCCAGATGCAGCGAGAGGATGGCGCCAAAAAGGTGCGCCGCGGAATGGCAGGCGTAGTCCGCGACGGTCGCCATGCCGGTGGTCGCGCTTACGGCTATCGCGCCGTTCTCGGCCACCCCGGGCAGTTGGAGATTGTCGAGGAGGAAGCGTCGATCGTTCGGCGCGTCTTCGCTGCGTATGCGGCCGGCCGGCCACCTCGCGATATCGCTCATGATCTCAATCGCGAAGGTGTTCGTCCGCCTCGTGGAAGGCAATGGAACGCGTCAACCATCAATGGCAACGCGCAGCGGGGCGCAGGGCTTATCTTCAATGATCTCTATGTCGGTCGTATCGTCTGGAACAAGGTCCGAATGGTCAAGAATCCAGACACCGGGAAACGGATCTCCCGGCCAAATGCTCGTGACCAATGGCAGACCATCGAAGCTCCGCATCTTCGGATTGTCGATAACGAAACATGGGAACAAGCACGGCGCCTCAAAGCTGAAAGGTCTAATCTGAAAACGCACATGAAGCGGCGGCCACCACACCTACTGTCCGGGCTACTTCGGTGCGGTTGTTGCGACTCGGGGATGTCGGTTCACGACCGTGACAAGACGGGCAAGACGCGCATTCGTTGCTCGGCCGTGCGCGAAAGTGGCAGTTGTTCCAATCGCCGGATCATCTATCTGCGCGATGTAGAGCGGGCAGTGTTGAATGGCATGCGCGAAGAACTAAAGGATCCGCGGCTGATCGAAGTTTACGCTCGCAATTACAACGAGGAGCGACAGCGTTTGGCTGCGGGTTCGACGTCCACGCGTGCAAAGCTTGAGGCAAAGCGGACCCGGATCGAAAGCGAACGCCAGCGCAACATTGACCTGGTCGTTAAGCAGATCATTGGAGAGGATGACGCACGCGGCCGGATCGCGGAACTCAAGGCTCAGCGCCTACAAATTGAGGCCGAGCTCGCAGCACTTGAGGAAGTTCCATCCATCGTAATGCTCCACCCAGCGGCGCTGGATCGGTATATTGAAACTGTAGACGCGTTGGCAGCATCCCTGGCGGATCATGCGGCAGCCGAGGACGACCGCGGACCACTCATCGCTAGCTTTCGCGCCTTGGTCCACAGCGTCACCATTCACCCCAATGGCCCCCGGGAAGGCTTCGAGATCGAGGTAAAAGGTAAACTTGCCGCCCTAATCGGGGGAAGTGCATTCCCTCAGGCCGTTTATAGTGGGGGATACATGGTAGCGGGAGAGGGACTCGAACCCCCGACCCCAGGATTATGATTCCCGTGCTCTAACCAGCTGAGCTACCCCGCCACGGCGTCCGTCTTCCTATGGCTCTATATGCCGCAGTCGCGAACGCGCGGCATATAAGAAGCCGGTCACGGGCATGTCAAGCGAACCCGCCCTTTCCGCCAAGTGATTGCAAAGCGTAGTTATTTCGGGCGGACGGTCGGATCGCCGCCGGGGCTGCCGGGCGGCGGAATCACCGGGGTGTTGCCGGTATCTGGTGTCGGAGCACGGATTTCGGGGTCAACACCCGCGGGCGGACACAGCACACCGTCGGACCTTGCCAATTTGTCGCCAAGCGCCTCGGCGCGCTGGCCGGTGGTCGTGCCTTCCGGCGTAACGGCGCCTTGGTGCGGCGTCGGCTGCATCGGCGCGCAATTCGTTGAGCGCGCAGGCGCGGGCGGCGCGGTCTGGGCGGGTGGCGTGGCCGGCGTAGGCGGAGCCTGGGCGCTCGCCAAGCCGGACGCCGCGATCATTGCGCAGGAGAGAAAGAGTGAGTGTTTCATCCGCATCCCGATAAAACGGGCTACACGGACGGAAGTTCCGCCCGGACATTCCGCAATCTTCAGAGCATGATCCGGAAAAGCATGCCCTCGGGCCACGACCCGATGGGTGGGTACCGGTTTTCCCTCGGGACAAACGCGAAGCGTTTGCCCGGAGATCATGCTCAAACAAAAAGATAGAGCGGGATGACGATTCGAAGAAAAGTCATCCCGCTCTAGGACTTGCGGTAACGGATCAGCGAGAAATGCCCCATCGGCGGCATCGGGCGGCGCTCGGTCAGGCTGACGCCGCCGTGTTTCGAGGCCCAATCGGCCAGACGCGCCCAGGGAAATTCCGGCCGCCAGCCGAGCCGCCGCGCCAGCGGCGCGAATGCCAGTTCGAAGATGCGGCGCGGGCCGCTCTCGGCGCCGATATGATTGACCAGAATGAGTTCGCCGCCGGGTTTCAGCACACGGATGAAATCATCCAGCGTGGCTTCGGGATCAGGCACCGCGGTGATGACATATTGCGCCACCACCGCATCGAAAAACGAATCCGCGAACGCCAGGTTCTTGGCGTCCATCACCGCCAGCGCCTCGACATTGCGAAGCCCAAGTGCACGCACGCGCTGTTGCGCCTTGCGCAGCATCGGTTCGGAAATATCGACGCCGCACAATTTCGTGGTCCGCGAATAATCCGACAGCGACAATCCGGTGCCGACGCCGACATCGAGAATCCGTCCGCCGATCTTGTCGGCCTCGGCGATGGTCGACTGACGGCCGTGATCGAAAACCTTGCCGAATACCAGATCGTAGACCGGCGCCCAGCGCTCATAAGCCTTTGCGACCCCAGCGCGGTCGATATCTGAAGCCATGCCCCCGCCCTGAAATTTTATCCGCGCATTGCCTCGACGAGCGACTGCCGGGCGATGGCGTCGCGCGCCGCTGCCCTCGCCGTTGCGCTCTTCGCGGTCGCGCTTTGGATGAACCCGCCGCCGAGCACGCGCGCCTGGCCTGACGGCGCATCGTAGAACACGCAGGCCTGGCCGGGCGATACGCCCTCTTCGCCGGCGACGAGTTCGACTTCATAACCGCCGCCGGCCGCGCGCAGCCACGCCGGCTGCGGCGCGCGGGTCGATCGCACGCGCACAAAAATCTCAAGGCCGTCGCCGACCGCGCGATCGAGCGCGCCGTCGCCGATCCAGTTGACATCGCGCAGCACGATGCGATCCATCCGCAACGCCTCGCGCGGGCCCACCACGACGCGGCGGCCGACAGCGTCGAGCCGCACCACATACAGCGGCGCGTCGGAGGCGATGCCCAATCCTCGCCGCTGGCCGACGGTGAAATGAACAATGCCCTGATGCCTGCCGATGACACGGCCGTCGAGGTCGACTATGTCGCCGGGTTCGATGGCGTTCGGCCTCAACCGGCTGATGATGTCGGTATAACGCCCGGTCGGCACGAAGCAGATGTCCTGGCTGTCGTGCTTGTCCGCGACCGCAAGGCCGAAGCGCCGCGCCAGTTCGCGCGTTTGCTGTTTGGTCATGTCGCCCAACGGAAAGCGCAGATAATCGAGTTGCTCGCGCGTGGTCGCGAACAGGAAATAGCTCTGATCGCGATCAGCGTCGGCGGCGCAAACCATCGCGCGCGATCCATCGCTCAGGCGGCGCGAAGCTACATAATGTCCGGTCGCAAGCGCCGAAGCGCCGAGTTCGCGCGCGGTCGCCAGCAGATCGCGAAACTTGATCGAACGGTTGCACTCGATGCAAGGCACCGGCGTCTCGCCGGAAGCGTAGCTGTCGGCGAAATTGTCGATCACCGATTCACGGAAACGGTTTTCGTAATCCAGCACGTAATGCGGAATGCCGATCCGCTCGGCGACATCGCGTGCGTCATGGATGTCCTGCCCGGCGCAGCAGGCGCCCTTGCGATGGGTGGCGGCACCATGATCGTAAAGCTGCAGCGTGATGCCGACGACGTCGTAGCCCTCGGATTTCAACAATGCAGCCGTCGCCGAGGAATCGACGCCGCCGGACATGGCGACGACGATCCTGGTGTCCTGTGGACGGCCTTTGAGATCCAGACTGTTGAGCATGGTTCCGGTCATCGGTGCGATCGCGGCGGCATCGGGCGCTTCGCGATTAGAACGCCGCTTTGCGAATAGTCAAAAAGCCTTGCAGTTAGAATGCCTTGCAGCGTTCCCCGGAGCGACTTCGGTCTGCCGGAACGACTGTAAAGCTGCTCTTTAATATAGGCCGTATTCCCCTGAAGCAATCAGCCGAGCCTGTTTTGCACGCCGCGGACGGCAAATCTTGCCGCCGGGCAGAAAAGGCTGTTGCCAGGCTGGCTCCGTAGTTTCCCCGATGGGCAAATAAGATATTGAAATACATAGGTATTTTTTGACAACTGGGATGGCCCGGTCCTTGCTGATTACTGTTCCAGTATCATCCGCGAGAGGCCGCCCGTGTCCAGTTTGACGTCAGAAGCACTAACAAGCGCCTCCTTTCAGGGCGCGCCGCCGCCTCGGCCTGCGCGCTCCGACCCATCCCCCGGAAACGATAGTTTCGGGGCGCTGGTCGACAGCAGCACGGCCGCCGACACGAGCAACGATCGCGCGAACTCCACGGCACAGGAACAATCCGCGTCGCGGCGCCGCTCCGACGATGCGTCCGCAGCCGCCGACCGCAGACAGTCGCGCAACGCCGCGTCCGCCGACAGAGCCGCACAAAACGATTCAGACGATCGCGACGCCGCTGTCAGACAGCGCTCCGACACCAATGCCGATGCACACACCGGTGCCGTCCAGCGTTCCAGAACCAAGTCCGGCGCCTCGAAAACCGAAGACGCGAAATCAACCGCAAAGTCGAATTCAGACGACGCCCCCGCAGCCCATGCTGAAGCCGCTTCGGTAGCCGATCCGGCGGCCCCAACCCAGCAGGACGGATCCGCCGTGACGACGCCGAACCCGGTCGCCGTTGCGATTCCGGTTACCGTGGCAGCGGCGAATGTTCCCGCCGCTTCGCCTGCGTCCGGCAAGGCGACTGAACCGCTGGCGATCGCGGCGGCCGCAATCGCGGCCAGTTCGGCAGCCACCGACGCACCGGCCGCATCCGCGGCGCAAACCAAAATCGATGCCAGCGCGACAGCCGCAACCGCATCGGCAGCCACCAACATAACCACCGCAGACGCGGCCGCGGCTGCAAAAATCACGGTCCAGACGGCAAGCGAGACGACCGCCACGCCCGTCAACCAGCCAGCAACGCAGGCCGTTGCAACCGCGGCGAGCGGTGCGGAATTGACCGCGGCCGTCGCCGCGACGGCGTCAGTCGCGCCAAAAATGACAACCAAGACTGCTGGCGTTACCCAGACCGGAGCCGCCACATCGAGCGACCCGGAGGCCGCCTCAGGCACGGCCGATCCGTCGGCAACGGCGATATCGACCGGTTCGGCCCACAACGGCGTCGCGCAAGGACCGGCCGTCGCAGGCAAGCCGAAAGCCGGCAATGGCGGTATTGACGGGATAAAAGCAGATAATCCTTCCACCAATTCCTCATCCACCATCGCAACCAACATATCGGCCCGTGAGCATTCAGCGGTCGCCGAGGCGGGACATGCCGCGGCCGACCCAACCGACATCGGCGTGCAAGCCACGGGCGCGACCCAGCCGCAGCTCCACTCCTCTGCTGCCGCGCCCACCCCCGTCGGACCATTAAACGTCACGGAGGCGACGAACGCGGCGGTGCCATTGAGCGGGCTCGCACTTGAGATCGCGGTCTCGGCAAAAAGCGGCAAGAGCCGCTTCGAGATCAGGCTCGATCCCGCCGATCTCGGCCGCATCGATGTTCGCATCGATGTCGATCGCAACGGCCAGGTGACTTCGCATTTGACGGTTGAAAAGCCGGAAACGCTGTCGATGTTGCGCCAGGATGCGCCCCAACTACAGCGCGCGCTGGATGACGCCGGCCTGCGGACGGGTAACGGCGGCCTGCAGTTCAGCCTGCGCGACCAGTCTTCATCCGGTCAAGACAACGGCAGCGGATCAGGCCGCAACGCACATCGCCTGATCGTTGAAGAAGACTCCATCCCCGCGGCAGTCGCGGGACGCACGTATGGCCGCATGCTCGGATCGAGCAGCGGCGTAGACATCAAAGTCTGAGGAGCTCACCATGTCAGTCGATGCAACAATGCCGACGACGGTCGTATCGGCACCGGGAACGACAAGCGCAGACAAAACCACCACCGCTTCCACGGCGACGACCGGCATTGCGGATAATTTCCAGACCTTCCTGACGCTGCTGACGACGCAGCTGCAAAACCAGAATCCGCTCGACCCGCTCGATACCAATCAATTCACCCAGCAACTGGTGCAGTTCGCCGGCGTCGAGCAGCAGCTCAAATCGAACGATCAGCTGAAGTCGCTGATCGACATCGAAAAGAGCGCCCAGGCGACGCAGGCGTTGATCTATGTCGGCAACACCGTCGCCGTCGACGGCAGCACCACGCAGTTCGATGGTTCGGCAACATGGAATCTGAAGGCCCCAAAAGGCACGAACGCCACGGTCACGATTACAAATTCGACCGGGCAGACGGTCTATAGCGGGAAATTTACGCTGGCCAACGGCAATTCCAGTTTCGTCTGGGATGGCAAGGGCAACGACGGCACCCAATACCCGGCCGGCGACTACAAATTGACGCCATCGCCAGCGAAGTCCAGGGTGTGGTCGACTCGGTCGATCTGACCGCCACCCCGGCGCTGCTCTCGATCGGCGGGCAGAACTATACGACCGATCAGATCAGGCGCGTCGTTCGCCCCTCCACAACGACTTCCACGACTTGAGCTGGAGCTGGTCCCGCAAGCTGGCCGCACATCCACGATCCGGAAAAGCGGCTCGCAGCAGCTCTCGCCGGGCGTCATGTCTTAATGATGGATTAACAAACGGGCGGCTTGACCGCGCCCGGCGGCATTTTGTCGACCAATTTCGAGGAGATTCGGATTGAGGGGTCACGCTTAGGTAAATTTTAAGTCGTGCGGCGTAGGTTGCTAGGGTGAGTTCAGTGGTTGAGAGTTTGTGAGTACGCCATGACAGAACCCCATCGCCCGAGGGTAAAATACGTCATCGGGCCCGACGGCAGTCCGTTAACAATCGCGGATTTACCCGCACCCGGGACCAAACGGTGGGTTATCCGCCGTAAAGCCGAAGTCGTTGCCGCAGTTCGCGGCGGCCTGCTCTCCCTCGAGGAGGCTTGCAGCCGCTACACACTGACCGTTGACGAATTCCTTTCCTGGCAGTTTTCCATCGACCAGCACGGCCTTGCCGGACTGCGCACCACCCGCATCCAGCAATATCGCCAATAAGCGCGCTCTGGAATCGACGGCATTCGATAAAAAACGGCTTCGTTTTGCGAAGCCGATTTTTTTCATGTTGAAGTTTTGCCACGGCTCTTAACCCTCGTTAACCATATCGAAACCATCCCATAGGCAATAATTGCCCAGTCGGCGCGTGGGGCCGAATCTCAGGGGCGGTTAGTTTTGCAGGGTCTTGCAGGTTTCCTAAAAGGTCTGGGCGCTTCGCGGTTGATGGCGATGGTCGCGGTGACAGCCGCGCTGATCGGTTTCTTCGGCTTTGTCATCATGCGCGTCACCACACCGCAGATGACCACCCTCTTTACCGACCTCAGCACCGAGGATTCTTCCGGGATCATCAAGGATCTTGAACGTCAGGCGATTCCCTTCGAGCTGCGCAACGATGGCGCCGTGATCATGGTGCCGAAGGACAAGGTCACCCGGCTGCGCATGAAACTCGCCGAGGGCGGGCTGCCCAAGGGCGGCGGCGTCGGCTACGAGATTTTCGACAAATCCGACGCGCTCGGCACCACCAGCTTCGTCCAGAACATCAATCACTTGCGCGCGCTCGAAGGCGAACTCGCCCGCACCATCCGCGCCATCGACCGCGTCCAGGCGGCCCGTGTCCATCTGGTGCTGCCCGAACGGCCGCTGTTTTCGCGCGAGACACCCGAACCATCGGCCTCGATTGTCGTGCGCGTGCGCGGCGCCCTCGATGCGCCGCAGATTCGCGCCATCCGCCACCTGGTCGCCTCCGCCGTCAACGGCCTGAAGCCGCAGCGGGTGTCGATCGTCGATGAAGCCGGACAATTGCTTGCCGACGGCGCAAACGGCGACGCCGACAACGCCATCGGCGACGAGCGCCGGGCTGGTTTCGAGAAGCGGATGCGCAATCAGGTCGAGGCCATCGTTTCTTCGGTGGTCGGATCCGGGCGCGCCCGCGTCCAGCTCTCGGCCGACTTCGACTACAACAAGATCACCCAGACCTCGGACAAGTTCGACCCCGAAGGCCGGGTATTGCGCTCCAGCCAGACCCGGGAAGAATCCAGCGCGACCGCCGACAACACCGGTCAGGTTACCATCAACAACGAATTGCCCGGCAATCAGAACCGGGACAACCCAGCGCCCGCGCGCGACCAGAGCAAGAAGAGCGAAGAGACCAACAACTACGAAATCTCCCGCACCACCAAGACCGAAGTGACCGAGGTCGGACGGGTCAACCGCATCTCGGTCGCCGTGCTGGTCGACGGTAGCTACGCCAAGAATGAAAAAGGCGAGATGGTCTATCAGGAACGCGGCAAGGAACAGCTGGACCGCATCGCGACGCTGGTGCGCTCGGCGATCGGCTTCGATCAGAAGCGCGGCGATCAGGTCGAGGTCGTGAACCTCAAATTCGCCGAGGCTCCGGCAGCCGTTCCGGTCGCCGAGCCGACCGGACTGCTGGGCATGCTGCAGTTCACCAAGGATGACGTGATGTACGTTATCGAACTCGGCGTCATGATGCTGCTCGGTCTTGTGGTGCTGTTCATGGTGATCCGGCCGCTGGTCAGGCGCATCCTCGCTTCCGAAGTGATCCCCTCGCTCGCGAACGACGATTCGCTGCCGGCGCTGACCGACGGCAGTGCAACTTCCGGCCCAGGTGGCCAGAGTCTGATTCCCGGCGCCAACGCCACCGCGCAGATGATCGACGTCGCCCAGGTTCAAGGCCAGGTCCACGCGCAGTCCGTGCATCGGGTCGGCGAACTGGCCGAGCGAAACCCGAACGAGACCGCCACCATTGTTCGTCAATGGCTAACCGAGTCGGCGACCTGACATGGCCGTACCGCAAACCACAAACACCAACGATATCGCCACCGTCATCGCCACGCTGGCGAGCCGTCAGAGCAATCGCCCGAAGGGCGCTCAGCTGAGCGGCCCCAAACGTGCCGCGATCCTGATGCTGGCGCTGGGCGAACAATATGGCGGCAAGGTCTGGGCGCTGCTCGACGACGACGAAGTGCGCGAATTGTCGATGGTGATGTCGACGCTGGGCACCGTCGAGGCCGACGTGGTGGAAGACCTGCTGCTCGAATTCGTGTCGCGGATGTCGGCATCCGGCGCGCTGATGGGCACATTCGACGGCACCGAACGGCTGCTGCAGCTATACCTGCCGGCCGAGCGCGTCACCGGCATCATGGACGAAATTCGCGGGCCGGCGGGCCGCAACATGTGGGAGAAGCTCTCCAACGTTCAGGAAGAGGTACTCGCCAACTATCTCAAGAATGAATATCCGCAGACCATTGCCGTGGTGCTGTCGAAGCTGAAGCCGGAGCACGCCGCACGGGTGCTGGCGATCCTGCCCGAGGACATGGCGCTCGACGTGGTCGGCCGCATGCTGAGAATGGAAGCGGTGCAGAAGGAAGTGATCGAGCGCGTCGAACAGACGCTTCGCACCGAATTCATGTCGAACCTGTCGCAGACCCGCCGTCGCGACGCCCACGAGGTGATGGCCGAAATCTTCAACAATTTCGACCGCCAGACCGAGACCCGCTTCATCACTTCGCTGGAGGAAGACAACCGCGAGTCCGCCGAACGCATCAAGGCGCTGATGTTCACCTTCGACGACCTCGTCAAGCTGGACGCCGCCTCGGCGCAGACCCTGATGCGCCACGTCGACAAGGACA
>WNFG01004931.1_pt1 | contig 11223 bp, 17 predicted proteins | sample 5400431 | NCBI WGS metagenome assembly WNFG01 (sample SAMN13153346, study PRJNA577476) | soil metagenome | isolation source: 120 cm saprolite under Douglas fir tree site 2 hole 3 replicate 2 | place: USA:California | collected 2015-04-18
GGTTTCGAAGCTGCGAGGCCGAGCGTGTGACGCGCGCCTGTCACACGCACGTCGAGGTTGACGGGAAACAGCCTAGGGTTGAAGCGGAAGACTGGCGAGGTGACGTGCAAGCTAACCACGACACAATCCCCGACTGCGCGGGGCAGCGTCACCGAACGGGTTTCTAGCGGGCTCGGGAGGTACAGTGCTGCGAATGCCGGCGGCCCTCATCAGCTAACGCCGTCGCTCATTTGCGAGACACGACACTCTGGACCTTTGGAACAGTGATCCAAAGGTCGACCCTCGAAGGGTCGCGATGGCCCATAACGCCGCTGTCGTCTTCTAGCTTCCACCTTTCAGGGACGCGCGGAATCCGGCATCTTTCACAGCCTGGATGAGTTGATCGATGCCGACCCGCGCGGGATCGAACGTGACCTTCGCGGCCTTGTCGCGGAAGCTCACCTCCGCTCGCTGCACGCCCGGGAGCCCTTCCAGGGCTCGCTTGACCGCGACCGGTCACGCCCCTCAGGTCATCCCCTGAATCGAGAGCACGATCGTCGACAACTGCGCCGCGAGCGCAACGTGCGCCCCCACCGGCAGAACGAGCATCGCGATCCAGAACCCGAGCCCTCGCTTCATGGGTGTCACCTCCCGCTCATACTCTTCATGTCGTGCCCGGCTGCGCCGTGACCGCCTGCGTCACTCGGGCGGGTAAGCAGGTCGGAGGTCACCTCGGGGAATCGGTCGAGGGCGATGGCCGTCACCACGACGAGGCTCGCCAGGACCAGCAGAACCAGGGTGGTCCGCCCTCCGGCCATGCGGCAGGCCAGGGCATCACACCGGCGCCGTTCCCGGAGGTAGAGGGCAACACCCCCCACGACACCAAGGACCCCGGTGGGAATCAGGATCCACCGGTACTGCATGGTCATCGCCATGGACGCACCGCTCCCGAGGCCGAGAGCGATGACAGCCAGGGGCAAGAGGCAGCAGAGCGAGGACAGTACGGCGCCAGCCAGGGCGGCCACTCCGGCGCTCAGTGAACCCAGTTTCATGGCTTTCTCCTCCAAAGCCGTCCGTACCGGTACGCCGCGAGCGCGGCGAAGCCGACGAGCAGCGGGAACAGGAGCAAGTCCAGCCGATCCGTCAGCGTCCCAAGACCGATCGCCCCCAGCACCACCACCAGAGCCGGGGTGAGACAGGCCAGGCAGCTCAGCGCCGCGCCGATCACACCGAGCACTAACCAACGATCACGCCACATGTCGCCCCTCCTAGAGCGCCTCGGTCGCGTAGGCGCCGTACTCGAAGGTGAGCCGGTACCGCTGGCCGCCGCATTCGATCACGTCTCCGGCTTTGGCTTCTTCTGGGAGCGTCACCGTCCGCTCACAGTCCGGACAGCTGACCCGATACGCGAGGGTGGCAAACCACTGTCCGTCCTCCTCCGTGACTCGAAGGCCGTGGCCCGCACAGTTCGGGCAGTCAAGGAGATCGCCGGACCGTGCCCCAGGGGGCAGCTCGATCCGCTCACCGCAGTCCGGGCAGCGGACCTTCATTGGGGTCAAACGCCGAGGAGCCGTTTCAGCCGGCCCCGGTCGAACCCGACGATCACCTCCTCATCGACCGTGATGACGGGGACGGCCATCCGGCCGGTCTTCGCGATCAGCTCCTCCCGCGCGGTCGCGTCCTCGCCGACGTTCTTCGTCGACAAAGGCAATCCCGTGAGACGAAAGAAACTCTTTCGCCGCATGACAGGATTGTCACGTCGAGGACCAGTAGACCGTGATGTGCCGACTCGTCACGGCCCCTCCCTTCTCAGGAGCCCTCCAAAGACTCGCGCACCGAGCTTGAAGGCCTCGGACACCCGCGTCCCCGCCCCGGTGACGTCGGGATTCGCCGCTCGCCACGCCCGCATGTGCTCTTCCGACCGGAAGAAGTTGAGCGTCGTTCAAAGCGAGGCCGAGGCGCGGCGCTCGCTGTCCCTCTGCTTGCCGACCCAGACCATGACGCCCTCAGCGTCCAGCCCTGAGCCCGCTGGGTCGACCAAGAGCTCCAACGGCTCCCCGCAGTGGTGGCAACGCGACCCGATGCGCACCCGCTGCCCCAGCATCGGCGCGATGCCCAAGGCGTCGATCGCACAGCACGCATACCGCTCTTGGCGGTCGGCCAGCTGGACCACGAAGGGTGTCTGGAACGCCGAGAAAGGGTACGCCACCTCCACGAGGCCGTCGCGGATCTGGATCAGATCGTCCGCATCGAGCCTTGCCAGATCTGCTCGGATGTCGTCGGGCGGTCCGTCGGCAAAGGCGGCGACAATCGGTTCCACCTCCGCTGGCCCAGGCCGCTCGACGAACGCGCGGAGGACCTGCTGGAGGACGTCGGTCTCCCGAGCCGCGCGGCGTGTCGTCCACCTGGCTTCCAGTTCCGGGTCGATCAGCTCATCTGCGGTCCTGATCTCGAGCGCCATGCGCTTCCTCCCACCGGGGATGGTCCCCGATCGTTCATCTGGCCCTGGCGCAACCATAAACTCTGTAGTAACTACAGGCTCAAGGCCTCTTTCAGGGAGGAAGCCAAAAATGAACACTCCGTCGGGCTGGCTCGCGATTGGAGCCCTATCAGAGCGGAGGCTGCAAGGTCGAGACGATCCGCTTCTACGAGCGGGCCCGTCTCCTACCCGACCCTGCGCGAAGTCCTGGGGGTTACCGCCTCTACGGCAACGACCACCTGAAACGGCTGACTTTTATCCGCCGGGCCCGGAAGCTTGGCTTCTCCGTCGACGAGGTCCGGCTCCTCAAGCTTGCCGATGAACGCAAGCGCCCATGTGCTGAGGTCCGGGTTATGGCCGGCGCGCACCTAGAAGATGTCCGGGTCAAGATCGCGGATCTCAGAGCGATGGAGCGGGTCCTCCGGGAGACCGTGGCCAGATGCGCGGACGGTCGGAGGACCGACTGCCCGCTGATCGAGGCGCTGTATCGGGAGGTCCCAAACCAAGCATTTCAGCCGCTCGACTCACCGGATCGTCGGCGCAAGAACCTGAAAGCTAACTCGGTACGGTCCGAGTGAAGCGAAGCGTCGCTGCTCGCGTGGCCTCAAGCCCATGAATGCATTTTCGGTGGTTGCAGGGCCCGCAACCACCCGTACCGGTCCGTCCCATCGTGTCCTCCTTCGGATCCTTACGCCGACCTCGCAGGGCGCCCCTCTTCGTGGAGCGTCAACACCTGCTCTCCTGCCCGGACGGTGGCGGACCAGCTGATGGTGATGGCGTCCTTGACGCTCTGATGAGCCGGGCAGCCCTGCGGATGAGTTTCCAGCGCCCGCTCCGTCGCCTCCCGGGCGTCGGCAGGGACTGTGAGCTCGTAGTGCACGTGGATCGCCGTGATGCGGATCGTCTTGCCGATCCCCGTGATCCGCCCCTCAACCGCCGCCGTGTAGGAGTCTCGATCGAACGCGATCTTGCGCCCTGCCAGGGCGCCGCGCAGCGTGCCGTACATTCACCCCGCGACCGCCGCCACAATGTGGTCGAGGGTCGAGGCGATCGGGGGGCCTTCCTTGGCCCCATAGTATTCCCGCAGGGTTCCCTGCACGCCGTAGACCACAGGCTCTGGGACTTCTCCGAGGTAGGCCCGGCGATAGCCCTCGCGGTATTCGAGCCGGGCGCGTGAAATGTATTCAAATTCGTCGGCCATTGATCGTCCTCCTGTCGAGTGAAGAACCTCAGCGCGGCCGGACGAGCGCCCGCAGCGGCTCGAGCGTGTCCTCCGGCTCAGGTCGGGTGGTGTAGTTGGGGTCGCTCTCGGCCGCCCGAATGATGCCCTGCGGATCGATGAGGAAGCGGGCTGGGATCGGCAGCGTCCACGAGGCGTCCCCGTTGAACCGCTCGAGATCCAGCGGAAACGTGCGGTATACCTGACGCAGATACTCCGGCAGCTTGAAGCGCAGCCCGAATTTCTCGGCGACCTCGTTACCACGATCAGTCAGGATCTCAAACGTCAGCTGTCGGGTTCGGCTCAGCTCCCGGTTGTGCTCGGGCAATTGCGGGGAAATCGCCACGAGGGTGGCCCCCAGCCACGCGAGTTCCGGCAGGATCGCTTGTAGAGCCACCAGCTCTACATTGCAATAGGGTCACCACCGGCCACGATAGAAGGTGACGATCAGCGGCCCCTTGGCGAGGAGGGCGCGGGAGTCAATCAGCTGCTCGGCCGCATTGAGCAACACAAATGCTGGGGCCCTATCTCCCACCTTGAGGACCCGGTCAGCTGCCCCTGAGGCCCGGAGTTCCTCCACCGCCCGATGCATGGTCGCCACCACGTCGGCCGGGCGACCGGATTCCAGGCGTGTCTGTAACGTTTTGAGCGCTGCTTTCAGGGACATAGGCTGCTCCTCTCCGCGACCGCGTCAAATTCGACGCCATGCCTCAGCCCCAACCCGTCGACACCTTTGGGCGAAAGCAGGGCTCCCGATTCGGTTCAGTCTGTCTGAAATTAGATGCATGACCGGCTGCCTGCGATTCGGTGGAGGGTGCCTAATTCGGCAGGGCGGGTATCGACTGGTCGGCGACAGTTACCCGGGCCGCAGGTGCCACGGGGAGCGGCGTCGCGGCCACGCGCGCACCCGCGTCGAGGTGTTCCAGCCCGCCGGATCCCTCACTTACCAGGGTCTCGGCCGATCGAGATAAGTTTGTCATCGTTGTGACAACTGTCGAGCGATCAGGGCACACGGTGAACGCAGAGTTACAGCATTTCACCTTCCTTGGAGGAGGCCCCCTATGCGGCGGTGGACGATGCTGGTGGTTGCGGTGGGATTTGTGATGGCGTTCGGAACGGGCGGTTACGCTCAGACGCCGAGCGGCAGCGGAGACAAGATGGACAAGGACAAGATGATGGACAAGAAGGACGACAAGATGATGGACAAGGACAAGATGATGGGCAAGGACAAGGCGATGGGCAAGGACAAGATGATGGACAAGAAGGACGACAAGATGATGGACAAGGACAAGATGATGGACAAGAAGCAATAGGTTGGGTCCCAGAGGATCCTGACACTCCACGACCTGCTCACGCTGATGGGCAGCGAGCGTCGGGGACAGCCCCGGCGCTCGCGCGAGGCTGTCACACGTCGACTGCTAGAACGAAAGGACTGAACAGGCTCGATCACCTCGCCTTCGAGGCTGACTTGGTCTAAACGGTAGCGCGGGCTCGCACCCACTTGCATGGCACTGGCGTTCTGATCCAGGTCACGGCCTGAAGCGTGTTTCAGTCACGACCACGCGTTCGCTACGTTACTCAGCCGGTTCGACAACACCCGTCTCTCAAGCGCACCTACGGTAGCCTATGCTTTGTTCACCGCTTTGTCCCATAACTGTCCATTCCCGTGCTCCTCTTGTATCTGAGAAGGACGATGCCGCGGTGGGCGGTCGGGCGTCGGAAACCACCTCGCGTCGTCCCGTCATCCCGGGTTGAGAAGTTCCGTCCACCGCTCCGCCGGGGTCGCTAGTGCCGCCTCCACTACTCGCGGATCGAAGTGACGGCCGGCTTCCTTCTTCAGCGCCTCCAGCGCCTCTTCGAGCGGCCGGGCGGGCCGGTAGGGCCGATCATGCGTCATGGCATCGAGCGCGTCCACCACGGCAAAGATCCGGGCAGGAAGCGGGATCTCCTCCGCCTTAAGCCCCTGCGGGTAGCCGGCGCCGTCCCAGCGCTCGTGATGGCCACCGACTACGTCTAGCGCGGGCGTCAAGAGCGGCACGGGTTCGAGGATCTCGACGCCGGCCTGAGGATGCCCGTGCACCAGGTCCCGCTCCTCCGGCGTGAGTGGGCCACGCTTGTGCAGCACGGCCTCCGGTGTCCGGATCTCGCCGATGTCGTGCAGCAGCGCCCCCAGTTCGAGAGCTTCGCGCTGCGCCGGGTCCAGCTCGAGCGTATCGGCCAGCGCCAGGCTGGCTCGGGCCAGGCGGGCCAGGGATCCGGGCTTCCCCTCACGCGACTCCAGGGCACGCTCGAGGACGTCCACCATGCTGCGGTGAGAGGCGTGCAAGCGATCCACCATGAGGTGGAAGACATTGCCCAGGAGACCGATCTCGTCGCGAGTCTTGACCTGCACGGGCGTTATCAGATCCCCCTCGACCACTCGCTGGGCGGCGGCCACGAGGGCCCCGATCGGGCGCGTAATCTGACGCGAGATCAGGACCCCGGCACCCAACGCCAGCAACGCGGCCACCAGCGAGTGCAAGTACAAGCGCCGCCGCACGGCCTGGAGCTGCGCCAGGTAGACGTCGGCGCGGAAGTCCACGTCGAGCGCCCCCACCGTCTGCTCCGCGCGATTCCGAATCGGGGCGAAGGCGGTGATCCAAGTGCCGTCGTCGTTAGTGTAGATCCCAGTGTAGCCAGCCTTGCCCTCGATGAGGACCCGCCGGAGCACCGGTTGGGTCTCGCGCGCCAATCGATAGTGCAGTCCCACCGGCGCGAGGCCGTTACTGATCACTGCGAACTTGGCCATCTCGCCCTCGATGTTAGAGAGCGTGTAGACGGCATCGCCCAGCTGGTTGGTCTTTTGGATCAAGAGCAGTCGATCCCGGAGCGCTTGGTATTCCGGGGTATCGCTGCGCCCCACCCGCACGACCTGTTCGTGCAGGTCCCCGTCCACCAAGAGCGCCCCGGTGCGCGCGATATTGAGGAGCAGCGAGCCCAGCGACTCGCGCAGCCACCGCTCCTGGGCGCGGTACTGCAAGAGTCCGCTCACCAGGATCCCGAGGGCCGTGAGCAGCAAGACCATAGCGGTGAGCCGCCATCCGAGGCGACGCCAGACAGGTAGCCGCGACCGGATCATTCGCTGGGTGTCGTCAGTGCTCATTGGCCTTGCGCTCCCCGCGACTCCACGGTCAGCTCAGAGACGTCGCGCTCGAAGAACAACTCGACGGTCCAGTCCAGGACGACTCGGAGCCGGGCCCCCCAAGTCGGCAGCTTCAGCATGTAGACCGTCTTCCACATGAACCACGCCGGGAAGCCGACCAGCTTGAGGCCCGCGAGATCAGCCACGGCCGTGTGTCGAGAGAGCGGCACCATCTCACCCAGCACCTTGAAATCGAACCGCTTCCGAGGGCGCCCCGTCAGCTCCGCCTCGAGCTGCTGAGCGAGCGCGCGCCCCTGGCGCAATGCCACCTGGGCCGTGGCCACGTAAGGCGCGTTACTATGACCGTCCACCTGGGCGGCGTTGTCGCCGAGCGCGTAGACGTCGCGAGTGCCCGTGACCTCGAAGAACCCGTTGACGGTCAGCCGTCCGTCGCGCGTCTTGGGGAGGGGCAGCGCCGCCACTACGGGACTCACCTGGTTGCCGGCGGTCCAAATCACGCAGCCTGAGGCGATGAACCGGCCGTCTTGGAGCGCCAGGCCCTCGGAAGAGACCGAGCTCGCGCGTGCCGTCTCAAGCTCGATGCCGCGCTCGACGAGCTTATCTCTCGTATAGGCCGCCAGGTTCGTGGCCGTCTGGGGCAGCACCTGACTCCCTACCAGCACCAGGCGCACAGTATCCGACCGGATGCTCGGATAGTGGCGGACCAGGATTCCGCGCGTCAGCTCCTCGATGGCCGCCATCAGCTCGGTCCCTGCATGGCCCGCGCCCACCACGACGAAGGTCAGGAGGCGCCTTCGGACCCACGGGTCGTCGGCGAGCGCGGCGGCCTCGAACAGCTCGATCAGGTGGTTCCTGATACGGAAGGCGTCGCCCACCCCCTTAAACGTCAGCGCATGCTCGGCCGCCCCGGGCGCGATTGTGACGTTCGGCGTGGCCCCGAGGGCTAGCACCAGCTTGTCGTAGTGCACCTGCTGACGGATCGGCGAGCGGTGGTGTCGCACCGTGACCCACCGCCGCGACAGATCGACCGCCTCCACCTGCATCTCGCCGAACTCGATGCCCCAGCGGCCGCAGAGCGGGCGGATCGGGTAGAGGATGTGGCGCGTTTCCACCGCCCCTGTCGCGGCCTCGGCCAGCATCGGCGTGAACAGGAAGAAGTTCTGATTGCTGACCAGTGTGATGTGCACCGGCAGAAGGCCGACGCAGCGCTTGGCCAGCTCGAGCGCGGCGGTCACCCCCGCAAACCCGCCCCCGAGGATAAGGATTCGTGGCGCGAGCGACGTGGAGGGGCGGGCCAGGACCCTCCCTCCGCGCCGGCCGGCGACAGGGGCTTGAGGACTCTTGGTGTTGCCGAGCGCTGTATCCACCGACTACGGCCGGCAGGCCCGGATCGTGCGCGGAGACGGAAGGGTGTCGGGCGGGGTGAAGATGGCGAGGTACCCGTCGGCCGGCGCGAGCTCGACCAGGTCCAGCTGGCGGTAGCCCACGGCGGCCAGCTCACACCGAAGGAGCGCCGGCGGAGTGCCATGTTGTTGGGTTGGCCGGTCCATATCGAGAATGCCCACCCGCGCCGCGGGTGCGAGCGAGGGGCGGAGCCGATAGAAGAATTCGTACGGGTTTTCGATCTCGTGGTACACGTGCGAAAGGATGGCCACGTCGATCGAAGCCGCCGGCAGTCGGGGATCCCGTGGCTGCCCTAAGATCAGGTGCACCCCGGTGATCCCCTCCCGTGCCAGGCGCGCCCGTAGCCGCTCCAGATACTCGGCCTTCACGTCGGTTGCGTAGAGCATGGCACCGGGCCCCAGCCGGCGCGCGACCCGCACCGTGTAGTAACCGAGGCCGGCGCCAATGTCAGCCACGCGCTGACCCCTCACGATGCCGAGCCGCGTCAGAACGCGCGCGGCCTCTCCGTGAGTGTCGCGTGTGTCTTCGTCGGAGTACTCGGGGGAGACGATGCGCGCGACGGGACGGTCGGGAGCCGGGAAGTCCGTGGCGCGGACCGTGTCCGGTGCCTGGCCGAGTCCCACCAGGCAGGCGAGCGTCCCCGCGACGGCAACGACGCCACATCTCATGCGCCAAGTTCGACGTCAGAACGACTGCCCGATGCGTACAACTGCGCGACAAACGCGTGGGTGCGCCGCGGACCAGGGGAGCCGGCGCTCAGCTCCGCGTGCAGCCGCTGCAGATCGCCTTCCGTATCCACATCGAACCACCGCGGGAGGACGTGCACGGTCAGTCCGAGGCCGCGCGCCTTGTCGAGCGTCATGGTGAACACGGCGTCCGTGCTCCATGGGATCTCGGCGAAGAGCGCCGGCTGTGAGGATCGGAGCCCGACGAGGTAGTACCCGCCATCGTCGCACGGCCCGAGCACGACATCGCACCGCGCGTCGGCCAGCATCGTCGCCGCCTCGACCACGAAGGTCATCGGGAGGGTCGGGCTATCACTATCGATCGCGATCGCCCCAGCGTGTCCTCGCTCGAGCAAATCCGTCAACAGTCCGGACAACCGCTCGCCCAGATCCGCTCCGCGCTGGGCGACGAGCTCAAAGCCGGGCGGAGCCAGCTCCCGGATGACCCTCTCGGCCTCGTCCGGGGTGAAGGCGACGACCCGACTGACGCCCTGGAGTGCGGCCACGGCATCCAGGCGATCCAGGAGGAAGCAGCGGTAGAGTTCGGTGGCGCGCTCCGCCGTGAGCGCGGCATGCAGGCGCGACTTCACGAGACTCTTGCCCGGTACCTTCGCCATCACGGCGACGGCCGGCGAGCGCTTCCGCGCGGTCACAAGCTCCATTTCACCCCACACCCTCGGCAGGGCTCCGGCGGCTCGGACGTTTGTAGGTCGCGTCGGAAGGTGAGGTACCGCGGACCCCACCAGATCTCGGCCAGAGACTCACGGTACAGGTTGCCCAGGATGATGCCTTCGTAGTGACCGGTGATCCACGGCGCGATGCAGCAGGGCAACACGTTGCCGCTCACCGTGACGTAGACGAGCGTCCACGGCCGACGACAGGCGCTCCAGGGCTGGCCCGCCCGCGACGGTGTCAGGCTGACTTCCGGTGCCGCCGCCCCGGATGCCGAGAACAGGACCCCCGCCGTCTGGGCTGCCGTTTCCGCCGAGCGGAGCAGGACGGCCTCGCGGTCGTGAAGCCGGCCATACAACGATTGTTCCTCGGTCGCGAGGCCGAGCCCATTGTAGACGAGGCGCTGGAGGTGGATGCCCGTCGCCCCGACCCTGAGCGCGAGGGGGAGCAGCCCGGGCACCTCCTCGACATTGTCCTGCAAGGCGGTGAACCACAGCGAAACGAGCGGTCGGGTCACGCCGAGATCATCCTTGAGGTGGGCCAGTCGCTCGAGATTTTTCATCACCCGGTCGAAGGCATCCACGCCCCGTATTCGTGTGTACGTGGCGCGCGTACTGGCGTCCAGGGACACCCGGAGCTCGTCGAGTCCGGCATCAATCAGCGCTCGGGCCGTCTTCGGCGACAGGGTGATGGCGTTGGAGTTGAACAGGACGTCCGAGTGGCGCGCCTTGAGATGGGCGACCATCCGGGGCAGGTCGCGGTTGAGGAGCGGCTCGCCGATGCCGTGAAGCAGGACCCGGTCGATGGCGGGAAACTGATCGACGACCTGACGGAACTCCGCCCAGCTCAGATCGCGCTGCGGCTCTCGCCCGCCGAAGGTCAGGATGCAGGTCTCGCACAGCGAATTGCACCGGCTGGTCGTCTCGAGGTAGAGGGACCGCGGGAGTGAAGGCCGGAGCGGCAGTGGCGCGGCGGTCATGTGGAGCGCTCCTGCCACCGGAGGGCGGGGAGCCGGGTGGCGAGGTACCACAGGGCCCCGAGCGCCAATGGCGCGAACTCGAGGACACGAGCCCAGCTGGGGATGGCCCACGGCTGCTGAAGGAAGAAGCTGTAGGCCAGGGCGACTGTGCCGGTGAAGGCAATCCAGAGGACCGAGGGCGACCACGCCAGAAAGGGCACCAGCCAGATGACGTACCAGGGGAAGAGGTTTGGGCTCAGCAGCAGCAGCCCCCCAATGAGCGGGATCGCGCGTGAAGGCATGACCGCGTCTCGCCGCCAGGCGCCTACGGCGAGGATCCAAATGCCCGCCGCGACCACCACCAGGTGCGGTGCATCCGTCACGGAGCGTAGGAGACCCGGATTGAAGTATTCCTCGGTCAGGTACCGTGGCAACGAACCGAGCACGTCTGTCCCGGCCAGTATGGCGGGCCCGTAGCCTGCGAGGATCACCGCGGCAAAGCCAGTCACGGCAGCGGGCCAGGCCGGAATCGGGAGGAGTGCCAGCAAGGCCGCCGGATACAGCTTGAGCAGCGCTCCCCCTCCGAGGAGCGCTCCAGCCACCGCATGCCGGCCACGCAGGGCCATCCACGCCGCGCCGGTCACG
>WNFG01004932.1_pt1 | contig 11223 bp, 10 predicted proteins | sample 5400431 | NCBI WGS metagenome assembly WNFG01 (sample SAMN13153346, study PRJNA577476) | soil metagenome | isolation source: 120 cm saprolite under Douglas fir tree site 2 hole 3 replicate 2 | place: USA:California | collected 2015-04-18
GAGAGAGGAACATGAAAGCTGAATCTACCGCGCCTTCATCGGCAGGCTGGCGAGGTGCATGCCGGCATCGACGATCAAAAACTCGCCGGTGATGTTCGACGCGCTGGTCAGGAAGAACAGCGCCGCCTCGGCCATCTGCTCGGTCGTGCCGGCCTGGCGCAGCGGTGTGGTCCGCTCCTGCATCTCTTTCAGCTTGTTGTAGTTCGTCTCGCCCATGCCGCCCAGCAGCCAGCGCGTCTGGATGAAGCCCGGGCACACCGTGTTGACCCGCACCGCCGGCGACAGCCAGCGCGCCAGCGTGAGCGTCAGCGTATTGAGCGCCCCCTTGGAGCAGGCATAGGGGATCGAGCTGCCGACGCCCATGACGCCCGCGATCGACGAGATGTTCACGATCGAGCTGCGCTCCTGCTTGTCCTCCCACTGCTTCTTCATCGCCGGATAGGCGGCGCGCGCCATCATGTAGGGGCCGGTGACGTTGACCCGCAGGATGCGGTCGAAGTCCTCGGGCGTGACGCCCTCGAGGTCGCCCTGGTTCTGGAACTTGGTGGTGCCGGCGTTGTTGATCAGACCGTCGATCCTGCCCCACGTCTTCATGGTCTCGGCCGCCAGCTTCTTGCAGTCGGCCTCCTGGCCGACATCGGCCTGCACCAGGATCGCCTCGGCGCCCTTGGCTTTCACCGCGGCGAAGGTCTCGTCGGCCTCCTTCTTGCTCTTGGTGTAGTTGATGACGACGTTCCAGCCGCGCCCGGCCAGATCGATCGCGCAGGTCGCCCCGAGCCCCGTCGCCGAACCCGTCACGATCGCCACCTTGCCCGATTTCGCCATGTCGTCTCTCCCGGTATGTCGTCCCGCCTTTCATAGGCTAGGATCGCCCCCCAAGGCAAAACAGGGGAGGTAAAGGCGGGCGCATGGCCGATCTGTTTTCGATGAAGGGGCGCGTGGTGCTGCTGACCGGGGCCTCGCGCGGGCTGGGCCGCGACATGGCGCTGACCTTGGCGGCCGCCGGTGCCACGGTCCTGTGCGCTGGGCGGACCGTGAAGGAGCTCGAAGCCACGGCCCGGGCGATCGCGCGCAAAGGCGGCAAGGCCCATGTCGTGCCGCTCGACATCACCGACGAGGCCGCCGTGCGCGAGCAGGTCGCCGACATCGTCCGCCGCCACCGCCGCATCGACGTGCTTATAAACAATGCCGGCATCATCTACCGCGAGGCGATCGTCGACACGCCGACCGAGCTGTTCCGCCAAGCCATCGAGACCGACCTGATCGGCCAGTTCGTGGTGGCGCGCGAGGTCGGCCGCCACATGCTGGCGCGCAAGTACGGCCGCATCGTCAACATCTCCTCGGTGATGGCGATCCTCGGCCGCGCCTCGGTGGCGGGCTACGTCGCGGCCAAGCACGGCCTGGTCGGCCTGACCAAGAACCTGGCGGCCGAGTACGGCCCGCACGTCACGGCCAACGCCATCGCGCCGGGCTATATCCGCACCGAGCTGAACGTGCCGCTGCAGCAGAACGCCGCGTTCAACGCCATGCTGGAACAGCGCACTGCCGCCCATCGCTGGGGCAAGCCGGAGGACCTGCGCGGACCGCTGCTGCTGCTCGCCTCGGATGCCGGCGCCTACATGACCGGCCATACCCTGGTGGTCGATGGCGGGCTGACGACCATACTGGCCTAAGGTCGCCGGCCAGCATGACCGGCGTTCCGCGTTGGCTGATCGTGCTGTTGGGCGCCGCCCTGCTGCTGTTCGGTTTTGCGTCGCACATGGGCTGGCTGCGCGACCCGTCGCTGGCGCGCAGCGACTATATCGGTGCCATCGACGTTTCGGCCGAAGACGCCAAGCTCTATCGCCCGGTGCCCTTCGAATGGTGGGTCAACAGCAATGCCGGCTCGTTCAAGGGCAACGATACGGCCTATGTCCGCATCGACAATGGAGGCGAACGCACGGTGCTGTGCGGCTGGCTGCGGCTCGACAAGGCCGGGGCCTCGATCCGTGCCACGCGCTGGCTGAGCGAGGCGCATCTCAAGGTCGGCGATCTCAAGCTAACAGCGCTCTTCATCGTGCCTGTCGAAAGAGCGCCGGGCGACGGCCTCAATGCCGGCTGCCTGCGCCTCGACGAGCCGGTACGGCCCGCGCAAGATGCGCCGCTCAGCTTCGAAGGATCGCCGGTACGCGAGTGAGCCGTCAGATGTCGATCAGGTCCGGATCACCGAGACTCCAGAACCACACCCTCGGTCGGGTCAGCGCCGCGAAATTTCCCTTCATGAAGTGCTGATGGAAGTTGTCGCCGGTCCACACCTCGGTATGGATCCCGTAGGGCATCTGTCCCATGAAAACCACGATCCCCGGCTTGTCCTTGATATCGTTCTTGCTCGTGATCTCAACGCCCGGCTCGAACGTCTCGTCGAGGAACCGCTTCATCTCATCGACCGAAGCGATGTAGTGGAACTCCTGGTTGCCGGCCCCTCTGATCCTGAAGCCGCGCGTGGTCCGCCGATAGCTCTGCAATCCAACCATAGTGGTCCGGTCGGACGAGGAAAACGCCATGTTGATGGCATGGGACATCTGGATACAGCATGTCGTGTAGTTCGGGTTCTCGTTGAAGAGACCGGTCACCCAGTCGTCCAGCTCGCCGTTCAGCGAGCCGCCCGGATCCTTCAGCTTCACGATGATCTTTGCCGTCTTGCCCGGCGTCGTCGCCGGCTGGGTGGTCTTCGTGAACAAAGGATAATAGGTCACGAAATTGTACCAGGTGACGGGAATAGCGAAGTCGGCCATGGCGCAAACTCCACGTTAGGCATTTCAGAGCAGCTCGTCGGTGCCGTCATCATCCTACCATCTGGAGTCCTGTTTTATGTGGCATTGGACACATCGTTGCGGCGGGCACCGAGACCGCCACTCGCGCGTCCTCCCTGCACGTCTGGAATCGCCAAGCTCTCCAGAACCATACCGTCGCCTAGTTTATGATGCGGGCCTGGAGGCCCTCAGGCGCATGTGAATGAGCCGAGTCCGGCAAATTTCATCGCGCCTGTCGAAAAGGGTAGCGGGCGACGGCCTCAACGCCGGCTGCCTGCGCCTCGACGAGCCGGTACGGCCCGCGCAAGATGCACCGCTCAGCTTCGAAGGATCGCCAGTGCGCGAGTGATGCCCATGCCGACGTTTCGACAGTCACGCGAATTCCTGCTGGCCAACAGGACGGAATACGACAAGGCGGTGGCCGGTTTTCAATGGCCCGAGCCGGTGCCGTTCAACTGGGCAATCGACTGGTTCGATGCCGAGCTCGCGAGCGCTGCCGCCAGCCAGGATCGCTGCGCGCTGTGGATCGTCGACGTCGCGACCGGCCGCGAGACCAGGCTCACCTTCGCCGAGCTCAGCCAGCGTTCGAACCAGGTCGCCAATTACCTGCGCCGGCAGGGTTTGAAACGCGGCGATCATCTCCTGCTCGTGCTGAACAACGTGGCGCCCTTGTGGGAGATCATGCTGGCCGCCATGAAGCTCGGCGTCGCGGTGATTCCGGCGACCACCCTTCTGACGGCTGAGGAGCTGGCCGACCGCGTCGAGCGCGGCCGCGCGCGCATGATCGTGGCTGACGAGGATCAGGTCGCCAAATGCGCCGGACTTTCGCGCGATGGCGTGGTGTTCGTCACGACGAGCTCGTCAAAGATAGAAGGCTGGCGGCCGCTCGGTGACGCCTACAAGGGCTCGATCGAGTTCAAGCCGGACGGTCCGACGAACGCCGACGACCCTCTGCTGCTCTATTTCACATCGGGCACCACCGCCAAGCCCAAACTGGTGCGTCACAGCCATCGCAGCTATCCGGTGGGCGCGTTGTCGACCATGTACTGGCTGGGGCTGCAGCCGGGCGACGTTCATCTCAACATCTCCTCGCCGGGCTGGGCCAAGCATGCCTGGAGCACCTTCTTCGCGCCGTGGAACGCCGGCGCCACCGTCCTGATCGTCAACCAGGCGCCGTTCAACGCCAAAGCGCTTTTAGGCGTGCTGGAGCGCTGCGCCGTCACCACCTTCTGCGCCCCGCCGACGGTGTGGCGCCTGCTGATCCAGGAGGATCTGGCGGCCTGCAAGGTTGCCCTGCGCGAAGTCTGCGGCGCCGGCGAGCCGCTCAATCCGGAAGTCATCAACAAGGTCCACGAGGCGTGGGGCCTCACCATCCGCGACGGCTACGGCCAGACCGAGACCACGGCGATCGTCGCCAACTCGCCGGGCCAGACGGTGAAGCCGGGCGCCATGGGCCGGCCCATGCCGGGCTATCGCGTGCTGATCCTCGATGCCGACGGCGCGCCGCGCAGCGAAGGCGAGGTCTGCCTCGATCTCCGAGGTGAACGCCCCGCCGGCCTGATGCAGGGCTATGCCGACGCGTCGGGCAAGCTTTCAGGCGCCGACGGCGAGGTCTATCGCACCGGCGATGTCGCCAGCCTCGATGAGGACGGCTACCTGACCTTCGTCGGGCGCGCCGACGACGTCTTCAAGTCCTCGGACTACCGCATCAGCCCGTTCGAGCTGGAAAGCGTGTTGATCGAGCATGAGGCGGTGGCCGAAGCCGCGATCGTGCCCTCGCCCGACGAGCTCCGGCTGAGCGTTCCCAAGGCCTACATCCTGCTGATCGCCTCGGCGCCGCCCAGCCGCGAGACCGCGCAGTCGATCCTGAAATACACCAACCAGCGCCTGGCGCCGTTCAAGCGCATCCGCCGCCTGGAATTCGTCAAGGAGCTGCCCAAGACGATCTCCGGCAAGATCCGGCGGGCTGAGCTTCGCCGCGTCGAGTACGAAGGCTCGGCAGACGAAGTGTCGCGTGGCGTGGAGTTCCACGAGAAGGATCTTTTGAGCTAGTCATCGCACGGCTCACGTTAAAAAACCGGTGTCATCCCGAGCGAAGCGAGGGACCTTTTGCGATGCCGACCAAGGGTCCCTCGCTTCGCTCGGGATGACACCGAGCTCTAGCTGCGAAGGAAATCCATGCTTCCTAGACCAGGCGTCACCCAGACCCTTGCCCGCTTCATCGTCGAGACGAAATGGCAGGACATTCCGGAGAAAGCCCGCCACGAGGCCAAGCGTGCGCTGCTGAACTTCTTCGCCGTGGCGATCGCCGGCTGCCGCACCGAGCCGGTCGAGCTCGCCCTGAAATCGCTCGCCGAGTTCTCCGGCGGCAAGCAGGCGACGATCATCGGCAGGACCGAACGGATCGACGCCTTGGGCGCTGCTTTCCTCAATGCCGCGAGCGCCAACGTCTTCGACTATTGCGACACCCACCTGCCGACCGTCGTCCATCCGACCGCACCGCTCGCGCCTGCGCTCCTGTCACTCGCCGAGCTCAGGCGCGTGACGGGTCCGGAGCTGCTGCTGGCTTTCGTTCTCGGCTTCGAGATCGAATGCCGGGTCGGCGGCGCGATTTCACCCGGCCACTATCCCAAGGGCTGGCACATCACGTCGACCTGCGGCGTCTTCGGTGCGGCCGCCGGCGCGGCGAAGCTTTTGCGGCTGAAGCAAGATCAGGTCGTGTGGGCGCTGGGCAACGCATCGACGCAGTCGGCAGGTTTGTGCGAGTGCCTGGGCTGGCCGGCCAAGAGCGTCAGCGTCGGCAATGCCGCGCGCAACGGCCTGTTTTCAGCGCTGCTCGCGGAAAAGGGCTTCGCGGGCCCGGCCGAACCGATCGCCGGCGCGCAGGGCTTCCTCGCGGCGATGGGCGAGCCGCCCAACTGGGCGGCGCTCACCGACGGGTTGGGCAAGACCTGGGAAGTGACCGACAACTCGATCAAGCCCTATCCCGCGGGCTTCGTCATCCATCCCCTGCTCGACTGCGCGCTCGACTGGCGGCGCCAGCACCCCGGCGCCGCCGTCGACAGGATCGCGGTGCGCGGCAATCCGTTGCTGCTGCAGCGCACCGACCGGCCCGACGTCGCCACCGGCCGCGAATCGCAGGTCAGCCTGCAGCACGCCGTCGCGGCGGCGCTGGTGCTCGGCAAGGCGGGGCTCGAGCAGTTTACCGATGCCTGCGTCAACGACCCTGCCGTCAAGGCGATGCGACGCAAGGTCGAGGTGGCGAGCGATCCGGCGATCTCGACGATTGCCGTTGAAGTGGATTTCTGGACCACGGACGGCACGAAGCACAACGTTTCGACGAAGGCCGCGCGCGGCAGCTCGGCCAACCCGCTGAACGACGCCGAGATCGAGCAGAAGCTTTTGGTCGAGGCGAAGAGCTGGCGTCCCGGCCACGACATCCGGCCCTTGATCGATGCCGTATGGTCGCTCGACAGCAGTGGCGACGTCTCCAGCCTGGCCGCGATGAGCGTTCCCGGATGACGCCGTTGTCCGCCTAATCGACCTTCTTCAGCGGTCGGAACGGTACCTTGCCGCTGAGAGCGGTCGCCGCAAAACCTGCTCCGCCGCCGCCGAACAGATGGTCGTGCAGCGCCGAATAGCCGGCCTCATGGGTCTCGATGTTCAGCACGGCATGGCCAATCGCGCCGCCCGGCCCTTCCGCGCGCAAGTCGAGCCTGATCGTGCCGTCGTCCATCTTCTCGGCCGTGCCGAGTTCGGCGCTCTCGGCCGCAGCAGCCTCGATCGACAGAATTGCGCTTCCCACGCCGGCCGGCCCGGCGGCCCAATAACCGCCAAGGTGTGGCCAGTCGACGTTCAAGGCGTCGCGCTCGACCATGAAACGCGCGCCGCTTTCGGCAAAGGTTTCTTCCAGGCCCGCCTGTCCAGGCTGCCGCTCATAGGCTCCCAGCCTTGCCAGGTCGTCTTGCCGGGCGCTGGTGAAACGCTGGTCGCGCAGCGCTGCATGATTGCCCGAATAGTCGTAGCCGTGCAGCGATTCGTGCACGACCAAACCGGCCGATCCATGCAGGCCCGAGGCACGAGTGGGCACGGTGCGTCCCGTCCCGCCGGCGATCGTGGCGATGACCACCCGCTTGCGGTTGTCGAAGTATGTGCCCGGAACATTGTCCCACGTGCGGCCGGTTCCCTCCCAACCGCGCGGCGTGACATTGCGCAGCGAGGTTTCGAAGTCGGTCACGCCGTCGCGGCAGGCGACGATCCTGATCGTCTTGTTCTCGAAGCGGGCGAGAACGAAGTCCGGCAGGTGTGCGGCCTCCTGGGCCACGGCCTCCAGATCCTCCGCGGTGCCTCGGCCGCCCGTGACCACGAGCAAGCGCGCCCGCGCCAAAGCGGCCGGATCAGGCGCGCCGTCGGCCGCCGCCGCAGCCATCGTCTCCATCGCTCCCGTACTGCCATGTTGCGCCCGGGCGTCGGCCAAGTTGTCGATTTCATCGAGGCTGAGGCCGTGGGTGTAGATGGCCTCCGCATCCGCGGCGATGGAGGCCGCATCGGCGTCGCCCGGCGCTTGCGGTGGCATCGCCGCCGCGAGAGCGGTCGCCGCCGTCCCCAGCGGCCAGCGCGGCCCGAAGCGATAGACGGCGTAGTACATGATCTTGGCTTTGGCTTCCGCCACCCCGCTGCAGCGCATCGCCTCATAGAACATGCGGTGCGTGTCGGGCCACGGCCTCTCCTTGGTGACGCAGTAGCGATCGTGAACGATCGAGGCGTCGCGGTAGAGACCTTCGAACGGGCCACCAATCAGCGTCCAGAAGAGGCGTGGAATCGACGCGCCATCGAGCAGCGAGTCCACGGGCACCGGCCACGCCGTGCCGTTGCCCTGGCGGTAGCTGATGGGTGCAAGCAGCTTTGCTTGCCGGCCATCGGCCAGCAACGCAACTCGGGCCGGAAGCCCGTCGTATGCGCCGAAGTCGAGGGCCGCCGCTCCAAGCACGGCGGCTTGCGGCGCCTCCTGCCAGCCCAGCAGCGCGATCCTCAGCATGGCAGATTGAGCGTCGGTTACACGCGGCCTGTTTCCAGCAACGTCGGATCCGTCAGCAGCCATATCGCCCTCCGTCCGTGGCCTTGATGCCTGCTTGCTCATGATGGCTTCAGTTCAGGCGTCGAGATGTTCTTGAGCACGGCATCGAGGCGTGCCTGAAGCACGGCCTTCGCATCCCCGGAAAGGCCATTCATCTGGGTCTTGAGATCGGTTGCCTCTTTGCGGAATTTCAAATCGTTGGCCAGGCGTACACCGGCCAGAACGGCGTCGGCCGATGCCTCACCGAGATTTCGCATGTTGAAGAACTGCTTGAGGACGCCGGCCGCGGCGACAGTTGGAGCAAAGTGCTCCAGGTTGGGCCGCGGAGCCCCGTCCAAGCTGATCACGACGTAAGGCTCGTCACCGTCGTAAAGCGTCCCGGCGGCGGTCTTCAAACCCTCCTTTGGGTCGAACGTCATGTTGGTCAGATCGTGCTGAGCCAGCACCCGAAACTCCGCGGTCGAGGCCGGCACACCGGGAAGGTTGAAGTCGATGCTGTCGCTGACCGAGAAGGCGGCACGACCGTCGATCAAGGCATCGGCCCAATCCGAACCGGTGCTGATCACGGTGCTTGCCGCGAGAAGATAGCCTTGGGCGGGCAGCAGAAGCGGAATTCCGGAGAGCGTCTTCAGGGCGTCGGAAATCGTCTTGAACAAAGCCTCCGGAAATCGGTCGAACGCCATTTCGACGGTGAAATTGATCGAATCGGTGAGAACGGCCGGCGAATACGCCACCACGTTGGTGCCGGCATCGAAGACATTCGGTGTCTTGAACCGATACTTCGGCGACACGTTGTTCATCAAAAAATTTACGGCGCGAGAGCTCGACGCATATGTCGAATAGTCCCTGAGCCCGGTCACCAGGGCCATCGGCTTGCCGCCGCCGAAAAGGCTCTTGGGATTCCTCCCAGTGTAGACGTAGCGAATTAGAATCGAGAGCGGCAGGTTCGGCCCAATCTGGGTAAAACCAGGGACCGCTTCCAGTCCAAACGACTCGGCCAGGGCGCTCTCGGCAACCCCTGCTTGCAGAGTGGCGGGCGGCGTCTGCGCAACGTGTTCGAGATATTGCGCTTTGGAGACGACTTTGTCCCCAAGTATAGGAAAGGCGGGCATTTTTCCCCCCAAAAACCTGAACGGAAGCCCAAACGGCCAATCGACCGAGGAACAGGAAGTACACCAGTTCCATATTGTAGATGAATTGACTTACAACTTCCAGTAGAGTCTTTGAAGCAGCGCCTTGGCATCAATGATCGACGATCGTGCCCATCGCGCCCAGCCGAAAGGCATTCGGTGCGCCGCAAGCACGAGCGTCAAGGCGGCGCCCGTGCACGGCCTCGTTCCGGTTCAGGCCGCTTTGATGTTGGAGCGCTTGATGCGGTCGAGATTGGCGCCCTCGATGCGCACCAGCTTGGTCAAGCCGTCGCGTTTGGGGGAGTGAACGGCGCCGACGTCGTAGAGATGCGCGTCGCCCGGCTTCATGACGTAGGATTTCTCGGCCTTGACCAGCGTGGGCGCATCGCCTCCGCCCTGCTTGACGATGCGCCAGTCGGTCATCTCGGTGTCGCCGACCGCCACGCCATAGATCGCCCAGCTCGAGCCGTGGTCGTGCGGCGAGCCGTGCGCCGCGGTCTCGTAGACGTGCCCGCAGACGCAGAAGCCCAGTTCCGGATCCTCGTACAGCACCTTGCGCGGGCGGCACTGGTCGGCGGTCAGATGCTTGGCGACGAACTCGTTGTCGAGCAGGACCTTCGAGACCAGCTTGCAAACCTGCTGCTTGCCGGCGGCCCCGGCATCCGCCTTCAAAGCCTTGGCGATGTCGGCGCTCAACTGCTCAAGCGTATAGGCCATTCATTCCCTCCATGCATTTTGCCGTTTCCAGTATATCAGACGAACGACAGGCCGCCGCTCAGCGCCACCGTCTGGCCCGTCATGTAGGCGTTGCCGATTACCATCAGGACGGCCTGCGCGCACTCCTCGGGCGTGCCAAACCGACCCAGCGGGATTCGCGCGGCAGACGATGCGAGGCCGGATCGCACCATGTCGGTCTCGATCAGCGACGGCGCCACGGCGTTCACGGTGATGCCGTCCTTGACCAGGCGCGCGGCATAACCTCGCGTCATGCCTTCCATGCCGGCCTTGGAGGCGTTGTAGTGCGGCCCCACCCCGCCGGCGCCGCGGGCCGCGCCGGAGGAGATGTTGACGATCCTGCCCCATTTGCGCGCCCGCATGCCGGGTATCACGGCCTGGGTGCAGAGGAACGCCGACTTCAGGTTCACGGCGATGGTGCGGTCGAAGTCCTCTTCGGTGAGATCATCGACGGTTCGGACCAGCCCGATCCCGGCATTGTTCACCAGCACGTCGACCGGCCCCAACTCGCCCTCAACGGCCGACATCATGTCGGCCACATCAGTCGCCCGCGACACATCGGCGCCGATCTCCATCGCCCGCCCACCGGCTTTGCGGATCGCCTCGACCACGGTCCGCGCTTCTGCGGCTTTTTCGCGATAATTCACCGCGATGGCCGCCCCCGCATCGGCCAGCGAAATCGCCACCGCACGGCCGATGCCGCGCGACCCACCCGTCACCAACGCAACCCGGTTGTTCAGTAACGCCATTGCTTGCGCTCCGTATCGAATCGACCCTGCCGGCCCGCCATGTTACCCGTTTCGATCAAAGGAGACCCCCATGCCGCGTCTCGGTTTCGGCGCCTTTCTAGCACCCCACCATCCGATCGGCGAAAACCCAACCCTGCAGTTCCGCCGGGACCTCAAGTTCGTCGAGCATCTCGACGAGCTCGGCTACGACGAGTTCTGGTGCGGCGAGCACCATTCCAGCGGCTGGGAGATGATCGCGTCGCCCGAGATGTTTTTGGCCGCGGCCGGCGAGCGCACCAAGCGCATCAAGCTCGGCACCGGCGTGATCTCGCTGCCCTACCATCATCCCTACAACGTCGCGCAGCGCATGGTGCAGCTCGACCACATGACCGGCGGCCGGGCGATCTTCGGTTCGGGCCCGGGCGCGTTGCCGTCCGACGCCCACACGCTGGGCATCGATCCCATGGTCCAGCGCGACCGCCAGGACGACGCCATCGGCGTCATCCGCCGCCTGTTCAAGGGCGAACGGGTGACCAAGAAAACCGACTGGTACACCTTGCAGGACGCCGCCCTGCAGCTCCTGCCCTTGCAGGAGGACATGCCGTTCGCCGTCGCCTCGCAGGTCAGCCCGTCGGGCATGACCTTGGCGGGCAAGTACGGCATCGGCATCATTTCGCTGGGCTCGATGTCGGACCAGGGGCTACTGTCGCTGCCGACGCAATGGGGCTTCGCCGAAGCCGCCGCCAAGAAGCACGGCACCA
>WNFG01004933.1_pt1 | contig 11222 bp, 8 predicted proteins | sample 5400431 | NCBI WGS metagenome assembly WNFG01 (sample SAMN13153346, study PRJNA577476) | soil metagenome | isolation source: 120 cm saprolite under Douglas fir tree site 2 hole 3 replicate 2 | place: USA:California | collected 2015-04-18
GACCGCCGATCGAGACCGACCTTCGACTTTTGATCCGGCGGATGAACAAAGAGAACCCGCTTTGGGGAGCGCCGCGCATTCACGGCGAACTGCTCAAACTCGGGTTTCAGGTCGCCCAGTCGACCGTCGCCAAGTACATGGTCAAGCGGGGCGGTCCGCCAACCCAGGGATGGCGTACCTTCCTGCACAACCACGCACCGGACATCGGCGCCGTCGACATGTTCGTAGTGCCAACCATCGGTTTCAAGCTCCTCTATGCCATCGTGATCATGAGGCTGGATCGGCGCCGCCTCGTGTGGACCAACGTCACCACAAATCCGACCGCAGAATGGCTCGCGCGCCAGATCACCGAGGCATTCCCGTGGGATCAGGCCCCTCGCTATCTGCTTCGAGATCGTGACAGGTCTTACGGGGCAATCGTTCATCGCCGATTGCTAGCCATGGGGATCCGTGACCATCCGACCGCACCCCGCTCGCCGTGGCAGAATGGCCATGTCGAACGGCTTATCGGATCGATCCGGCGGGAGTGCCTCAACCATATTGTGGTCATGGGTGAAGCGAACCTGCGCCGAACCCTCAAGGCGTATGCCCGCTACTACAACGAGGTCAGAACGCACAGGTCGTTGGACAAGGACACGCCAAAGGCGCGCTCGATCCAATTCGTTGGTACGGTTCGCGCACGCCCACTGTTAGGCGGACTTCATCATCACTACGTTCGGATTTAAGTTTTCGGTACGGACACGACGCGTCTGTCAGCGCGCCGTGGCCGCCGCCGTCCCCGCCGCAGCCGGCTCGCGCGCCACCGGCCCGTCGTCGAGCAGCTTGATGTCCGATGCCGACCAGCGGGCGACCACGCGATCGCCGATGTCGAGCGGATTGGTGAAGAAGTTCTCGTCCGACAGGTTGACGACGAACTCCTCTGCGCCGCCGGCGAGATCGAGGGTCACCTTCACGTAAGACCCCTGGTTCTCGATGGTGTGGACCTCGCCCACCACCGTGTTGAGACCGGGCGGCGGTTTGGCGCCGGCCTGCAGCTTCTCGATCGCGATGCGATCGCGGCGGACGGAGCCGAACAGGCGCGAGCCGCGGGGCGGCCGGCCGTCGCCGACCGGGAAGGCGAAGCGGGTGCCGTTGTCGGCGGCCACCGCCGCGGTGCCGTCGAGCACGCTCTCGACGGCGCCGCTCAGCACGTTCTGGCCGCCAATGAAGCGCGCCACGTAGGCATTGCGCGGCGTGGCGTAGATGTCGCGCGCGCTGGCCGCCTGCTCGATATGGCCTTGTGCCATGACGACGACGGTGTCGGCCACGGCGATGGCCTCGAGCTGGGTGTGGGTGACGTGGATGAAGGTAATGCCCAGCTCCTTCTGCACCCGGCGCAGATCGCCACGCATGCGCAGGCGCAGGTATTCATCGAGGGCGGAGAGCGGCTCGTCGAGCAGCAGCACACGCGGATTGGTGATCAGCGCACGCGCCAGCGCCACGCGCTGCTGCTGGCCGCCGGAGAGTTCGGCCGGCAGCCGGGTGGCGAACTTGTCGAGCTGGACCTTGGTCAGCAGCTCGCGCGCCTTGGCGTGGCGCTCGGCCGTGCCGGCACCCCGCATCTTGAGCGCGAAGGCCACGTTGTCGAGCACGCTGCGATGGGGGAACAGCGCATAGCTCTGGAACATCATCGCCGTGCCGCGCTGGATCTGCGGCAGGCCCAGCACGGAGGTGCCGCCGATCCTGATGTCGCCCCTGGTCGGGGTCTCGTGGCCGGCGATCATGCGCAGGATGGTGGTCTTGCCGCAGCCGCTGGGGCCCAGCAGGCAGCAATAGGAGCCGTGCGGGATGGTCAGGTCCAGGTTCTCGACCGCGGTCGTGGGGCCGAATCGCTTGGTAACCCCGAGGATCGCGACCTCGCCGCTGCCTGTTGCCTGGACCATTGCCCTACTCCTGCACTGTCCGCGCGCGCCGGTGCTGGATGAGGGCGATGGCGGTCAGCGCGGTGATGATCACCACGAATGAGACCGCCGTGGTCACCGCGCCCACCGCGTACAGCGCCGGCGAGGTGATGGTGGTGGTCATCGCCCAGATCTCCAGCGGCAGCGTGTTCTGGCTCCCCACCCCCAGCGCCGTGCGTGCCAGCTCGTCATAGGACAGGGTGAGGCCGAACAGCGCCACGCCGATGATGCCGGGCAGCAGGATCGGCAGGGTGACCTCACGCACACGCTGCCAGCTGGTGGCGCCGAGGTCGGTCGCCGCCTCCTCGTAGGCTCGGTTGAAGCGGCCCAGGACGGCGAACATGATCAAGAGGCCGAACGGCAGCGTCCAGGTGAGCTGGGCGCCCAGCCCCGAGGTGTACCATCTTGTGTCGACGCCGATCAGCCGGAAGCTGAGCGCGATGCCCAGCCCGACGAACAGGCCGGGCATGATCAGGCTGGCGATCGCCAGATAGAACACGAAGGCCGAGCCGCGGAAGCGCCGCCGGAAGGCGAGGCCTGCGACCACAGACAGCACCACCGTGATGACCGCCACGACGAGGGCCAGCTCGATCGAGCGCACGAACGCTCCCGCGATGTCGCCCACGCGCTTCTGCGCGAACAGCGATTGGAACCACTCGAGCGAGAAGCCGTTCATCGGAAAGGTCATGCCGCCCTGCGGCCCCTGGAACGACAGGATGTAGATCACCGTCATCGGCCCGTAGAGGAACGCCACGAACAGGCCGAAGAAGGCCGCGAAGACGTAGAAGGTCCAGGGTCGGGAGCCGTCTGCGGAGTGCATGCCCATCCCTCCTCAGCGCACCAGTTCCTTGCGCACGTCGACCAGACGCAGGATGCCCGCCACCATCAGGGTGACGATGATCACCATGATGACGGCGCTGGCCGCCGCCGGCGGATATTGCAGCGCCGCCACCTCGTTCTGCAACGCCGAGACGACCGAGGCGCTCTGGCCGCCGCTCATGGTGCGCACGACAAAGGAATCGCCCATCACCAGGGTGACCACGAAGATCGAGCCCAGCGCAATCCCGCTCTTGCTGAGCGGCAGCACGATCTCGGCCACCACCCGGAAGCGGCCGGCGCCGGCGTCGCGCGCCGCCTCGAGCAGGCTCTTGTCGATGCGCGCCATCGAATTGAAGATCGGCACCACCATGAACAGCGTGAACAGGTGGACGTAGGCGACCACCACGGCGAAGTCGGAGAACAGCAGGAACTCCAGCGGCTGGCTGGTTATGCCGGCGCCCATCAGCGCCTGGTTGAAAATGCCGTTGCGCCCCAGGAAGGGGATCCACGAGATCATGCGGATGATGTTGGACGTCAGGAACGGCACGGTGCAGAGCAGGAACAGGCCGATCTGCACCAGCAGGCTGCGGACGTGGAACACCAGGAAGTAGGCGATGTTGAAGCCCAGCACCAGGGTCACCAGCCACACGATGGCGGCGAACTTCAGCGAGCTGGCATACAGCCGCAGCGTCACCTCCGAACGGAACAGGTCGACGTAATTGTCGAGGATGAAGGTCGGGATGATGGCGGTACGCTCGAAGTCGAAGAAGCTGACCACGAACACCACCACCATGGGCAGGCCGAAGAACAGCAGCAGCACCAGCACCAGCGGCGAGACCTGCAGCCACGACGCGCGCTCGCCGGCAGGGTCGATCGCCTCGTGCTCGGCGACAGGCGCGGCGGGCGCCAGAAGCGCGTCCGCCGCCTGATCGGTCATTGCCATGTCGCTACGCCTCGATCGCTACGCCACGCGCTTCAGGACGAGATGAACTCGTTCCAGCGGCGCGTCAGGTAGCGGTCCTCGTCCATCACCGTGTTCCAGCAGGCGATGTTGCCCATGCGGTCCCAGATACCGCCGCCGTCGCGTGTGACGCCTTTCTTTTCCATCAGGGCACCGTAGGGATCCTTGATGTCGATCGCCGCCGGCTTGCCGCCGTACCAGTAGTCCCATTCCTCAGGCGTCAGGAACTTCTTGGCGGTCGACGGCACCGCGGAATAGTAGCCCTGCTTGGCGATGAAGCCGCCCTGCCAGCCGGAGTTGTACCAATTGATGTACTCCCAGGCGCAGTCGAGTTTCAGCCCGCTGAGATGGGCCATCGGCGCCAGGCCGACGAACCAGCCGCGATAGCCCTCCTTGAGGGGCACGTAGTAGCAATCGATGCCGCGCGAGCGCACGGCGGTCACGGCCGGCGACCACATCGACTGGATCACGACCTCGCCCGAGGCCATCAGGTTCACCGACTGATCGAAGGTGCTCCAGAACGAGCGGAAATGGCCGCCCTTCTTCAGGTCGATCATGATCTTGATGGTCTTGTCGATCTCGTCCTTGGTCATGTTGCCCTTGTTGCCGTACTTGAAGTCGCCGTGCGCCTCGAGCGCCATGGCGACGTCGACCACGCCGACTGCGGCATAGTCGACCAGGGCCGTCTTGCCCTTGTACTTGGGATCGAGCAGGTCCTTCCAGGTCGTGACCTTGTCGCGGCCGCCCACCAGGTCAGGCCGGATGCCCAAGGTATCGGCGTTGTAGATCGTCGGCACGAAGGTCAGGAATTCGGTCGCCCCGGTGGCCAGCTTCTTGCCGTCCTTGTCGGCGTAGAACAGGGAGTTGAACGGCGACAGTCCCTGGTTCGAGGCCTGCTGCCCGTTGGGATAAGCATTCTTGGTGAACAACGGCACGGTGTCGGCCCATTGCTTGTACTTGGCCACCGGGATCGGCCGCAGCACGCCCTTGCCCACCAGATAAGGCATCTTGGTGCTGTCGATGTTGTTGACGTCGATGGTGTTGGGCTGGGTGATGGAGCGGTTGATCTGCACGTCGTCGGTGACCGCCTGCATCACCATGTTGAAGCCCAGGTCCTTGGTGGCCTGCTCGCCGATCTCCTTGATCACGGCGTAGGAACCGCCGGCCACGACCAGGGTCACGTCCTTGACGTTTTGTGCCCACACGGTGGGAAAGCCGCCGATCGCCTCGGTCGCGACGACCGCGCCGCCGGCGGCCATCCCCTTCAGCACAAGTCGACGATTGAGCTTGCCCGCAGCCCTGGAAGTTTTTCGGGTCATCCGATGCCTCCGTTCGAAGTGCTCCCCTAAGAGTCATGCCGCAAGACACACGCGATCGAATTCCGCCGCCGAACCGGACCCTGGCAGCAGAAGCATGATCCAAACTCGAGCGACCCGCCGCTCAGCTGATCCCGCTATGGTCTGGACTTCGCCCTGTCGATGATCGAGCTACGCGGCTTCGGTGGCAAGAGCGAGTTCTGATCCCCCTTCTCCCGTCCATGACCGGACGGACGACCTATGTAAGCCTGGCCGCTAAACGGCGGGCCGACTGCGTATCTCGTCGGCCACCTTGCGCTTGAGGAATTGCCCGTCGCGCAGGTCGCCCTGGAAGGCACCGTCCTGCACGACGACCTTACCGCGCAGGATTGTGACGGTGGGCCACGCCGTCACCACGTGCCCTTCCCACGGCGTGTAGTCGGTTTCGTGCAGGTCGGGGGCGCGGATCGTCTTCTCGATACCCGTCTGCAGCAGCACGACGTCGGCGTCGGAGCCCACCGCCAAGGCGCCCTTGCGCGGATAGAGTCCCAGGATTCGCGCGGCGTTGCTCGAGATCATGTCGGCGAAATGGGCCGGCGAATAGCCTCGCTTGGTGACCATCTGGGTGTACATCAGCCCGACGCGCGGCTCGACGCCGGAGTTGCCGCCCGTCACGTCGTCGATCCGGCTGCCCTGCAGCTTGGCGCGCAACGGGCAGCACAATTCGTCGGTGGCGATGGCCTGGATGGCGCCGCGATTGGTCGCCTCCCAGAGACGCTTCTGGTCCTCCGGATACTTCAGCGACGGATAGGTGTGATACATCTGGCCGCCCGGACGCTTGTAGTCCTCGGCGTTGTACATCAGGTACTGATGCAGGGTTTCGCCGTACATCGGGAAGCCGCGGGCGCGCGAAGATTCGAGCGCCGCCACGCCGGTCGCAGCCGAGACATGCACCATATAGAGGGCGGCTCCCTCGACGTTCTCGGCCAGCCGGATCACGCGATTGAAGGAGAGCTCCTCGCTGAGCGTGTTGTGAACCTCGGCCAGGTGCTCGAAGTTCACGCGGTTCTCGCGCATCAGCTTGTCGTACATGAACATGACGATGTCGTTGTCCTCGGCATGGATGCACGCGATGCCGCCCTGGGCCGCCACCACCTTCAGGGCTTCCCAGATGTGGCCATGCGGCATCATGAGCTGGCTGCCCATGCCCGGGATGATATCGGTCGTGAAGATCTTCACGCTGGCATGGCCGTCCTGCATCGCATCGGCGAGCTGGCCGAAGTGGGCCGTCGGCATGGCGCCCACCAGCATCAGATGGAAGCCGTAGTCGCAGTGGCAGGCGTCTTTCCACGTGCCCTGCCAGTGCTCGATCGACTGCTGGATGGTCCGGTCGTGCGTGCATTGCACGAAGTCGATCAAGGTCGTGGTGCCGCCGTGCAAGGCCGCCCGGCTGACCTGCGCCGCCGGATCCGTGTAGATGGCGGGCTGCCCCGACACTTTCCATTCCAACCCGCAGTGAATGTGAGGGTCGACGCCGCCGGGAATGACCAGGTGGTTGCCGGCCGACACGCTGCGCACCGCCTCCGGCAACGTGCCCGGCCCGCCGACCAGCACGATGCGTCCGTCCTTCACGCCGATATCGGCGGCCTGGGTTCCTGATGGCAGCACGCAGGTGCCGCCCGTGATGGCAAGGTCCAGCATCAAGTTGCTCCTGCCGGAGGGGTGAGGCATGCGGGTTCCCCCGCGGCGAACCGTCGGAGGATCTCGTCCGGCTCGAGATCGCGCACGACGAAGACGACACGACTGACGCTGTCCGAACTGGGCCAGCGCTCCAGCCAGCGCGGCGGATAAAGCGTGTGCTGGACCGCATGGATCGCGGCCGGCCCGTCGGGGCGGTCGGAAAACTCAACCAGGCCCTTCACGCGCAGAAGCTTCTCGCCGTGATCGCGCGCCAGCCCGCCCAGAGCCATCGCAAAGGCCAGCCGGGTCATCGGCCGCTGCAGGCGAACCGAAAGCGCGTAGATGCCATGCGCGTGGACTGCCGCCGCGCTCGGCCGCGGCCGCGGCAGCGCTTTGGGGGAGCCGCCGAAAAGTATGGCGTTTGCATCAGCGTCTCCTGCGTCGACGATCGGTGCCATGGTGTTCAATGAGGCCAGCCGCTGGACGAGCCCGTCCGGGACCAATGAGAGATCGGTCTTGGTGATGAGCAGGAGGTCGGCCACAGCCGCCTGCGCGGCGGCCTCGGGATAGCGATCGAGTGTCTCTGCGCCGATCATGGCGTCGATCGTCGTCACGACGCGGTCGAGCCGGAGGGAGGCCTCGAGAAACGCATCGGCCGAGAGCGTGTAGAGCGTGGGTCCTGGGTCGGCCAAGCCGCTGGTCTCGAGCACGATGCGGCGGAACGGCGGCCGGCCGCCGCCCTGTCGCGACCTCAGCAGTCGGTAGAAGGAGTCGGCCAGCCCCTGACGCACGGCGCAGCATGTGCAGCCGTTGGGCAGCTCAAGCACGTCATCGACCGCGGCCTCCAGCAGGAGATGGTCCAGTCCGACCGCGCCGAACTCGCTGATGATGACGGCCGTATCCGGCAAATCCGGGACAGCGAGAACCTTGGAGAGAAGCGTGGTCTTGCCGCTGCCCAGAAAACCGGTCAGCACCGACAGCGGGATCGGCTCTGACGGGACCTCCGTGAGGTCGGCAAAATTACGGTTCACGGTTGGGCCTCCCGTTCACCCGATGCGACTGATCTTTGCCCAGTCAGCGTGTAGTGGCAACAGGTCAGCTGTCGTAGGGCCAAAAAACTGAAACGGCCGACGCGCCATCACGCCGCCCTACCGTTCAGATGCTGCTTCGGCAGTGCCTGACGCCGTGATTCTGGCCTGCCAGGATCACGGCGCGGCGGCGGTGCCGGGATGGTTTTCACGCTGGCTGCCCATGATGGCTCGAGAGGTAAATCCCCCGGCACCGCCACACCGCCTCGACCGCTGATTAGGCTCTGCGATTCATCGCTGTGTAGGGCGAAGACGGCGCGGGCGGGATGCCGAGTGACAAACAGGGGGACGCCATGCAGATCAGCGTCGGAATCGACATTGCCAAGGAGATACACTGGGTCACTGCCATCGATGCTGGCGGCGTCGTGCAGGTTGACCGCAAGCTGCTGAACACGCCGGCCGGTATTGCGACACTGGTCGACGAACTGACCGCCTTGCGCGGCACGGTCCGCATCGGCCTGGACGTCATCGGCGGCATCGCTGGCCTGGCAGAAGCCATGCTGGCCGATGCCGGCTTCGCTCTCGTCCACGTGCCGGGCATTGCAGTCAATCGCGCCCGCCAGGGCACAGTTGGCGGCGAGAACAAGTCCGACCCGCGCGATGCCCGCACCATCGCCGAGCAGGTCCGCACCCGCTCGGACTTGCGCCCGATCGAGCCGGCCACCGAACTCGACCTCGAAATCCGGCTGCTGGTCGGTCGGCGCAGCGACATCGTGCAGGCGCAGACCCAACGCCTGTCGCGCATGCGCGACCTGCTCGTCGGCATCTTCCCGGGCCTGGAAGCCTGCCTTGACCTCAAGACCAAGGGACCGCTGCACTTGCTGACCAAGTTCGTCACCCCGGCCGAGCTGCGCGATGCCGGTAAGAAGCGTCTGGTGCGCCACCTGCAAGCTGCCGGCGGAGTGCCGAAGGTTGAGGATCTTGCCGATCGCGTTCTGACCGTCGCGACCGAGCAGCGCATCGCGGTGCCAGCCGAACGCACGACCGCACGCCTGATCCGCGAGCTTGCCGTCGAAGCACTGGCCAGCCGCACACGCTTGACCGAACTCGATCGCGAGCTGGAGGCATTGCTTGCCCGCCACCCTGACGCGGCCCTCATCCGCAGCCTGCCCGGCATGGGGGCCGTGCTCACTGCAGAACTCATCGCCGAGGCAGGCAACCTCGCCCGCTTCCGCTCCGCCGACGCGCTCGCCTCGGCGGCCGGTATGGCGCCGGTGCTGCGACAGTCCGGCCGATCCCGCTTCCTCCGACGTCCCAGTGGCGGCAACAAGGGACTCAAGCGGGTCTTCTACCAGTCCGCCTTTTGCTCCCTCGCCCACGATGACAGCCGCGCCTTCTACGAACGCAAGCGCCGCGAAGGAAAGCGACACCATCAAGCCGTCATCGCACTCGCCCGCAGACGCGTGAACGTCCTCTGGGCCGTCGTCCACTCCCGAACGCCCTTTCAGACGGCATTCAAAACAGCCGCTTGACTGACCCATTAGGCTGCCTCTTGACGATAGTAGCGCAGAAGCCCGCCCAGTCGCTCGCGGCACCTCACTGGACCCTCGCGGTGGCGGTCCGTATCCCGAGGAAACAGCAGAACATTGCCCTTCCCCTGGTGATTCCGCTCGACATGGAAATGCTCGACATAGTCGCTCAGCGCTCGCCGCAACGAGCGCTCGCCGAAGAGGATCACCTTGGACAAGCACTCCTCCTTGACCGACCTCACCCAGCGCTCTGCGTAGGCATTCAGGTTCGGGCTGCGTGCCGGCAGCGCGAGCGGTTCGACCCCACCTGACGCAATGATCGCCCGAAACGACCGCGTGTATTTGGTGTCGCGGTCGTGCAAGAGATAGCGACAATCCCGCAGCACGCCGCAGCCCTCCATGGTCACGTTCCGCGCGATTTGCTTCATCCACGGCTCATCCGGGTGAACCGTGAGGCCGGCGATATCCACCCGGCGGCTCTCGAGATGGATGAAGAACAGCACGTAGTAGGTCACCAGTCCGCGCAGCGTCAGCACCTCTGCGGTGAAGAAGTCGGTCCCCGCCAACAGCGCCAGGTGGGTTCGAATGAAGGCCGCCCATGTGGTCGTGCGCTTGCGCTCCGGCGCCGGCGGCAGGCCGTGGCGCTGCAAGACATTGCCAACCGTTTGATCGGAAATCTCGTACCCCAGATTGGCCAGCGCCCCTGCAATCCGGTCATAGCCCCAGTCCCGGTTCTCGCTGGCCATGCGAATGATCAGCTCCTCGACCTCTCGTTTGATGCGGGATCTGCCCGGGCCTCGACGGGCCTTCGAACCATCGAACTTGCGGGCGACAAGCTTGCGATACCAGCCCAGGATAGTGTCCGGTCGGGCTACGCTGGCGACGTCGGCGAGAACCTTGCGGCCCAGGCGATGACCGATCTCGCCGAGCGCGCCTCGCTCGGCGTCCGAGAGCTTCAACCGACCATTCAGCTGCGCCTTCAGGAAGCGGTTTTCGGCGGCCAAATATTCGTTCCGCGCCAGCAGCGCCTGGTCCACCGTCCCCGTTACGTAGGCCAGGATGCGCGTCCAATCCATAACGGCCCCCTGCCCTGCACCGGCCCTCGGCCACGGCATCATGGACCGTCCGCGAAATTGTACTGAGACGCCTCAGGAACTGCTACTGACACCGCCTAAATGACTGGGTTCCCGGTCGTTTCAGTTTTTTGACCTTACGGGGTGATGCGCACCGCTGAATCGGTCTTGTTGACGCGCTGGCCGCCCGAGCCCGAGGCGCGATAGGTCTCGGCTCGGAACTCCTTGTCGATCAATTCGATCTCGATGTTGTCGTCGACCTCGGGATAGACCTAGCGATCAAAGACTAACGGTAGGCGCGCTGTAAGCGCGACGTTACTGGACACAAAAAGGCCGCCGCATCGGGTTTCGACAGAGCGAACCCGACCGGCGGCCATCTCCAGAACACCTACCAGTTACGGTTCGGCGTCGTCGCAGCGCCAACCGCAGCGCCGCCCAGACCGCCGACCACGGCACCCGCCAAGGGATTGCCGGCCGCAGCGCCAACCAGCGCACCGCCACCGGCGCCGATCGCACCGCCGGTCAGCGCGCGTTGCCCAGGTGTGTCTCCGCAGGCGGAGGTCGCCAGCGTCAGTGCTGCGCAGACGGCGAGATATGTGATTCGCGAGATAAACAGCTCCTTGTTCCGATGCCCTGTATCAACGAAGAAGAGCACGTACAGTTGCTTTACGGCGTTTGTGGGACCTGCATCCCAAACGCGTTACAGGATAGGGAGGCTTTTCAGTGGCTTGGCGCTCTGAGAAGCGCGCTGACAGCGCCAGCGAGGCCACTGAAGCGCCCGGCTCGATGTGACAAAGTTTGGCATCTGGTTTTGCCCAGGCTGCAGGCGATTACGCGACGCGGCCAGTCAGTGCTGCGTCTGCTGTGGCATCGCCGCAACGGTCATTGCCAACGCTT
>WNFG01004937.1_pt1 | contig 11218 bp, 6 predicted proteins | sample 5400431 | NCBI WGS metagenome assembly WNFG01 (sample SAMN13153346, study PRJNA577476) | soil metagenome | isolation source: 120 cm saprolite under Douglas fir tree site 2 hole 3 replicate 2 | place: USA:California | collected 2015-04-18
ACGTGGAGAAGACCAGCCATACGTTCCACACCTTCATCATTCCGCGCTTTTCCTGCATCATCACCGAATGCAAAAACGCGGTCCCGGTCAGCCACGGCAGCAGCGAGGCGTTCTCCACCGGATCCCATCCCCAGTAGCCGCCCCAGCCCAGAACCGAATACGCCCAGTGCGCGCCGAGGAAAACACCGCAGGTCAGGAAGGCCCACGTGACCATGGTCCAGCGGCGGGTAATGCGGATCCACTTCTCCCCCGGATAGCGCATGATCAGCGCGCCCAGCGCGAAGGCAAAGGGCACGGTGAAGCCCACGTATCCCAGATACAGCATGGGCGGGTGGATCACCATCTCGGGATATTGCAGCAGCGGGTTCAGTCCGGCGCCGTCCGCGGGCAGCGTGCCGGTCATGAGGGCGAAAGGATGGGCGGCAAAATTCAGCAGGAGCAGAAAGAAAATCTGGACCGCGGCAATGATCGCGGAAGCGTAAGCAAAAAGCCGTGTGTCGGTCTTGTGCCGCAGCCGTAGTACCAGCCCATAAGCAGCCAGTAATAGAGACCAGAACAGCAGCGAGCCTTCCTGCCCCGACCATAGGGTGGCGAACTTGTAGGGCGCCGGTAGATCACGATTGCTGTGATGGTAAATGTAGGCGATCGAGAAATCGTCCTGGAAGGCCGAAGTCACTAACACGACGGCGGCGAGAAACACCAAAGCAAAAGTGGCAATACCCGCCCGCCGCGCTGTTTCGCCCAGCCGTTCCGACCCCGGACCCGGCAGAGCCAAAGCCAACGCACCCGCGAGGAACGAGTACGCGCTCAACGCTAGCGCGAGCAGAAGCGCAAAACTGCCTATTTGGGACATGGGGGACCTGAAGAAGCATTTTTTCAGAAAGAGAGAGCGGAGGCAACCAGTGAATCACGCGGAAGTACAAATCAGAGGGGCAGGGTAGCGCATTGCATTACCCTGCCGGTTCTCACATCGGAGTCGGGCTGCACGGACATTCCCTCAGCCGCGCATCCGCAAATGATGACGGCAAAAGCAATCCGGACTGGCCCTATCCCGGGACCTAAGCGCTCTGCTGGTTGTCGTGACGGTTGAGAATCTCCCGCTCCGCTACCAGCCAATCCTCATCCTCGTGACCTGGCGTGTATCCCCGCTCTTCGTACAGTTGGTACGCGCGAACGCGGATTTCTTCCTTCAGATCCACCGTGGATGCATTTTTTTGGACTTCAAAGGGTTTCGGTGCAGGCATGGTTGCAACCTGCTTGCGACTTGCGTTGCCGTTGCCAGGGGTCTTTGCGCGAGCCATAGACGGACACTCCTTACATAGGCCAAGGTTCAGCTTTTAAAGTCCAGCAATGAACCGAGTTAATGAATGAGGCACATCCGCGTCGAATTGCGCGGTGGGCCCGAATAAATTGTTGCGAATTTGCAGTTCAATCATAAACCGAATCGCTGTGAATGAGGAGAAGAGAATCAAGAAAATATCGTTTACGCGAAAACGATTTTAGTAATCGTTTACATCAGAAACCCTAGTAAAAATCATGTGAGCTGGTCTCAGCTCGGGTAATCGACAGCGGCATTACCCGCCGTGCCTTCACCGAGATAACGTTATCCTGATTTTGCAAAATTCCTTCCACCATCAGGAACTGTTCGGAAGTCACCAGTAGACGGTTTTTCTGAAACAGGTCGGGCATGATAATGGCGTTGGCCACTCCCGTCTCATCCTCCAGACTGAGAAAAACGAAACCTTTGGCGGTACCCGGGCGTTGCCGCGCAATGACGCATCCCCCGATGCGGAGATACTTGCCGTTGGGGATACCGGCGAGATCGCTGGCCTTGCGGACTCCAATCGCGTCCATGCGCGCACGGTGATAGGCCATGGGATGCGGGCCCACGGTCAGGCCGGTACCGCGGAAGTCGGCCACCAGCCGCTCCTCCGGGTCCATGGGGCGGAGCGGAGATCTGGAATCAGGCTCGGAAAGCTCATCCAGCAGCGGCCCGGAGTTACGGACCGAGCGCTCGATTTGCCAGAGAGCGTCGCGGCGATGAAGTTTCAGGTTCCCAGTTTCAGGTTTCCGATGGCCGGAACTGGGAACCAGGAACTGGAAACTGGAAACTGAATTCAGCGATCCAATTTCCGCCAGCGTATTTAATTCATCCTTGCGCAATTCCGGAACGCGATGAACAAGATCGTGAATAGATCCGAACGAAGCAATATTGCGCTGACGGACCAGCGCCTGGGCAGCTTCTTCACGCAGTCCGCGAACATAGCGTAGGCCAAGGCGTAGTGCAGTTTCGTTCCTTCGCCCCTCCGGGGCTTGATCCTCCTTCATACTTTTCCCACGGCTTACGCCGTGGGCTGCATTCTTTCGCCGCTCCGCGGCTGGGTTCCTGGTTGGATCGCCGTTATCTTGCTGGCCAACGACCATCGACGAACGACCATCGACAGCCTCGACGACTGTACAATTCCATTCCGACTTCATCACATCAATCGGAAATATCTTCAGCCCGTGACGTTGTGCATCCTTCACAATCGTCGCCGGGCGATAAAAACCCATGGGCTGGTTATTAAGCAGGGCGGCGGTAAAAGCCGCCAGGTAGTGACACTTCAAATAGGCGCTGGCATAGGCGATCAGCGCGAAGCTGGCCGCGTGGGACTCAGGGAATCCGTACAGCGCGAAAGAAGTGATCGAGAGCACGATCTGCTCCTGGGCTTCGCGTGAAATGCCATTGCGCTCCATGCCGGCGCGAAGCTTGGCCTCGATTTCCTTCATTCGCTTTTCCGAGCGTTTGAAGCCCATCGCCCGACGCAGATCTTCCGCCTCGCCACCGCTGAATCCCGCGACCACCATGGCCATGCGCAGCAACTGTTCCTGAAAAAGCGGAACGCCCAGAGTGCGCGCCAGCACCGGCTCGAGTGAAGGATGCGGGTAGGTCACACCTTCGCGCCCCTGGCGGCGCTGCAAAAACGGATTCACCATCTGCCCCACAATCGGCCCAGGGCGAATGATGGCCACCTGCACCACGATGTCATAGAAACGCAGTGGACGCAGACGCGGCAGGCACGACATCTGGGCGCGGCTTTCCACCTGAAACATGCCAATGGTGTCGGCCCTTTGCAAAGTGGAATACACCGTGGGATCGTCCGCTGGCAGGTGGGCCAAGTCCACTTCTTCGCCGTAATGATCCCGAATCAATCCGAGAGAATCTTCCAGCACCGCCATCATGCCCAGACCAAGCAGATCCACTTTGATGATGCCGAGGTCGGCACAGTCTTCCTTGTCCCACTGCACCACCACGCGACCCGGCATCGACGCCGGTTCAAGCGGCACCACGGAATCAAGCTGCCCCTGGCAGATAACCATGCCGCCGGAGTGCTGTCCCAGATGGCGCGGCAAGTCCTGCACCGCTTCGCACAGCTCAAAATATTTGCGCAGACGAGGATGGTTTAAATCCAATCCCGCGTCATGGAAGCGATAGTCGAGCGCATCATGGGAGTCGCGATATTCCCAGGTAGAGACAGCGGATGAAACTTTGTCCAGTGTTTCTGGATCGAAACCCAGAGCCTTGCCCATTTCCCGTCCCGCCATGCGATTGCGATAGGTGATGACGTTGGCAGTCATGGCGGCGCCGCGTTCGCCATAGCGTTTGTACAAATATTGAATGACGCGCTCGCGCTGGTCACCGCTGGGCAGATCGAGATCAATGTCAGGCCACTCGCCACGCTCTTCGGACAGAAAGCGTTCGAAAAGCAGTTCCATGCCGATCGGATCTACAGCGGTGATGCCGAGTGAATAGCAGACGGCGCTGTTGGCGGCAGAGCCTCGTCCCTGCACCAGAATATTTTGCTCACGGCAGAAGCGGACCAAATCCCATACGATAAGAAAATATCCGGCCAGCTGAAGTTTTTCGATCAGCGCCAGTTCACGCTCAACCTGTTGATGGGCGCGGCCTTTGAAACCGGTGTCTGAACGGCCATAGCGCTGCTGAAAGCCCTCCCGGGTGCGCTCGCGCAGGAAAGACATCATAGTCTCGCCTTCAGGCACAGGGTATTTGGGAAATTCGTATCCCAGATCCTCAAGCGTGAATTCGAGTCGGGACGACAGTTCCACAGTGCTGGCCAGAGCCTCGGGCAGGTCGGCGAAAAGCTGCTGCATTTGTTGCGGCGATTTCAGATGACGCTCGGAGTTGCGCGTCAGCAGACGCCCGGCAGTCGCCAGCGTGCAATGATTGCGGATAGCGGTGAAGACGTCGCAAAGTTCACGCTCCTGCGGAGTCGCATAGCAGACACCGTTGGTCGCCAGCAGCGGCAGTTGGAGCGAGCGGGCAATTTCGATGGCGGCGCGGTTGCGGGCTTCCTGCTCGCGATGAAAATGGCGCTGCAGTTCCACATAAACGTTGCCGCGACCAAAAATGCCGGTCAGACATTCGACTGAGCGCCGCGCTTCTTCCATCCCGCCTTGGGCCAGCGCGGTGGCCAGGGGACCATCACCGCCGCCGGTAAGGCAGATCAGCCCGGCAGCGTGTTCCTGCAATTCTTCCTTGCAGACAGCGCCTTCGCCTTTCTTCGAGCGCAACTTCATTCTAGTGATCAGGTGGCAGAGGTTCTGATAGCCGGAGCGGGAATAGACGAGGAGAGGAAGACGAAAGGGATTGCAGATTGCCGATTTTAGATTGCAGATTGGTCGAGGCTTTTTGGGATTCCAATCTGCAGTCTGAAATCTGAAATCTGAAATTTCGCACGTGACTTCCGCCCCTAAATGCGCCTTGATCCTCGCTTTCTTGGCCGCCATATAAAAACGAGGCGCGCCATAGACGCCGTCGCGGTCGAGCAGCGCCATGGCTGGCATGTTCAGGTGCGCGCATGTGGCGATCAGGTCCTCGGGCAGGGCAGTGCCTTCGAGAAAGCTGAAAGCCGAGCGGGAATGGAGTTCGATGAACATCGTCCCTGGCTGGAGGGAGGATTTATATTCGCTATTTGTTCGCCTACAATTCTGTCGGGAAAGTCTTCGATTGTCAACTACTCTGTAAGGCGCTAACATCCTCGCTCGTGCTCCGGGATAAGGGCACGGCAAGCCCGCGAAAAATCCAGGCAGGTAGCGGCTCTTTCAGATCATTGCACCATCTTTGGGTAATTGACCGTGTCTTGCGATCCAAACTAGTGTTACGACTTCGCATCAGACGCCTTTCGTCGTTTGCTTCACCCAACCCACGAGAGGCACAGAGTATTCGATGGCCACCCCAGGCGCTGAATTCACCACCCTTCGCCGCAAGGTCCCAAGGACTCCAAGCCTCCAAGGGGCTGCTGAAGCTGGACTACAGGAACTCGAAAAAGAGATAACCAGCAATCGCGATCGTCCGATATCTGACCTCCTGATGGAAGTAGTTGAACGGATTGGATCGCTGACCGGTGCAGACGGCGCTGCCATTGCCGTCTGCGATCAGTGGGGCGTCATCTGCCGGGCCAGTGTGGGCCAAGCTCCTGAGGTGGGTTCACGGCTGCGGCCCGACTCTGGGTTGACCAGAGAGTGCTTTGAAACCGGTCAGATCGTGGTCTGCGAAGACACTGAAACCGACTACCGGGTGCGTCGTTCGACCGCCAAGAGTTTGCGCCTACGCTCTGCCGTGGTTGTGCCCCTGCAGACACAGGGTTCGGTTCTGGGTGTCATCGAGATTCTCTCTTCCCGGCCTTCCGCCTTCAGTACAACGCATGTTACTGGGTTGCAGCGTATCGGCGAGTTGCTCGCCGGCGTTTTACCTCCAGAGGCAGTATCGCCAGAACAGTCTGAACCGCCCAACGAAAACGTTTTGGCTAGTGCGCCCGCGCGGCCTAAAGAAAAAGAATATGAGGAAATCGTTCTTCCCCCGATTCCAACGTTCGCACCACCCAAGAAACCAAAGCCAAGACTGAATGCGTTCCTGGTGACTGGAGCAGTTTTTTTATTGCTCTTGCCTCTGCTGTACTTTGCGATAATTCGTAGCCGGCAGGCGACGGCGCCTTCCAGTCCGGCCGTCGCCCCCGCTTCAGGTCCGCAGATGCCCGCCGAGTCGGCGGCACAACCGCAAAGCATATCGCCTGAAGCCACCGAAGCACGGCCCCTCGAGTCTGAGCGTTCGTCGCATCCTGAACTTTCCCCTCCCGCATCACTGCCTTTGCCTCTCCCCTCGTCTCAGCCGGGTGCGGAATCAACCGTTGCCGTGCCAGAGAAACCAACCGTTGAAAGTCAGGCCGCTCAAGTCATTCGCCCGGCCCTACCTGCGCTCGTGATTCAGGGAGCGCCGCCGGAAACACAGATCTTCGTGGATGACCAGTTAGTTGCGTCAACAGATACAGCCGGTCAGGCCAGTATTTCGACATTGTCTGCCGGCCAGCACCGTTTGCGTCTCAGGCTCAACGGTTATCGGGACTACGATCAGGGCGTCTACGTTCAGCCCGGTAAGACTTCCACAATCACAGCGAAGCTCGATCTTCTCGAGCTACCAACTTTGAGGGAGCGCCCAGGGGCTCCGGTTCTTGCGGTCACGCCGGCGATTCCTGCCGCGGTCACATCGACCCGCTTTTCACCGCCCAATTTCGCTCTGGATCGAACCCTCAAAGCGCATTCCGGCTGGGTTACAGCAATCGCATTCAGTCCTGATGGGCAGCGTCTCGCTTCGGGAAGCTGGGACCGAACCGTCAAGTTTTGGGAAGTTACATCAGGGGAACAACTGAGCATCGTTGCCAGCAAGATGGAGGAAGTCCAATCGCTGGCCTTCAGCCGCGACGGACATTGGCTGGCAACAGAAAATTCCTCGAACACCGTTGCCCTGCGCGACCCCATCACCGGGCAGGAGATCCGCGCGCTCCCGAGCGAGAAGCCCTTGGGCGCCTTGGGGAGTAATTGGGTCTATTCGATCGCTTTCAGTCCTGATGGCCAGTGGCTGGCGTCCGGCGTAGACGACAAGACGGTCCGTCTATGGGATGTAAAGACAGGGCGAAAGGTGCGCGACCTAACCGGGCTCCGACGGCCCGTAATCTACATTGCCTTCAGTCCCGACGGGCGACTCCTCGCCACCGGCGACGACGAAAAAACGATCAGGGTTTGGGACGTTGCCAGCGGGGAAGAAATATACAAGCTAAACGGTCACAAGAAGTTGGTCAATGCGGTCGCTTTCAGCCCAGACGGGCGCTGGCTCGCCTCCGCTAGTGCGGACAAGACCCTGAAGCTGTGGGACTTGGCCACAGGTCGTGAGGTCCATACCCTTGCCGGTCATGGGAGCTCGGTCACCAGCCTCGCCTTCAGCCCTGACGGACAATGGCTGGTTTCTGGCAGTTGGGATAAGACCGTCAAGATCTGGGATGTAGAAACGGGGCGGGAAGTGCAAACTCTGTCCGGGCACGACCGTCCTGTTTATTCTGTCGCTTACGATTCTCGGGGTCACTGGGTGGCCTCGGGCAGCGAAGACGGCACTATCAAGCTTTGGCGATTAGGCAATACGGCCGACCAGAGCGGAGTACGCCGATGAGCAAATATCTCCAGAGAACAGGGCCAAATTCTTGACAATCTTGCGGGAGTAGAAGTTATGCGTAACCAAGGACATCTCAATGAAGTGGCCTCAGACGCGAGAAGGTTCGGAAGTGTCCTGGCCGTCGTGTTAGTGGTTGTTGCCGTGACCGTTGCCGGTAGCAATACCGCTTTCGCTCAAAGCCTCAACTGGGAGGGACAGACTGGCGTGTTCGTCACGCCGCTGGCCTATTCGGTGCCCACCGGCAACGCACCCCTCAGCATACCGGTTGTTTCCTATCACTACCTTAACGCCGGGCCCGTCCTGGGCGACTTCCACCAGGTATCAGTCACCGTGGGGGCCTTCAACCGGATCGAGTTTGGATATACCGGAAGTATTCATCAGGATGGCGACACCGCCGGTCTAAGCACTTTGTGGAGCAGGGAGTTCAACACCTTTCACGGAAAAGTGAATCTCCTCCGGGAGCGGCGAGGCGGGCTGCCTGCTTTGTCGGTGGGCTTCGTTGCCCGTACCCAGGTCCGAAACGTGGGTGGTGTTATTCAGGGCCAGGACACACATAACCAGGACTTCTACGTCGTGGCCACCAAGACCATTACCCGTATACGAAAGCTCCCCCTGGTGTTCAACGCGGGCGTCAAGGCCACCAACGCTTCGTTGCTCGGTATAGCGGGGAACGCTCCCGGCTATTCCGCAAGGGGGTTCGGCGCCGCTGGCTTTGCCTTTAAGGGGCCGGGCAGAAGCACCATCCTGCTGGGTTCCGAAGTCTTACAAGAACCGCGAAGCATTCAAGGGCTCCCCGGTGCGGTAATCCCGACCACAATCACTTATGCGGTTCGCATCGTGCCTTCCGGGGCATTGCCGATTCACGGCTGGGGTGTTGAAACACCGAAGCTCACTCTGGACTTTGGTGTGGCCCAGGCGGCAGGCAATATCATGCCGGGCGTAGACCTGCAGGCGCGGCGTCAGTTCGCCTTTGGCATCTCGTACGGCTTTTAGCAGTCTTGAGTTCAGAGGTCCAACAGAAGCCTTGTCATCTCGACCGGAGCGGAGCAAAGCGACAGTCCAGCCAAATTGTCATTCCGAGCGAAGCGAGGAATCTGCTGTTGTGGGACGCGCCCAAATGCGGATTCCTCGCGTCAAAAGACGGCGCTCGGAATGACAATGTTCTGATGAATGGCGTCGCTTCGCCGGAATCTATGCTGGCACTTTCGTCCGTTTACTGCTTTGTTTCACCGTGACCGGATCGAGGAAGGTCATCATGGCCCGCAACTCCTCGCCCACCTTCTCGATCTTCTGCTGCTGTTCTTTTTCGCGGGTGGCGTCGAACCATTCGCGGCCAGTGTCGTTCTCCGCAATCCACTTGCGGGCGAAGCTTCCGTCCTGAATCTCGCGCAGCATCTGGCGCATGGTTTCCCGCGTTTGCTCGGTAATGATGCGCGGGCCTCCGGTGTAATCGCCGTACTCGGCGGTATCGCTAACCGAGTAGCGCATGTAGTTGAGGCCGCCGCGATAGATCAGGTCCACGATGAGCTTGAGTTCGTGCAGGCATTCGAAGTACGCGATCTCAGGCTGGTAGCCGGCTTCGACCAGGGTCTCGAATCCCGCCTTCACCAAAGCGCTCACGCCGCCGCACAGCACGGTCTGTTCACCGAACAGATCGGTTTCTGTTTCTTCCGAGAACGTAGTCTCGATAACGCCAGCTCGCGTGGCGCCGATTGCCTTGCCGTAGGAGAGCGCCAGTTGCTTCGCGTTTCCACTGGCGTCCTGGTGGATGGCCAACAGGGCAGGCGTGCCACCGCCCTCTACAAACACTTCGCGCACACGATGTCCCGGCGCTTTGGGCGCAATCATCGTAACGTCGACGTTGGCGGGAGGCTTGATCGTCCCAAAGCGGATGTTGAAACCGTGGGCGAACATCAGCGTCTTGCCGGCCGTGAGGTGCGGCGCGACTTCTTTCTTATAGACTTCCGGTTGAACCGTGTCCGGCACCAGGATCATGATGACGTCGGCCCAGGCCGCGACCTCAGCGACCGTGCCGACGGTTAGCCCGCTGGCCTTGGCTTTGGCGCGCGATTCGCTGCTGGTGGGCAATCCGACGCGCACATCCACTCCGCTGTCCTTCAGGTTGAGAGCATGGGCGTGGCCCTGGGAGCCGTAGCCAACAATGCCTACCTTCTTCCCTCGGATGAGTGCAATATCGGCAGAATTCTCGTGATACATCTTCGGCATGATGTTTCCCTTTCGATAGAAGTGCGGTGATTGCGCAGATCTGGATTCAACAGAACTCAGCTACGCAGAGCTTGGCTAAACAGAACCGGTTTGAACCGAGCTTGGTTAAACCGAACTTGGTTAAACCGAGTAAGACACGCCTTCGTCGGTCGCGGCGATCTGCGTATCCGCCGCTTTGGCCGGATTCACCGTAGACGAAGCCGTTCCCCGCCGCATGGCGACAATGCCGGTGCGAACCATCTCCACCACGCCGTAGGGACGAAGTACTTCCAGCAGCCCGTCAATTTTGTCCTCACCGCCAGTGATTTCGATAGTGAGCGACTCGGGCGCAACGTCCACCACGCGGGCGCGAAACACGCTGGCCAGTTCCAGCACGTGAGAACGGGCTTCGTGGGTCGCGGCTACCTTGATCATGGCCAGGTCGCGCGCGATCGCCGGCTGGTCGGTGATGTTTTCCACCAGCAGCACGTTCACCAGGTTGTAAAGATTGGCTTCGATCCGGCGGGCCTGGTCCGGGTTCGTGTCCACGGTGATGGTCATGCGCGACACTTCCGGCTTTTCCGTGCGCCCGACCGTTAAGGAATCGATGTTGAAGGCGCGGCGGCGGAACAACGATGCCACCCGGGTCAGCACGCCCGGCTTGTTTTCTACGTAGACCACAAATATGTTCAGCATTTTTTACCCTATTCGTCCGCCGCGGTTTCGACGATGGGACTAGGCCGCCGGATCATGTCGTTTAAAGACGCACCGGCCGCGACCATCGGATATACGGTGTCCTCCTGCTCGACTTTGAAATCGAGCAAGACCGGCCCGTCATGATCGCGCGCCGTCCGCACCGCGGGCAAGACTTGTGAGCGCTCGGTTACCGCGATGCTGCGGATGCCGTAGGCTTCCGCCAACTTCACAAAATTGGGATTCAGCAGCGGCGTGGCTTCGTAGTTGCGCTCATAGAAAAATTCCTGCCACTGGCGAACCATCCCCAGAAATCCGTTGTTGATGATCGCAATGTGAATCTTAAGTTTTTCCTGCACGATAGTGGCGAGTTCCGACATAGTCATCTGGAAGCCGCCGTCGCCGACGATCACCCAGACCTCAGCCTCCGGACGCGCCACCTTGGCTCCAATTGCTGCCGGCAACGCGAACCCCATGGTTCCCAAACCGCCCGATGTAATGAGCGAGCGCGGCTGCTCGTGCTTGTAGTACTGCGCCTCCCACATCTGGTGCTGGCCGACGTCGGTCACCACCACGGCGTTGCCGTTGCGAGTTTCGCGCCACAGGTCGTTAATGACGTGAGCGGCATAAAGATGCCCGGTGTCGGGAAGTTTCTGAATATCACGCACCGCGGAGTCGCCCTTGAGCCGGTCAATGGAATCCAGCCACTCGCTGTGATCCACCGACTTCACCCGCGGCAACAGCTCCTGCAGGACTTCGCGAAGGTCTCCGACCAGCGCGACGTCCACCTTGACGTTCTTGTTGATTTCGGCGGGG
>WNFG01008595.1_pt1 | contig 11218 bp, 17 predicted proteins | sample 5400431 | NCBI WGS metagenome assembly WNFG01 (sample SAMN13153346, study PRJNA577476) | soil metagenome | isolation source: 120 cm saprolite under Douglas fir tree site 2 hole 3 replicate 2 | place: USA:California | collected 2015-04-18
GGTCTGGTGCTGCTGTTCTTTCGCTCGGCAGATTGGTGACCATTCTGCAAGCAGCAACTGGTTCAGTTGCAGAATGCACGTGAAAAGTTTCAACAGCAGGGCGTCGGGCTCGCGGCCATCAGCTACGACTCGGAGGCTATCCTCCGAGATTTTACGCAACGACACAAGATTGAGTACCCGCTGATCGCGGACCCCAGATCCGACATCATTCGGAGTTACGGAGTGCTGAACGCTGAAGCGCCTGGTTTCACCAAGGGCATGGCGCATCCGGGATACTTTTACGTAACGCCAGATGGCAAAGTAAAAGAGAAGTTCTTTGAGACGGCGTACACCGATCGCAATACCGCGGCCAGCCTGATCCTAAAGCTGTTCCCGGAGTTGGTGGAAGGCAGCGGCCGTGAAGTCGCTGCGCCACACATCAAACTGACCCTGTTTCAGTCCGACGAGGTAGTAGCTCCGGGAAGCCGTTTCACAGTGGCGGCTGAAGTCGCATTGCCGCCGGACACGCACGTTTATGCTCCCGGAGTTAAACGATACAAACCGATCCAACTGATCATGGAAGCACTACCGGATTTAAGGTTGCTACCCCTGCGTTATCCTAACGCGAAGGTTCTATTTCTGCCGGCGATCAATGAGTCAGTGCCGGTCTATGAAGCAAGCTTCCATCTGCTGCAGGACGTGGTAGTGTCGGCCGATCGAACGTTCATAAGCTCGGTCACCCAGGCCAAGACAATCACGCTGAAAGGAACACTCTTCTACCAGGCCTGCGATAGCGAGAAATGCTACCTGCCTCAGAAATCTGATGTCTTTTGGGACGTGCGAGTCATACCGCTAGATAGGGAGAGAGCGCCGAAAGCAATTCAGCACAAGTAAACTGTGGACGGAACCTGCGCATCCGAGTTACAGCCAATATTCTGGCCACGCGGTTTAACATACTCGGTGATCACCGGGTCCTGAATCAGCTTTACGGACGCCTCTACTTGCTGGGCTACTGCCTACCTAAGGCGACCTGTTTCTCGACGCCATACCAGTTGCCCACGCCGGTCTTGCAACCCACGTTGCGTTCGCCGATGGCGTCCACATCCGTCTTGCCGCCGCCGTGTTTGACTTCGTCCGGGTCGGCAGGCTCCACTACGGGTGCCGACGCTGCGGAACTGCTCTCTCCTGTGCTGCCGGGATTATTCTGATCCGGTCGAGCGGTCGAGCTGACGCTACTCCGGTCCTGGGAAAACTCTGTGGCGCCACGTAGCCGAGGGCGACCAGCGCAGCCAACAATGCCATGAGCCATACCTTCATGATGAACTCCATTTTCCGCTTCCGCATGGGTCGCTGTAGCCGGACCCACGTTGCCAAGTCGTTTTTCAACAGAATTGCCAATCAGCGTTCGAGCGGTTCCGGTCGGAGTTCACGCCTTGTCCTGAGACCCCTTTAGCGTGAACTCCCGGCCAGAAAGTCACTGATGATTTATTGCGGTTCAGTTGCCTCCAGAAGAAGACGTGCCCTGCTGTTCCATCCGCGCAAGTTCGATAGCCGAGGGCGGGATAGTTATGGCATATGTCCCGATCGGAGTCTCGATGGCGCTGAGAAAATACTTATTCCCGACATGCTCGAAGTTCAGCTGTGCATGTCCGGTTTGAAAGTCATCGAAAACTGTCGCAGGAAGTACCTTGCCTCCGATCACGAAGTCGAACGATACCTTTGCAACGACTGTGTCTTCCTCTTGAGCCTGAGCACCCAGCCCCAACCCAAGAACGCAAATGAGTGTGAATAGAACGGTCAAATACTGCTTCTTCATGATTTCTCCTTTAGTTAGAATCTCAATGATTCGTGCCAGTCAGATGCCTCCACGACCACGGAAGTTACGGGCAAGGACACTCCTCATCGTTACGTGACTTTCGCGTTGCAGGGAAGCAAAGGAGCAGCAATGCTTTGTATTGGAGTGGCTGCAACTGCACCGTGGAGGATGAGCGTGACGATTAAAACGAGTAGGGGACAGTCCAGCAGGGCCTAACCTCGGAGAGAGATTTACTCCATGTCGAAGGCGACATAGCGCAGCTTTCCTTGCCTTTCGATCTGCAACACGACCGGGTCGCCGGGTTTGAGACGATGCAAAGCGGATCTCAGTTGTTCGACCGACTTCACTGGAGCGTTGTTGAGAGCGTGGATTATGTCGCCCGTATGAATACTACGACTTTGGGTGTCAGGTCCTGGACTCTGTGCAACCACAACGACTCCAGAAGCAAAACGAACATCCGGCGAGACCGATGGCAACTCTGGTGTAAAGTCCACAGCAAACACTCCGAGCCCACTGATACGGTTGTTCGAGTTGACGAGGCCGGCAAGTTGGTCCATCTCATCTCGGTGTTCGATGGCTGGGATGCTCAACACAATCCTTTGCGAGCCACGCAACACAACAACGTTCAGGTTTTCGGCCGGAGGATGTAGATACAGCGACGCGGTCAGGCCCGGCAATCCCAGTATTGGATGGCTATCGATCGCAACTAGGACATCCTGTCCTTCTAACCCCGCCGCATCGGCTGGACCGCCGGGTCCGACGTCGGAAATAACAACCCCCCAGTTTTGTGCCAGACCGAGACCAGCTGCCAGAGTCGGAGTAATCTCTTGCACGCCCACGCCAATTTCTGTTCGGTGGACGTATCCGTACTTCCTCAGCTCCTCATAGACGAACTTAACCGCGGCCGCGGGTATGGCGAATCCCAAGCCTTCACTGCCTCCGCCTTGGCTCAGGATAAACGTGTTCAGCCCAACCACATAACCATCGAGATCCACTAGCGGTCCGCCGCTACTCCCGGGATTGATGGGGGCGTCAGTCTGGACGTAGACCATAGGTTGGTCGGGATCGGGCTGGCGCCACACCGAGCTGACGATACCCAGAGTCACCGAGTTTTGTAAGCCTTCTGGACTTCCAATCGCCATCACAAACTCTCCGGGATGTACGGAGCGGATTGGTCCCAACTGCAATGTCGGAAAATCGTGGCCCTCGACCTTCAGTAGGGCCAGATCAATATCTTTGTCCTCCCCCACCAGCTTGGCGTCTAGCACTTGGCGTTTACCCAAAGGAACAATCTCTAACTGCGAGTTGGCAGTTGGCGATGGTAGGACAACACGAATCTGTTGTGCTCCTTCCACAACGTGCGCGTTCGTCATAATATAGCCATTCGGATCAAGGATCACTCCGGAACCGATCGCGCGCTGCCGGATAATCAAGGAGGCTCCATCTTTACTCTTGTCGTCCTGGGGCCCAAATCCGGTGACGGTGATCTGAACCACCGCAGGAGACACTTTGGTAGCCAGTGCCTGCAGTGAGTCATTGAATTGGTGAAGCAGGTCGGGAATGCGGGCTTCGGCCGTGTTTGCGCCTGCAGCCCTTTCGGTCAGCGAGGCGTTGGCCGCTGCTTCCTGAGGCATCGCGGTTGTGATGGGAACAAAGCTGATCAAACTCGTAATCAACAACACGCTCACTAATACGAGTTTCACTGGCAGGCCCGTCTCAGAGAGAGAACGCTGCCAGAGGAATCGTTAGGAGGAGACCCATCAGCGTGCCTCAGTTGTTGCTGGAGCTTAGGCGTATATTCAATCACCCATCATGGATGCAAGGAGAATGAATAAAGTTACTGGACTAGCGTTCAGCGGTCCGAGCCAGGTTTACTCGAGATTTCACAAGTCTGTGTGAAGCGATTTGAAACTTTTCTTGGCGTAGACACCTCTAGCATACGGCAGGACGACCGCCAAGCGAAAGGCAGGTCACGAAGCTCACTTTCTGTTTAAGTAAAGGCCTATACACTCATGATGCGAGCCCAAGAAGACACAGATCACTTTCCCGAAATGCAACCGCTCCGCTTTCAGCGTCTTCCTGCAGAGGAACAATTGTGGCGGGCCTCTTCTTTCCTCCAAGCCATGAGTGCCAGGCGCACCGTACGGTCGTTCTCACCGGAACCCGTGCCATTCGAGTTAATTGAGACAGCGATTAAGGCGGCAGCTACCGCACCCTCTGGCGCCAATCAGCAGCCGTGGCGCTTTGTCGTGGTTTCCGACCAAGAAGTGAAACGCCAGATCCGGGAAGCAGCGGAGATCGAAGAGAAAGAGTTTTATCACCGACGCGCTCCCCGCGAGTGGCTTGCTGCACTACAGCCATTGGGGACAGATTGGCAGAAGCCGTTTCTCGAGATCGCGCCTTACCTGATTGTCATTTTTCGGCTTGACTATGGTTTGAGCCATGATTCGGAGAGGCGCGAGACCAAGATCAAGCATTATTACGTTATGGAGTCGGTAGGAATTGCGGCGGGCTTCTTGCTGGCTGCGCTGCACATGGCTGGTTTGGTTACGTTAACCCACACGCCCAGCCCGATGGGATTTCTGAGAAAGATTCTAAACCGGCCGAAAAATGAGAAACCCTATCTATTGATTCCGGTCGGCTACCCAGCCGCGGGAGCCACTGTGCCTCAGATCACAAAGAAACCCTTGCCTCAAGTCTTAGAAGTGGTGGCTTAAGCGGGCAAAGAAATCGCTGCTTTGTGTGAAGCAGCCAGTGACCTTAAAATTGACATCGTGATGGGAGTAAACGAGCGTGTTGAGGCTGGCCCGGGCAACGGAACCCTGTACAACAGTCTGCTTACGATTACGCCCGAAGCAAAGTTGGCGAATCATCACCGCAAACTCGTGCCGACTCACACAGAACGGCTGATATGGGGTAATGGCGACGGTCGTGGGCTGCGTTCGGTGAAGACGAAAACCAGTCGTATCGGCGGACTGATCTGCTGGGAGCACTGGATGCCACTGGCCCGCATGGCCATGCACAACTCCGGCGAACATATCCACGTTGCGGTCTGGCCTACGGCACATGAACTACATCAGTTGTGCAGCCGGCACTATGCTTTTGAAGGCCGCTGTTTCGTTTTGGCAGTTGGCTTGATGATGCGCCCTCGCGATCTTCCAGCCGAGCTGCAAGCTGTCGCAGACGCGCAGAAGCACAGAGGGGAGTGGCTGGAGCGTGGTGGCAGCGCGATTGTCGGGCCCGACGCGCGATACATTGTGGAACCTGTGTATGACCGCGAAGAGCTAATTCTCGCAGATTTGAATCTGAACGAGATTGACCAAGAATTCCTGACCCTCGATGTATCCGGGCATTACTCTCGGCCCGACGTGTTTACATTCCACACGAAAGCACAATAACTTGCTGGGACGCAGCCTTTCCTGGCGCGGGCGCGTGTTGCTGCTGGTAGGACCTGTAACTTCTTCTGCTGGTCTGAATCTGATTGACATGCGCAGGAATGTGTTTCTACTTGTGCTGGGTTTGGCCTCCATAGTCACGGCCACCGGAGCCCAGGCAAGCTCCAATCACCTCAGTGGGCAGACGTCGCCGTACCTACAGCGAGCAGTTTCCCAACCTGTCGATTGGTATCCTTGGGGAGCCGAAGCATTTCAACGGGCAAAAGAACTAAAACGACCGATTCTGTTGGATGTCGGAGCCGTGTGGTATCCGTGGTGTAGCCTCATGGACCGCGATACTTACACCAACACCGCAACCGCAGACTATATCAATCAGCACTTCGTCTCGGTAAAAGTTGACTTCGATGCTGCTCCGGAGTTGGTGGCACAATTGCAACGCGCCCAAGCTGTCCTAAACCTGCCCGCCGGGTTGCCTCTGACATCTTTCATCACGCCAGACGGAAAGCTCTACTTTGGTGCGGGATATCTACCGGTTGATCGCAAGCCCGGTAAACCGTCCTTTCGAGAGGTAGTCGAAGAAGCTCTGAGGCTCTTTGCCGATAAGGGCAAAATCGAAGAAGAATCCTTTCAACTGGAGATTACGAAGTGACCATAAAAAAGATTGTCCGACTTTTGTTTCTGTTGCTGCTGGCGGCGCCCACTTTGTTCGCCATCGATAACTTGAAACTCAATCCGCGCCTCGACTACGGAAGTGACAGCCTCGACGGTCCACTCATCACTGGATCCGACGCTCAGTCGGGATCTGTTTCGGGCAAAACCAACTACGTCATCATGTACGGTGAGGGATGCTTTAACTCAAAGCGGCAGGCACGGCGGACCGTCGAACTGTACAACAAGTACCGCTCCCAGGTTCATTTTGTGGTCGTCGATCTTGACGTTCAGCGCTCGCCCGAACAGCAGGAACTGGTCAAGAAATACTACAAGGGCTACATCCCTCATGTCCTCGTACTGGATGCACATGGCGAGCCCCTTTACAACCAATCCGGCGAAGTGGACTCCGGAGTCATTGAAGACCTCTTCAAGAGATCAGCTGAGCAGTGAGTGAGAAGTCAACAGTCCATAAATTGTCGAGTGGATGCCAGGATGTGTGCGGGAATCTCAATGATCCTCATTGAAGCGCCGCTCCTGTCCAGAGACTGCAATTGGAATGGTCGAACGGTGGCCTCTTGATCCCCTATATTCCTATTTCGCGCTCACTGATCGCATGGTTGCTCCCAAAACTCTGCTCTGATGGGGCTGCTGCAGAAACGCAATCACCCGCAGGTTGCGGGGATCGGCCCTAGGCTCCAGTTTCAACTGAACGTCCTGGGCGAAGCTCTGCCCGTGTTGCACAGTGCCAACTTTGAGGATAGTTCGGGCCACGGCGGTGTGGGCCAGCGTCCGCCGGCCATTTTCGCCTCTCGAAACCTCCGATTCGGCATGGTCCAGGGCGACAACGACGTAGACCTCTGGGTCGCGCTCACCGAACGAATCAGTCAAGGCCTCGGTTTCGATATGGACCCGCAAAATATCTGGCTGCTCCAAAGTGATGGAAGAAAGATGGATGGGAATCTTGGGCGCGCTAAAAGCTCGAGCGAACGCATCATTGGCAGACCAGGCGCTGCCGACGAACTCGATGGTTCCGTCCACGATCATCTGCGGAGTATAAACGCTGCTTAGGCCCAGCCGGTCGGCATAATTGTTTTGTCGATCGCTGTAGACGTGCGAAGAGTACGGATCTTTCCACCCAAGATCGTTCCAGTAGTCAACGTGTTCGCTGAGGACGATAATTTCTGCGCCTGTCCTCGATTGTCGATCGAATTTCGAAAGCAAGGCATCCGCCGGCGGGCAACTTGAGCACGCTTCCGAGGTAAACAGTTCTACGAGTACCGGGTTATGACTGACCAAGTAACGTGGAGTTTCCGCCGCACGTATCCAAACCCAGGCGGCTACAACAAAAATCGCAAGAGTGGAAAGGAGTGGGGTTCTCATGGCATTGCCCGACCCCTCCTAGATGCGCAAATAATCGCGCAAGTTACGGGCGAATGGAAGAGCTCGTCCACATCATGCAGCACTGACTAGTGACCGCCCAGCTAAGGTGCGCGCGGCAGAATGCGTTTCATGTGGGAGATGGCATTGGCGGCAGAGCCGAGCGCCCGCGGAGCAAGTGTCGCGCAATGCGGGAGCGCGACACTCCATTTAGCGCCCAGCTCGCCATTGGCTTCAACGCCCGCCTTTCGGGCTTACATCGCGATCATTGCCGAGAGGACGTTTGCGGCCCGTGCGCCCCGAAAATGTAGGAATCTAAGTTGTTTGGAACCAGAAAAGATCTGCCTGTGAGTGCCTGCCTCGTAACCCTGTCAGCGGTGAACGACATTGTGCGGAGCGAGTACGGAAATTCCTTGCCACAATCCAGGCATACCTCGTAGGTGTGTCCCGAGTTGGTAAATGGCCGGCTGGCATTGAAATGCCAGCAACCAAATGTGACATCCAAGAATCGCACTGCCTTGCCCATCAATGCTTTCCACATATTCATTTCCCGCGACCACACTGGCCGCAATGTCAGCGACGGTCTCGATGGCCGCGTGCTGAACCCTTTCGGATGTGCACCTCAGCACCGCCTCGCTCGAAATGGACCTCATCCATGAGTGTTCTCATCAAGTAAATGCCTCGGCCATGTTCGGACTCGAGGCTAATGCTGGCCGTTGGATCCGTCACCTTGTTGGAATCAAAACCCTTTCCCTCGTCCGTGACAATAATTGACACTTCGCCACCGAATTGAATGCGGCAATTGATTTGAACCTTCTTCTCAGCGTCCTGGCGATTGCCGTGGAGCACCGCATTCGCTAACGCTTCGCGAAGTGCAATTTCAACGTCGCACTCGTCTCCAGGTACACAATTGCATTCCTGGATCATGCTCATCAGCCAATCTACAGCGCCTGAGATCGCATTGATTTCGCTTGGCATAGTGATCGACAAGGCCGCATTCGGACCTTCTAAGCGAGGCTCACTGGATAAAGATGTAACGTTGAAATGCAAACTCATTTCGTTCGACCCCACTCCACTGCAACACCCTCAGATTCGGGCACGCTAGAGAAGTTACAACTCTGATTACGAATCATGTCTCACAACCTCGAACGCGTTTCCGAAACCCATGTGGCACACACTAAGGAATCCGGCGCCCGCGCCCATGCGTATTCATCCCGTCCTCAACGCCTCGGCGCTTGGGAAAACAGAAATATGATACGAGCTAAGTAGCTAGTAACTTTGCTGTCAGCGTTCGCATCAGATGAGTGCTGTGCAACCAGGCCAGTCGTCGAGGTTGTCGCTACTGCATACTTGATGCATTTCTGACCGCGAGGGTATTTGAAGCATCCGGATGCGAGGCGGAATATGCGCCGAAGGAGAGTATGAAGACGAGACAGAGTCGCTGAATATCGGATAAAGCTGCTTGTAGAGCCTCCAGTTCCATGTTGCAGTAGGGTCACCAGTGACCACGGAAGAACGTGATTACCAGCGGGCCTTTCGCGAGGAGTTGTGCGGAAGAGATCGAGGTTCCGTCCTGGTTGTTCAGGGTGAATGCTGGCGCCTGATCGCCCGTCCTCAAAGCACGTTCGGCCAATCCCGACTGGCGCAGGTCCTCCGTAGCTCGATGAAAGATCTCGATTACCGCCTTGGGAGCGCTGTAAGGCGGGCCCCCGGATTCGAACTGAGATTTAAAGCCATCCATCTTTTGCTCAAGAGTCATCGAGTGCCTTCCGTCGCGATTGCCGCTGTAAGTTCAAAATCTGAGGTAATGTCGAAAGCCGGCCGCAGTGTCTTGTAGACGGGGCATTTGTCCGCGTATACGCGGTGGACGCGTTCCACGGTTTCCCTGGTTTGCTCGGCTCCATCCAGGAAGTAGTGAACGTGAACTCGGCGAATCACCAAAACCCCCTGATCAGACTCGATTTCTCCTCTCACTTCGGCCCGCAACCGGCCATTGCTCGCATCTATTTTGCGCGCTTCCAGCGCGCCCCCGAAGGTTCCGATCATTCAACCCCCAAGGGCGGCCACAACATAATCAAGAGTTGCCGCGTGCGATTCGGGCAGTTTTGCTGGATCCTGGCCATAATGCTCGGCAATGGCTCCATGGACGCTGAAGACTACTGGCTGCGATTCCCCTGGCAAGTGCGCTATTCGAAGCAGCCCCGACCGCCGTTCGATCCGAACGTTGGACACATACACTGGAGTTGACATTTCAGTCCTCACTTCTTTCACGACGCTACTTGGCGCTGTAGTTAGGCAGAACCCCAGGCGTTTCCAGAGCTTCCCGGTCCGCTGATATTCGCCCAGTCTGATCTCTTCATTTTGTCGTGGATTCCCAGAGCGTTAGAGTGATACATAGGTGCAGAAGTTACATGGCGGATTTCTCAGAGTGCCATTGGTCCTTTCGTTCCTTCGTACGCTACCCGCTTAAGGGATGCAGTTTCGATTCCCCACGACGTATTTCTTTGCCGGGTTCTATCTGCCCTGGGCGGACGCAATAAATATCCTCCACCGTGGCGCGCAGTAGTTCTGCCACACTCCATGCCTGCGCAATGCAGCCAACCGGACGATGGGGCGCATCGCCGTCAAAGATTTCAGAGACTTGACCAAGTCCGGAGTCTGCCAGGTGATCTTTGAATGCGGAGAGCCAGGACTGTGCCTGTCGCCGCGCTGGCTTGCTGCCACCGTGAACCTTTATATAAGCAGTGACGAATGGCCCCATCAGCCATGGCCATACGGTGCCTTGGTGGTAAGCCGCATCGCGACTAACCTGGTCGCCTGTGTAACGGGTGCTTTTGAGCGACTTCTACCACGTGCTTGGACCGTTCCGGACTGAGCATAGTGTAAGGCAAGCTCACAGCAAGAATCTGGTTTGGCCGGATGCTAGAGTCCGGTAGGCCGCCATTCACAACGTCATAGAGGCACTCATTCTTCTTGTTCCAGAAAAATCGATTGAAGCTCCTCTTGGTTAGCGCCGCCATCCTGCCATAACGCTTACGGCCGCCTGCATCTCCGAGTCGCTGTGCTACATCCTCCAGGACGCAGAGAGCGTTGTACCAGAGTGCCTGAATCTCGACAGGCCTTCCTCGACGCGGAGTGACGACCCAATCGCCCACCTTGGCGTCCATCCACGTCAGTGCTACGTCAGGCTCTCCGGATCTGAGCAACCCGCATGAGTCAACCTTGATTCCGAACCGTGTGCCTCGCACATGCCAGGAGACGATGTCCGTGAGAACGCTGTAGAGATCGTTGCGAACAAATTCCAGGTCGCCGGTGTAGGCAAGATATGCTCGTATGGCCTCGAAGAACCAGAGAGTAGCGTCGACAGTATTGTATTCAGGCATCTCTCCGGCGTCGGGAAAACGGTTGGGCAACATTCCTTGGTCCATGTGCCGCGAAAAAGTGCTCAGAATACTGCGCGCAAGGTCATATCGTTTCAGGGGGAGAGTGAGGCCCGGGAGTGCGATCATAGTGTCTCTGCCCTAGTCGCTGAACCAGTGATAACCGGCAATGACGGTCTTCTGTTCGCCTCGCGCGACGATGAACTGGTCTGCGGCGACAGTAAGGGTCTTGACGAAATCGTCTTCCACAGGAGCGCGCATAACGTTTGAACATCGCCGCAAGATTTCGGCTTGACGATATTCGCCTGCCTTTGCGACATCGTGCCGCTCCGTTGAGGCGATGACCGCCGCATCGGAGCCCGGAGACAGATCAAAGCGCAGGACGAAGGGGTTGAAGAGCTCACCTGAGCTCAGGTTCACGGTACCTAGAGTCGTCGTTCCGTCCATGAGCACTAAGCGAAGCTTTATTACTGTAGAGACGCGGCACCGAGCCCGACGGATCAAACGGTTTTCTGCCCCTGGTCCGTGTCGTGGTGCTTTGGTCGGACGAGTCCTCCGGCTTCTTCATTGCGGTTTTGAAACCGCGAATCCCGTCTACAATTCCTTTGCCGAGTTCCGGA
>WNFG01020330.1_pt1 | contig 11218 bp, 10 predicted proteins | sample 5400431 | NCBI WGS metagenome assembly WNFG01 (sample SAMN13153346, study PRJNA577476) | soil metagenome | isolation source: 120 cm saprolite under Douglas fir tree site 2 hole 3 replicate 2 | place: USA:California | collected 2015-04-18
TGGATGATCTGGCTGCCGAGGTTCGAGGTCATGATGATCACCGTGTTGCGGAAATCCACAGTGCGACCCTGCCCGTCCGTAAGACGGCCGTCGTCGAGGATCTGCAGCAAGATGTTGAAGACGTCCGGGTGCGCCTTTTCGATTTCGTCGAAGAGCACGACGGAGTAGGGACGCCGCCGCACCGCTTCGGTGAGCTGACCGCCCTCGTCGTAGCCGACGTAACCAGGCGGCGCGCCGATCAAGCGCGCAACAGTGTGCTTCTCCTGGTACTCGGACATGTCGAGGCGGATGAGCGCCTGCTCGTTGTCAAACAAGAACTCGGCCAGCGCGCGGGCCAGCTCGGTTTTGCCCACACCAGTTGGGCCGAGGAAGATGAACGATCCGACCGGCCGGTTCGGGTCTGACAGCCCGGACCGATTCCGTCGCACGGCGTTCGCGACCGCGCTCACGGCTTCGTCCTGGCCGATAACCCGCTCGTGGAGGCGCTCCTCCATCTTGATGAGCTTGGCGATCTCGCCTTCCATCAGCCGCGAGACCGGGATGCCGGTCCAGCGTCCAACGATCTCGGCAATGTCCTCCTCGTCGACCTCTTCCTTCAACAGCGCATGACCGCCCTGCAGCTCTTGCAGGCGCGCCTGGGCGGCCTGGATCTGCTTTTCGATCTCCACCGCCTTTCCGTATCGGAGCTCGGCCGCCTTCGCGAAATCGGCGGCGCGCTCGGCGCGGTCGGCCTCAGCCCGAACCTCCTCCAGCTGAGCCTTGAGAGCGCGGATCCGGCCGATGACCTCTTTTTCCTGCTCCCAACGTGAGCGCAAGGAAGTTCTCTTCTCCGCGAGCTCCGCAAGCTGCTTCTCGAGGGCTACGAGGCGCTCCTTGGAAACCTTGTCGGTCTCCTTTTTGAGCGCTTGCCGCTCGATCTCGAGCTGGCGAATCTGTCGCTCGATCTCGTCGAGCTCGGCCGGCATCGAATCGATCTCCGTGCGCAGCCGGGCCGCGGCTTCGTCGATGAGGTCGATCGCCTTGTCGGGCAGGAAGCGGTCGGTGATGTAGCGGTTCGACAGGACGGCCGCCGCGACGATGGCGGAGTCCTTGATGCGAACACCGTGGTGAACCTCATAGCGCTCGCGCAGGCCGCGGAGGATGCTGATCGTGTCCTCGACCGACGGCTCGCTGACCATGATCGGCTGGAAACGCCGCTCGAGGGCCGCGTCCTTCTCGATGTGCTTGCGATATTCGTCGAGCGTGGTCGCACCGATGGCACGCAGCTCGCCGCGCGCAAGCATCGGCTTCAAGAGATTGGCCGCGTCGATGGCGCCTTCCGCGGCGCCGGCGCCGACCAGCGTGTGCAGTTCGTCGATAAACAGGATGACCCGGCCGTTGGAGGCTTCGATCTCTTTCAGCACCGCCTTCAAGCGGTCTTCGAACTCGCCGCGGTACTTGGTGCCGGCGACGAGGGCCCCCAGGTCGAGGGCGATGACGCGCTTGCCCTTCAGTCCCTCCGGCACATCGCCGGCGGCGATCCGCTGGGCCAGCCCTTCGGCGATTGCAGTCTTTCCGACTCCCGGTTCACCAATGAGGACGGGGTTGTTCTTGGTGCGGCGCGAGAGCACCTGGATGACGCGCCGGATCTCCTCGTCGCGGCCGATCACCGGGTCGAGCTTGCCTTCAGCGGCAAGCTTGGTCAGGTCACGGCCGTACTTCTCGAGCGCCTGGTATTTGGACTCGGGGTTCTGATCAGTGACACGCTGGCTGCCTCGGATCTGGCGCAGCGCTCGCAGGAGCGCGTCGTGCTTCGCGCCCGCGTCTGTCAGGACTTTGCTGTCGGCGAGGGCGAGCAGCAGGTGCTCGGTCGAGACATACTCGTCCTTGAGACGCTCGGCCTCCTGCCCGGCCTGGTCGAGGGCCTTTTGGAGCGGCGAGCTCAGGTAGGGCTGGCCGCCGCTGACTTTGGGCAGCCTTTCGACGTACGAGACCAGCGCCGGCTCAAGGGCCTGGACGGAGACGCCCGCCCGCTCCAGAAGCGTGCGGCCGACGCCCTCCTGTTGGCGGATGAGGGCCAGGAGGAGGTGCTCCGGCTCGATTGCCTGCTGGCCGAGTCCGCGTGCCAGCTCAGAGGCCTCCTGAAGAGCCTCCTGCGCCTTTTCGGTGAATTTATCCAAACGCATGTTCTTGAATTTCCCCCCTCCGCCGGTCGTCAAACCGCCCGCCGTATCTTGGCTGTATGCCCGAATTGCCAGAGCTGGAAGCGCTGCGGATCCGGCTCAGCCCGCGCCTCGAGGGCCGGCTGATCACAGGGGCAACGGTCAACCCCAAAAAGGGCCACATGCTCCGGTACCCCGTCGAGCATTTCGCCAATGAGCTCCCCGCTCGCCGGATCGTCTCACTTTCCCGGCGCGGCAAACACCTCGTGTTTGCCACCGAGCTGGGCGGCGGTGGTTCGGAGCGCTGGCTGGTGATCAACCCGATGCTGGGTGGGCGGTTTCAGATGGCAGATGGCGGGAGTCCGGCGCCCGCGACGGAGGTGTTCACGATCCGCATCGAGGGCCGCCAGGAGCTCAGGTATCTCGACTTCCGCGACATGGGGCGGATCTACTGGGTGAGCGACCTGGTGAAGGAAGTCCCGGGCTGGGCCGAGTTGGGGCCGGAGGCGGACTCGGTACCGGCGATGGGCATCGACGCCTTTCGCAAGCGCCTGCGGCGTTTCCGCGACGAGCTCAAGGACCTGCTGCGCAACCAGGAGTTTCTGGCGGGTGTCGGCAACGCCTACTCCGACGAGATCCTGTTCGAGGCTCGGCTGCTGCCCTTGCGGCGGCGGGCGACGCTGAAGCCGGTGGACGAGGAGGCGCTGTTCGCGGCCATTCCCGCGGTGCTCTCGCGGGCGGTGGAGGCGATCCTCGCCAATCCCAACTACGACGAGTCCAAGCAGGATCGGTCCTTCATGTCAGTGCATATGAAAGGAGGCAAGACCTGCCCCCGATGCGGGCACCGGATCAGCCAGCTCGGGTCGAACCGGGAGCCGCTCAACTTCTGCCGGGGCTGCCAAATCTGAGCGGACATACCCTTGGCGGGCCCTCCCTTCCGTTTCGGCCCCTCCCCCGGCCCAACTCACCTGACGGCCTCGACCTTAATACGGGGCGTCGGCGGCGCCAACCCAGGGTGTTAAGAAGCGCGACGGACCGGCAGGTTCTCCGCGATCGATTCCAGCAGCCGCTGGGACGCCAGCGCGATCTCGTCCACGGCCCCCTCGAACGCCAGTTGGTGCTTGCCCGACGGTTCGCGAAAACCGCTCACCTTCCGCACGAACTGGCGCGCGGCGGCGCGGATCTCGTCCTCGCTGGCGACGACTTCAGCCTGGCGCAGGGTCTTGATGCTTCGGCACACGCCACAAAGAATACGAGAGCCGACGCGCCCGGACTACCGCCCCCGATGCCCCGGCAGCTCCGGCAGCCTCGGCGGCGAGAGCCGCCCCGGATCAAGCCCCGCACGCTTCATCATCTCCGCGGCCAGCCGCTCATACCGCCGCTCCGCAATGTCGCCCACCGGATCCGCGCTCGCGGACATGAGCTGACGGAAGGTCAGCGTGGAGACCGCGCGATATGCCAGCACGGCGCGCGCCTGCTCCGCCCGACCGGTCACTGACGCAATGCGCACAAACGCGAGCGCCGACCCGATCTCGCGCATGTCGCGCCACCTCCACGCGCCGTAAGGCAGCAGGACGAGCAGGATCGGCGGCAGTGCCACCAGCAGGGCGAGAACGATCGCAACCTGGATGATCGCGTCGTGGACCTGATGGCCGGCCGACACCAGCGGATCGCCTGAGTACTTGCGCAGCGCGTCGGCGACCTTGAGCAGGAAATCAGTAACCCCAGGAATCCCCCCGGGGATGGCGTCATGGAACTGCTTGATCCAACTGTTGAAAGTGGTCCCCGTGCTCGAGATCCCGCTGGCGATCACCTCGAGACCCATGATCGTCTGATAGATCAGAAAACCCAAAACGGCCCATGCAACCGTCCAGCCAGTGGCCATGAGATCGGCGAACACGCGAACAGCGGCGGCCACCGGGCGATCCGGATACAGCTTGATCATGGCCCGGAAGATAAGTCACTTGCACCCCAAACCGCTCGGTCCCGAGCGCTGAATCTAGCCGTCGATCGCGAAGTCGACCTCGACCGCCACCTGCACCTCCAGCTGCCCGACCGGTACTTGCGTAGAGGCCGCCGCGCCGCCTTTGATGTCGAAGTTCGCAGAGGAATACCCCGATGTGCTCAGGTCGCTGACCCGCATCACCTTGCCAAGCTTCACACCCGCGGCGCTTGCCATCGCCTGTGCCCGTGAGCGCGCGTCGCCTATGGCCAGTGAGCGCGCCTCCGCTTGCGCCACCTTTGGGTCCGCCAGGGTGAAGCCCACGCTGATCTGAGTCGCTCCGCCCTCCTGGACCAGCGCGTCAAGCGTCTTGCCGACGGTGTCGACGTTGTGCCACTTGAACAGCAGCCCCTCGAATGCGCGATAGCCGTCGATCGTGCCGGTGTTCGGCGCATAGCTCGGGCCTACGGAATAGCCCGAGGTGTTGATGTCCTTGTCGGCGATACCGAGCGCCTTGGCACGCGAGATCAGCCCGGCCGCCTTGCCGGCGAGGTCGGACTGCGCCGCTGCCGCGCTGTTTTGCTTGGATTCGACTGCGGCGGATATCAACGCGAGGTCGGGCTTCTTGGACACAGTCGCGTCGCCGCTGGTGATCACGCCCGGATCGAATGTGGACGTTGTCGAGGTCGCCGACGGCGAGGTGACCAGGAGGGAAGGCGGTCTGCTGACCGCGAGCACCGCCAACGTCGCTAGGAGCGCGCAGAGGGTGGCCGCGGCGGCCGAAAACACGACGGTGCGGAAACTTGATTGCATCTAGCTAACCTCCTGTCGTCCAAACGCCGCATCGCCCGGCCGGGTAACAGGGGCTAGATCCGGGTCAGCCTCCAGAAACGCCCGGGCGGGTAAATCGCGTCGGAGGTCGTCAGCGGCACGTCGAGGTTGTAGTCGCCGAGCACCATGTTGAGCACGCCTGCCGATGTCCCGGGCGGGATCGGCGTCTTGATCGTGAGCGCCGGCGACCGCACACTCTGCCGAAGGATCATCCCGGGCCACTCCACCATGTCGACGTTTGCGGTCGACAGAAGCTCTGACCGGCCTCCCCACGGCAGCTCATAGCTGCCGACCGCGACGTATTTGGAAAGCACCCGAATGATGTGGAGCTGCGGCTGCATCGCGTAGATGAGCGCTTTAGCGGAGGCAAACGCAGCATCCAGGGTGGGCAGTCCCATGACGCAGCCGAAGATGGTGATGGTGAAGCCGCCGACGTTGACTGATGCGGCGAACAGGAAGTTGGCGCCGAAGCCGGAACCCGTCTTGATGCCGATGATGCCGGCTTCGCCGAGTGCGTAGTCAACGTTGAACACGGTGCCGGCGACAGGCAGCTTGACATCGGTCATCGCCACGATCTGCGCCAGCACGTCTTGCTTCATTGCCTTCATGCCCAGGATGAGCAAGTCGGTGGGCGTGCTCACCGTCTGATCTGATGCACCGGCCGCATCGACGAACTTGGTGTGGCGCATGCCGAGCTCCTTGGCCCGCTTGTTCATTTTCGCGACGAACGTGGCGGCCGAGCCGGCGTCCCAGTTGGCGAGCGTGAAGGCGATGTTGTTGCCAGAGGGGATCAGCAGGGCCTCGAGCGCCTGCAGCTCGGTCAGACCCGCACGCACCTCTACCACCGACTGCTTCGCGGCGTTGTCCGCCTGATATTCGTGCACGTCCGCGTCCGTGATCAGGATCGCCGGGCCCTGTTCACCCTTCTTGAGTGGCTTGTCCTCGATGACCACGAGTGCGGTCATCACCTTCGCGACGCTCGCCGCCGGCGCCGGCTTCTCATTGCCCGAGCTCGCGATGAAGCCGAGGCTGGACACCGCGACCGCAGCCGTGCCAGGGTTGGGCCAGGGCAACGTGGGTGGCGTACCCGAGGTCGTCGTCGAGCTCGCAACCGATCCTGTGGCCGGCACCGCCGGAATGGGTCGGATGAAATAGTTGAACGCCAAATATCCGGCCAACAGAAGCACCAGCACCCCGGCCGCCCGAAGCTTCACCCGCCCACGATAACTTCAGGAGGGGGAGCCGGTGCGGCCTGAACGACCGGGGGTCGGACAGGTGGCAGATGCATGCTCATCGAGAGCTTGTGTCGCCGGACGGCGTTGCGTTATACCCATCAGCCCATGCGTTCGGATGGGGCGATGCCAGGGGTTCTGTGGTGGACTCGACGACCAGGTCAACGTAAAACCTGGTTGATGACCTGGTACCAAGGCTAGCTATCTCGGCCATGGACGACTAGATCTACCTGGACGAGCGGTATCTGTCCATCCGCTGGCGCAGCGTCCCACAGATCCTGTACGCGGAATGGAAGGGCTACGCCACGAGTGCCGAATTTCGAGCTGCTTTGCTGAAGCGCGGCCAGGCGATCCGCGAGCACCACGTGGTCGGCTAGGTCAGTGACGCGCGCAAAGCGAAAGTGTTCGTCACCGAGGATCTGCAATGGGTCTCGGAGGTCTGGCTGCCCCAAGTCGTGAAGGCGGGTTTGAAACGAATGGCGATGGAGTGGATGATCGCGAACGACACTCTCTGTAACAGCCAGGGCTACGCGACCAAGAAGACCCCGCCGCAGCTCGGTATCCTGTGTGGTTTTCCGTAACGCTGGCGTCAAAACCTGATCGGATGGCCGAGGACCTGCTCGGCTCTGCGTCGAGTCTCGGGGGTCATCTCTCGCGCGACAGCCGTCTCCAGAGCCTGAACCAGTGTCGCGTTCCGGGGCGCCTCTTGCTCGATCAGGTCGATGAGCTCGTTGGGCATCTCTTCGAGGATCGCCGCACCGAGGAAACCGACCACCCGCCACTCGTCGCCGGCCACTCGAAGCGTTTCCAGCACGATGTCCCAAACCGGGGCAACTTGACGGCGGTCGATCAGGTCACATACCACCCCGTACGCCCAGCTCGCCCACTGCGTTTCATTCCGGGCCATACGCAACCAGCCGCGCACGAGCGTTCGTCGGTCGATGAGTTCGGAAAAGGGGCGCGCCCGTACCAGCGTCTCGAGTGTTTCAGCGACCCGCTCGTCGCCGCGAGCGGCGCGAGCAACCCTGGCCGGCCAACCCTCGCATCTCATCAGCGCGGCCAATGGCCCGAGTGAAAGATTGACCGCCAGCCGTCTGCTGTCTGCCTCGGTGTCCTCACCCTCAGCGAGCAGCTGGCGGATCGCCCTCCACCATGCTCCCGGATTGAGGCGAACTCGCTGGGTAAGCCGCCCGACCGCGCCCCGCTTGAGCGGGTAGTGGGCGCCCTCCGCCCAAATCCGGCACTCTTCGAGGACGTCGTTGTCCGTCACGCAATGATTCTGGGTGAGTGGCGGAGGGGCAGGGATTTGAACCCTGGATGGGCTTGCACCCATAACGGTTTTCAAGACCGTCGCCATCAACCGGACTCGGCCACCCCTCCGAGGGCAGCAAGGATTCTAGGAGGCGGGGCGTGAGCCGATGGTTTCCAGGCCGCCCATGTACGGCCGCAGCACCTCAGGCACGGTGATCGTCCCGTCCGCGCGTTGATACGTCTCGATGATCGCGTCGATCGTTCGCGTCAGCGCCAATCCGCTGCCGTTGATCGTGTGGACGAAGCGGGGCGGCGCGCCCCGAGCCGGGCGGTAGCGCATGTTCGCGCGCATAGCCTGGAAGTCGTTGAAGATCGAGCAGGACGAAACCTCGAGGTAGCGCCCCAAGCCGGGGCACCATGCATTCAGGTCGTACTTCTTGTACTGCGCGAAGCCCATGTCGCCCGTGCACATCACCATCACCTGGTAGTGCAGTCCGAGACGCCGGAGGATGTCCTCGGCATCGGCGGTGAGCTTTTCGAACTCCTCCATCGAAGTCTCCGCCGCCGTGACTTTGACCATCTCGACCTTCGAGAACTGGTGCAGTCGGATGAAGCCCCGAGTGTCCTTCCCCGCCGCCCCCGCCTCGGAGCGAAAACAGGGCGTGTAAGCGGTGTACTTCAGGGGCAAGCGGTCGGAGTCGAGGATCTCCTCACGGTGGAAATTCGTAAGCGGAACCTCTGATGTCGGAATCAACCAGAGGTCGTGGCCTTCGACCCGAAACGCGTCCGCCCCGAACTTGGGGAGGTTGGCCGTACCAGTCATCGAGGCGCTGTTGACGAGCAACGGCGCCCATACCTCCGTATATCCGTGCTCACGCGTGTGAACGTCGAGCATGAATTGCGCCAGGGCGCGTTCCAGTAGGGCGCCCTGCCCGAGGAGGAAGGCGAATCGAGAGCCGGCGACTCGCGCCGCGCGCTCGAAGTCCATTATGCCGAGCGCTTCCCCGAGGTCGAAATGCGTGCGCGCGGGGAAACCCAGATCGACCTTAGCTCCCCAGTCGCGGAGGACGACGTTGTCCTGCTCTCCCTTCCCAACGGGCACAGAGGCATCGAACAGGTTCGGGACTTGCAGCAAGAGCTCGTCGAGTCGATGCTTCGCCGCTTCGGCCTCGATCAGTTCTATCTTGCTGCGCTCGCCCATCTCGCGTAGCCTGTCCTTCAGCTCCGGGTCGCGGCTCTGCGCGAACTCCTTCGACAGGCGGTTCTGCTGGGCCTTTATTGTCTCGGCCTCATAGAGATGGAGGCGCCACACCTCATCCAGCTTCAGGATCTGATCGATCGGCGCCGGCTCGCCCTTCAACTCGGCAGCGCGGCGCACCCGGTCTGGATCCTTGCGGATCAGCTCGAGAGGCAGCATCTCTAGGACTCGGCCTTCATGACCGGAAACAGGATCACATCGCGGATGGACGGCTGGTCGGTCAGCAGCATGATGAGCCGGTCGATCCCAACTCCAAGTCCGCCGCACGGCGGCAGGCCGTACTCGACTGCGCGCAGGAAATCCTCGTCCATCGGGTGCGCTTCGACATCCCCCGCCGCCCGCTGCGCCGCCTGGGCTTCGAAGCGTTGCCGCTGGTCGATGGGATCGGTCAGCTCCGTGAATGCATTCGCATACTCGCGGCCGAGGATTACGAGCTCGAAACGCTCGACGAACCGCGGGTCGTCATCGCGCGGCCTCGCCAGTGGTGAGACCTCGATCGGGTAGTCCATCACGAATGTCGGCTCGCGAAGCATTGCTTGCACGTGCTCCTCGAAAAGATCGTTGAGCTCTTTGCCCGCCGCCTGCTTGCCGGTGTGCTCGAGCACCAGGTCGGCCATGCGCGCGCGCCGGAAAGGAGGTGCGAGGCTAATCTCCTCACCCTGGTACGTGACTTGGGATGTGCGCCCCGCGGCCGCCGTCGAGGCGACGATCATTTCTTCCACCAGCCTCATGACATCGTTGTAATCCGCATACGCCTCGTAGCACTCGAGCATCGTGAACTCGGGGTTGTGCCGCGGCGACAATCCCTCGTTGCGAAAAACCCGTCCGATCTCGTACACGCGCTCGAAACCGCCGACCAGCAACCGCTTCAGGTGCAGCTCCAGCGCGATGCGCAGGTAGAGGTCGCGGTTGAGTGCCTCGTGATGGGTTACGAACGGCCGCGCGTGACCACCGCCCGGGACCTCCTGGAGCACCGGCGTCTCCACCTCCAGGAACCCCCGACCATCCAACAAGGCCCGAAGCGACGCGATGATCTTCGTCCGCGCGCGAAACACTTCGCGGACCTCTGGGTTTGCGATCAGGTCCACGTATCGCTGGCGGTAGCGGATCTCGACGTCCTTGAGCCCATGCCACTTCTCGGGCAGCGGGCGCAGGGACTTGCTCAGCAGCTGGAACGAGTGGATCTCCAGCGTCACCTCGCCCCGACGCGTGCGAAAGATGGGACCATTGACGCCGATCAGGTCACCCGCGTCGAGGTCGGCGAACAGGTCGAAGTCACGCTCGCCGAGAATGTCGCGACTCGCAAACAGCTGGATGCGTCCGGCCTGGTCCTTCAGGTCTGCGAACGCCGATCCGCCCATCAAACGCTTAACCATCAAACGGCCGGCAACGGCGACTTGCTCGGTGCGCTCACCGTCGCCGAGGAGCGCGCGCGCCTCGGCTGTCGAGTGCGTCGGCTTGAACCCGCGCGAATACGGGTCGACCCCGGCCGCACGCAGCCGTTCGAGCTTCTTCCGGCGGTCGCGAATTACCTCCGGCTCGTCTGCGTCAGTCACGTTCCGAGAAAGACTAAGGGACGAGGGCGAATGCTAGAGGCTCAGCTCTTTGTCCTCGGCCGCCGGAAACGCGACCACGTCCGTGCCCCCGGCCTGGCGATGGTTGCCCAGCGCCTCCTCGATGAGCGCGTCGATGTCGCTGTCGGAATGGGCCGGGTCGTGATGGAAGAACGCCAGCTGCTGGACCCCCGCCAGCTCCGCCAGTGCCAGCGCCTGCTCGTATGTCGAGTGTCCGAAGCCGGCGTGTGTCTTGTATTCCTCGCGGCTGTACTGGGCGTCATGGACCAGGAGGTCGGCGTCCTGACACCAGGCCGCCAGGTCCCTGAGCGTCCCGTTCTCGTTGTTGGCGAACATCGCGAGCTCGTTGTCGGTCGCAAACGCAAATCGCGTGGAACCCTCGTCGATGCGGTAGCCGAAGGTCGGGATGGGATGCATCAAGAGGTGCGGTGTGATGCGAAGCCCACCGACCTCGAACGTTTCCCCCGGATTCCTCTCGATGAATTCCATCTCAGCCGGGATGTGATCGAGTCGCACGGGAAAGTACGCCGGGTCCATCTGGTCGGCAAATGCCGCCTGCAGCGACTTGGCGGAGCCCGCGGGGCCGACGATCGTGAGGTGCGTCCCTGGAACGAACGCAGGCGGGAAGAATGGAAAGCCCTGGATGTGGTCGAGGTGGGTGTGCGTGATGAGGAGGTGCGCCTGCAGCGGCTCAGTCTGTTCGAAGCCGCCGCCGAGCTCCGCGATACCCGACCCGGAGTCGATGATGATCAGGTTGTCTTCCTTGTCGCGGACCTCGATGCAGGTCGTGTTTCCGCCATAGCGCAGCGTTTTCCTGCCCGGGGTCGGCCTCGTGCCGCGAGTGCCCCAGAACCTGATCCTCATCGCGGCGCCGTGACCTGATAGATCTGCTTTTTGACGAAGATGTCGAGCAAGTCCTTGTCGAGCTTGCCGTCGTCGGCTTCGGAATGGAGGATGTCGAGCGCCACGTCTCGCTGCACCGCGCGCTT
>WNFG01007135.1_pt1 | contig 11217 bp, 9 predicted proteins | sample 5400431 | NCBI WGS metagenome assembly WNFG01 (sample SAMN13153346, study PRJNA577476) | soil metagenome | isolation source: 120 cm saprolite under Douglas fir tree site 2 hole 3 replicate 2 | place: USA:California | collected 2015-04-18
GCATGCCGCCGAAGCCGCAACCGAAGCGTGTGCTCGACGTCACGGACCGGCCGGGCGCGGCTCAATCGACCATTTACGTGGGGCTGCCGGTCCCTCCGGCCAACAGCCCGGACAATATTCCCCTGGGTGTCATGAACACGTTGCTGGGAGGATCGTTTGGGTCGCGCATCACCTCGAACATCCGCGAGCAGAAGGGCTACACGTATTCTCCGAGCAGCCAGATCTCGCGGCGGGTGCACGATGCCTACTGGGTGGAAACGGCAGATGTGACGACCGCCGCAACCGGGCCTTCGCTGAAGGAGATTTTCGGCGAGGTGGAGCGCTTGCAGAAAGAATCGCCGGGCGCCGCGGAATTGCAGGGCATCCAGAGTTATCTCTCAGGTCTCTTCGTGATTCAGAATTCGACGCGGGGAGCACTGATCGGGCAGCTCCGCTTCGTGGACCTGCAAGGCCTGGGAGAAGACTATCTGAAAACGTACGTTCAGAAGATCAATGCCGTCACGCCGGCAGAGGTGCAGCGCATGACCGAGCAGTACATCAAGCCGGAGCAAATGACGATTGTGGTGGTGGGAGACAAGACAAAGATCAGCGAGCAGCTCGCGCCTTACGGTGCAACGGGTGATTCGAACAAATAGGCGGACAGCTAGAGTAGTTTAGGATTTCGGGCTACGAAGGCGGGGATGGAGCGCAGCAGAGGCGCGCTTTCCTCGCTTTGCCTTTTCTGCGTAGAGATCCTTGTCCGCTTCCGAGAGCAATTTCTCGATGCGCTCGCCATCGCCGTGGTAGCTGGAGATGCCGATACTCGCGGAGAGGCGCGGCGGTTCATCGTCGTTGGCCATGACTTCGCGGATGCGATTGGCGACGCGGCGCGCTTCGTCTTCCTGGGATTCCGGGAGAACCAGGGCGAATTCGTCGCCGCCGTATCGCGCGGCAGTGTCGATTGCGCGGCAATGAATCCGGAGAACATCGGCGAGGCGGCAGATGGCACGGCTGCCGACAAGATGGCCGTAACCATCGTTAATCGCTTTCAAACCATCGAGGTCGAGAAGCAGCACGGAGAAGGGCCGGCCCGTGCGATCGGTGCGCTCCGTCTCGTTTTCAAGAACATCGAGCAGGCGGCGGTAGTTGGCAAGGCCGGTGAGCGGATCGCTGACGGCAAGATGGCGAACCTGTTCGAAGAGCCGGGCGTTATCGAGAAGCGCGCCACCCAGGGCGACGGTGTAGCCCAACACCATGAGCGCCTGGGCGAAAACGAATGGAGCGTCGAGCAGGCGCGCGGATTGAGCGGCCGAGAGCTGCGCGGCGACATTCAGCCACGTGGCGGCATAAATGGTGCGGTCGAAAGCGGAATCTTCAAGAGACAAGCGGCGGCGGTACCAGACGAGGCTCACGAGGAAAATTGCGCCGGGCAGCAATTGCTCCGGATTGGGGAAGAAAGCGCCGGGGTGCCGAGAAACTTCCGGCGGCAAGCCGCGAAGCGCGGCGGCGAGCACGTAGGTCAGCGCGATCACGGCCAGCAGAGCACCGGCAATTTCCTGGCGCGGATGACGCGAACGCGGGAGGAAGCGTTCCACGAGGAGCGCCACGACGAGCAGAAGCGCCAAAACCATGCGGCCAAGCCACCAAGCGATGGGCGCCCAAAGGAGCCGCAGAGGGGCGTCCGGAAGAAATTGAAAAAAGAGAACACTAGTCGCCGTTAAGACAGCGCCGGAAAGAAGAAATCCAGCGCCGAGAATCAGTGAAATGCGATCCTGAGTTCCCTGGAAACGGACGAGGGTTACGGCGGCGAAGACAAAGGTGAGAAGGCCGCTGACAACCTGCAAGTAGCCCTGGAGAATGGCATCGGGCTGAAGAGTGATGCGGCGAAGCCAGTAAGCGGCGAGAACAACAAACAGGAAGGCACCGAGATGCGCCAGGAAGATCGTGGTGTTACTGCGGCCGTTTGTGAGAGGAGCCTCGCCCATGCGTTATTCCGAATTTTTCCTTTTTCTCCGGGCCGAGCGCCTACTTCATTAGACTACGCAGGGAGCATCTCCGTTGCCTGGGATTCGAGGAACGAGTGAGGCAAGAGATACCGTCCTGTGGATTACGCGACCTGTACGAAAGTGCAGGACAAAATGTGGCGGCAGAACTCCGAAGGAGCTGAGCGAGGGCGGGAGAAAGCTTTTACAATTGCGCGGGGGAGCAAGATTGCGCACGCTTTTAGCTTTGAAACGATCGAACACAGACGAATGAAAAAGTGGCGCGGGGCCGCGTGACGGCAAGAATTCGCTCGATCCACAAGCTACAGTGACACCGGGTTCGAACTGCAGTTTGTCAGCGAAAAGGAGAATTACTTGAGTCACGAAGCCATTGCGAATTCCGGGCCGCGCCTGAAGCGTTCACTCACGTTGTGGAACTTGGTCATCATCGGCATCGTGATCATCCAACCGATTGCGCCGATGGGGCTGTACGGCATAGTGAATAACGCGGCTGGCGGACACGTAGTGACGACGATTCTGATCGCGATGGTGGCCATGCTGTTCACGGCGATCAGTTACGGAATGCTGGCGCGCGTGTATCCGAGCGCGGGGTCCGCGTACACCTACGTCGGTCAGGAAATCCACCCCGGGCTCGGCTACCTGACGGGCTGGGCGATGGTGATGGACTACATCCTCAACCCGCTGATCTGCACGATACTGTGCAGCAAACTGACGCAGAACATTTTGCCGGGAGTGCCGTACTGGGCGCTGGCGATTTTCTACGCGACGGCTTTTACGGTGCTCAACCTTCGAGGCGTGAAGACTTCCGCACGAATCAACGACGTTCTGGCGGCCGGGATGACCATCGTCGTGATCGTGTTTTTCGGATTTGTGATCCGGTTTTTGCTGGGCTTGCACGAATATGGGGCGGGGTTCTTTTCGCGGCCGTTTTACGATTCGGCCACGTTCGATCTGAATTCGATTTTTCACGGCACTTCCATCGCTGTACTGACGTACATCGGCTTCGATGCCATTTCGACATTCTCGGAGGAAGTGGAGAACCCGCGGAGGAACATCCTGCTGGCCACCGTGCTGGTTTGCGTGGTGACAGGAATTTTGTCTTCGCTGGAAGTATACGCGGCGCAGCTGGTGTGGGGTTCAAAGCCCTTTCCCGCGGAACAGGTGGAATCGGCGTTTCCGCTGGTGGCGAAGCAGGCGGGCGGTTTTTTCCTGTTTCAGTTGCTAAATTTTACGATCCTGATCGCGAACATTGGCTCCGGGATGGGCGCGCAGCTGGCGGCTGCGCGGCTGCTTTACGGCATGGGCCGCAACGACGCGCTCCCCAAGGGATTTTTCGGCAAGATCGAAGCGAAGCGACAGATTCCCGCAAACAACGTGATCTTGATCGGCGCGATTGCGCTGGCAGGTTCGTTTTTTCTCTCCTATGAGCGAGGCGCGGAGATGCTCAACTTCGGAGCGTTCATCGCGTTCATGGGAGTAAACGCAGCGGCTTTTGTGCGTTACTTCCTCCGCGCAGAGCGGAGAACGGTTTGGCCGGTGCTTTGGCCGCTGCTGGGCTTCGGAATTTGCGGCTACATCTTCCTGCAGCTCAGTATGCCGGCAAAAAAGCTTGGCGCGGTGTGGGTGGCCGTGGGGTTGATTTACGGGGCCTGGAAAACCTCCGGTTTTCGTAAAACCATGTCGTTTGAAGCGCCGCCTGAGTAGGACGAGCGGAATCTCGTGAAGGCACCGTCATTGCAATTCGAACCGCAAACGCCGGATGATAGTCCCTCCGGAGGCGTGAAGCGGCAAAGCGGAAGGGACCAGACCATCAAAATGAGAGACGTCGCGAAGTCCAGCGGCTTCTCTCCCGCGACGGTTTCGATCATGCCTAACAATGCGCCGCTGGAAGCGATTGGAAAACTGGCGGTGAATATCGTGATGGAAGGCGTCAACGGCGGGCTGGAAAAGCGCAATTGGAATATTTCGCGGCACAAGACGAACCCGGAGGTGGTGATCCGCGATTCCACGCGAGCGGCGGTGCTCAGCGGCTCTGACGATTGAGGATTACTTTCCTTCAGAAATCTTCAAGATCAATTCGGCCGGGCAGAACCGTGCGGGACCGTTTGTCCAACCTCAAAAAAAAGCGCGGACCGAATGATCCGCGCATTTCCGTTTTTAAGCCAGCCGATTTCAGCGCTCACTTTACCGCAGGCAGAAAGGCTTGCGGAGCCGCCAAAAATTCAACGGAGGGCAGCTCCGCTGGAACTACGTGGACGCGCTCGAAACGTCCTTTTGCTCCTCCGCTGGCTTTGAACGTCAGGAGGTACTGGTTGCTGAGATGCGTGGATAGTTCATCAAAATAGGGCTTGAGGTTGACGGGCGCGCCGGTGCCTAGAAAATAGGATTCGGCGCCCGTTGCGTCCGAGAGCTCGCTAAGATTCGACTGCGCTCTGAAAGCAAGGAAGAATCCGCGCGCCCTGTGCCCCGCATCCGGAGCATAAATCGTCCAAATGTTGATGTTCTGCTTTTGCGCGCGGCTGATGTCTGAATCGAGATCCGGGCTCCGGTACCCAAAATCTCCGCGAAAGTAGTCGATGCCGGAAGAGATCAAGAGTATGGAGCGCCTGTCGGGGGAAGAAGGCCACCGCTTCATCAGATCCAGAAGCGCAAGATAGGGACTCGAGATCGCGCTTCCACCGCCGAGCGGCAGGCGCAGAGCTCTGGCTGCAAGTTCGTGGTCGTTGGTGAAATCCTGGGCGAGCATGGCGGTGCCATTGCGCGCGTAGGATACGGAAATATATGTCGTGTCAGGCTGGCCGGCGAAAAACGCCTTCAGATCGGTCCATTGGTTGGCAATGCCGCTGTCCAACGAATCATCAATCAGTACGGCAAGATATAGCTTGCCGCCGTGCTTCCAATCGGCAACCTGGGTGTGCTCCTTGTTTAGAAGAAGCTGGACGTTGTCTTTTGTAACGAGCGGTGGGCTGGTGTCTTTCTTGCCGACGGCAGTTACCGTCATGGTGACTGCCCCTGGGTCAGCGGCGACGGCATTTGCTACAACAAATCCAAATGCCAAGGCGACTGTCCCGGTCATGAGTAGAATACGGCTTGGACTTAATTTATTCATTATCATGGTAACTCCTGTTATCTATCTCCATAAGCTTTGATGCACAATCGGGCCAAACGCGTACATGGAAGGCCGGTTTCAGGTCAATGGGGGCGGAGCGTTTGCCCTCGGCGGGGGTGGGCGGCCTTTTTTGTATGAAGGAAGGAGTGGCAATTGCGTAGTATGCTGCTGCGTCAACAAAAAGGGCCGGTGCGGTGAAAAACTACATTGGAGCAATCGATCAGGGGACGACGAGCACGCGATTCATGGTATTCGACCAGTCCGCGCGTATCGCCGCCGTGGCACAAAAAGAGCACGAGCAGATTTTTTCAAAGCCGGGCTGGGTGGAGCATGATCCGCTGGAAATCCTGCGCCGCACGGAAGAAGTGATCGCAGAAGCGCTCGAGCAGCGCGGGCTGCGCGCTTCGGATCTGGCCGCGATCGGCATCACCAATCAGCGGGAGACCACCGTCCTCTGGGAGCGCGAGACTGGCAAGCCGATTGCGAGCGCGATTGTCTGGCAGGATACGCGGGTTGCTGAAGATGTCGCGCGCTTCGCCAGCGAGGGCGGACAAGACCGCTTCCGGCCGCAGACCGGACTGCCGCTGAGCACGTACTTCAGCAGCCTGAAGCTGCGCTGGCTGCTTGAAAATATCGCCGGCGCCCGGGAGAAGGCGGCGGGAGGCGAGCTGCTCTTCGGAAATATCGACACCTTTCTCCTGTGGAATTTGACCGGCGGTCCGCGAGGCGGAGTGCATGTAACCGACGTGACGAACGCCAGCCGCACCCAGCTTCTGAATTTGAAAACGCTGGATTGGGATGCGGAGCTGCTCGCGGCGTTTGGCATTCCACGCGCGGTGCTGCCAAAAGTTCGTTCGAGCAGCGAAGTTTATGGCGAAGCGACTCTCAGCGCGATCGCCGGCGTTCCCTTCACCGGAATTCTGGGCGATCAACAGGCGGCGCTGGTCGGCCAGGCGTGCTTTCGTCCCGGCGAGGTCAAGAACACGTATGGCACTGGCTGCTTTCTGCTGATGAACACGGGCGAGCGGCCGGTGCCTTCGAACTTCGGCCTGCTCACCACGGTCGCCTACAAATTTGGCAACGGGGCCGCGCACTATGCCTTGGAAGGTAGCGTCGCCATTTCCGGGGCGCTGGTGCAGTGGCTCCGCGACAATTTGGGAATGATTGAAAAGAGCGTGGATGTGGAGCCGCTGGCGAGAACAGTCAACGACAATGGCGGCGTCTACTTCGTTCCTGCATTTTCCGGATTGTATGCACCGTATTGGAAGGAAAATGCGCGTGGAGTCATCGCCGGCCTGACGCGCTACGCGAATAAAGGGCACATCGCGCGAGCTGTTCTGGAAGCCACGGCGTTTCAGACGCGCGAGGTGGTCGAGGCGATGGAGAAAGATTCTCGAATAGGGCTCGCCAGCCTCCGCGTGGATGGCGGGATGGTGGCGAACGAATTATTGATGCAGTTTCAGGCGGACATTTTGAACCGCGAAGTGGTGCGCCCCGTGATTCAGGAAACGACGGCGCTCGGCGCGGCTTATGCCGCCGGACTGGCGGTAAAATTCTTTTCCGGCTTGGAAGAGTTGCGCGCCAACTGGGCGGTCGACCGCACCTGGAAGCCGCATCTCGCCGAAACGGAGCGCGAGCACCTGTACAAGCAGTGGAAGAAAGCGGTCACGCGATCGTTCGACTGGATTGAATCCTGACGGAGGCTCTTACCTATGACATCACCGCTGGCCGGTGAATTTCTCGGCACGATGATTCTAATCTTGCTAGGCGATGGAGTCGTCGCCGGGGTGCTGCTCAAACGATCGAAAGCGGAGGGCAGCGGCTGGATGGTGATCGCTGCCGGGTGGGCATTCGCAGTGATGGCAGGCGTCTTCACGGCCATTGCCTGCGGGAGCCGCGATGCACACCTGAATCCCGCGGTGACGATCGGCTTCGCGGTGCGTGAGGGTAATTTTGCGAAATTTGCTCCTTACCTAGCAGCACAGATGCTCGGGGCAATCGTGGGCGCCGCGCTCGTCTGGCTGCACTACTTTCCGCACTGGAAGGAGACGCCGGACGCTGCTGCGAAGCTGGGGTGCTTTTGTACGGCCCCGGCGATCCGCAATACCGTTGCGAATTTGCTGAGCGAAATCATTGCAACTTTCGTGCTCGTGTTCGTGGTTGGCGCGATTTTTTCAAAGAGCGTCTCCGCGGCCGGTCCCGCCGCAGGACTCGGCCCATATCTCGTGGGGAGCCTGGTCTGGGGCATCGGTCTCTCTCTGGGTGGGCCGACCGGATACGCGATCAATCCGGCACGAGACCTCGGGCCGCGCATCGCGCACGCGATTCTTCCGATTGCCGGGAAAGGCGGATCGGATTGGGGCCATGCGCCGATTCCCGTGATTGGACCGCTCATCGGCGGTGTGCTGGCTGGTCTGCTGTTGCGCATGCTCGCGATTTCCTGATACGAGCAGAAAGCAAGCAGAACTCCGCTGACTACTGGCAACGATTCAGAGCCGAGTGGAGAACAGCCAAGAACGTGGAATCTGCGGCATACAAGGAGCCGAAAAAAGAATGAGTTTGATGCGATCCCTGTTGCTGGCTGCGTCGCAGAATCGATGGCTTCGCGACCACGCCACACATTATTCGTTTGTGCGCGGCACAGTGTCGCGGTTTATGCCCGGCGAAACGTTGGACGACGCACTTGGCGCGGCGGAGGCGCTGCAATGCAAACAAATCGGAACGGTCTTTACGCACCTGGGAGAAAACGTCAGGGACCGCGAGGAGGCGCAGCAGGTTGCGGAACACTATCTCGAAGTTCTGGAGCGCGTCAGGGAAAGAGGACTGCGAGCGGAGATTTCCGTCAAGCTGACGCAACTCGGTTTGGATCTCGCGCCGGATCTTTGTTTTGGCCATTTAGAGAACATCATCGGACGCGCAGAGAAGAACGCCATCGTGTGGATCGACATGGAGGCAAGCAATTACGTGGATGCTACGCTCGATCTTTACCGACGCGCGTTGCAGGCGTATCCAAACGTGGGTGTATGCCTGCAGGCTTATCTCCATCGAACAAAGGATGATCTGGCGAAACTTCTTCCGATGCGGCCGTCCATCCGCTTGGTCAAAGGAGCGTATAACGAGCCGCCAGAAATAGCGTTTCCCCGCAAACAGGATGTCGACGAAAACTATTTCGTCCTAGGCAAAGAAATGTTGCGGGCAAAAAAAGAGAATCGTTGCGGGCGCGCCGCTTTTGGGACGCATGACGTGGCGCTGATCAGGCGACTATCTGAATTTGCGTCCACGGAAGGTTTTAGGAAGGCGGATTTCGAGGTTCAGATGCTCTACGGCATACAGCGCGCCGAGCAGGAGCGTCTCGCCAATGAGGGCTGCACTTCCATCGTGCTCGTCGCTTATGGCAGTTATTGGTATCCGTGGTTCGTGCGGCGGCTGGCGGAGCGCCCAGCGAACTTATGGTTCATGGTGCGCAACGTTTTCGCTGCGTAGCGTGCATCTGAATACCCGAGAATTTGTCCGGATACACCAGACACTTTTTGCGAGCGATCCCTTTGCATGTGATGCGAAGCCACACAGTGCGGAGGGGAGCGTTGAGCGCGCACCAAAGAAGAAATGATGGCCAAGCACTCCTTTATCGTTGTTGTTGGCAGCGCCAACGTCGACCTTACCACATTCAATGACGTATTCCCGCGGCCAGGGGAAACGATCTTCGGCAAGAAGTTCGATCTTGGCTTCGGCGGCAAAGGCGCCAACCAAGCGGTTGCGGCGCGTCACTGCGGAGCGAACGTGGGCATGGTGGCAAAAGTAGGGAGCGATCTGTTTGGCCCCGCCACGATTAAAAACTTTGAAGCGCAGGGGATTGACGCGACATACGTGCGCATCGCCAAGGACGTTTCCAGCGGGGTCGCCCCGATCTTTGTGGATTCGAACGGCCAGAATCGCATCATTGTCGTGAAGGGTGCAAACGACACGCTTTCGCCGGAAGATGTGGATGCCGCCGCGCCCCTGCTCCGCAAAGCAGACATAATCATCATGCAGTTTGAGATTCCGTTGCGCACCGTCTACCACACCGTAAAGTTCGCTAGGGCCAATGGCATTCGCAGTATCGTGAATCCCGCCCCGGCACAGCCGGTTGAGTACAAGGAAGTCGGCGCCGCGGACTATTTCATCCCCAATGAGAGCGAAGCCGAAGCGATTACGGGAATCCCGGTGCATTCGATCGATGATGCAAGAAAGTGCGCGGAGTTTCTGCTGCGCCAGGGAATGCGGCGAGTGGTCATTACTCTTGGCGAGCACGGCTCTTTGGCGGCGGGACCGGACCTTGCCGGAGGAGGAAGCTCTGCCGCGCGCAAATCTCTACGCTGCTCTTTCCACAACGAAGGTAGGGACTCAAAAGTCCTTCTGCAGCCGGACGGAATTCGAGAAGGAGTGGCTGAATCGCAGCGCGCACCTGTAAACCGGCTTTGTCAAAGTGCTAAGATAGGGCTTTCCTGACTGCTCCGCCGTATGCATTGAAAAATTCAATGACTTTGCGCGACAACCTGCGGATCGACACTTCCTCCAGCTTGGATCGCCACGCTCTGCGAGGCCCGATTTCGCCTTCCGATACCGCCATCGCTAATTACGCAGGGCGCGAGCTCCAGCCCAACCGCGGTGTCCCGCTGAATTTGGATTGGGTGAACGCGGTGCGCGTGAACACCAGCGCCGTCGAGCGCCGCGCGCAAACCATCGGCACGCGGCGAACGGTAAAGAAGGACTGGCAGGCGGCTTGGCTCCTGCGCGCCATCACCTGCATGGATCTGACGACACTCTCCGGCGACGACACCGACGAGCGTGTTCGCCGTTTGTGCGCCAAGGCGCGACAACCGATTCAGCACGAACTCATTCAGAAGCTTGGCAGCGAGAGCCTCAATATCAAGGTCGCTGCCGTCTGCGTTTATCACACCTTCGTCGAAACCGCGCGGCAGGCGATCGAGGGCAGCGGCATTCATGTTGCCGCGGTCTCCACGGGATTCCCAGCCGGTCTTTCTCCCTTCGAGGAACGCGTGGCGGAAATTCAACGCTCGGTGGAAGCCGGCGCTGACGAAATCGACGTGGTCATCACACGCGCGCACGTCTTCGGCGGGAAATGGCAAGCGCTCTACGATGAGGTCGCCGCGTTCAAGAATGCTTGTGGGCCCGCGCATTTGAAGGTGATCCTTGGCACCGGTGATTTGCTGACCCTGCGCAACGTGGCGCGTGCCAGCGTGGTGGCGATGATGGCAGGAGCGGACTTCATCAAGACATCGACAGGCAAGGAACCCGTCAACGCGACGGTTCCCGTTAGCCTGGTCATGACGCGCGCCATTCGCGAGTACGCGCAGGAAACCGGAATGGCGGTGGGCTTCAAGCCAGCCGGCGGCATTCGAACGGCGAAGCAATCGCTCGACTGGCTTGCGCTGATGAAGGAGGAGCTCGGCGATTCGTGGCTTAAGGCGGAGTTATTCCGGTTTGGCGCCAGCAGCATGCTGGCGGATATCGAGCGGCAATTGGAGCACCATGCCACGGGGCGCTATTCGGCGGACTATCGCCATCCGATTGCGTAGGCGGGAGAATTCTGTTTCGATGACGAGAGAAGCGGGAAGAAGCGAATGAGCATCGTCGAAAAATTCATGACCATGGAATACGGCCCCGCGCCGGAGGATCCGCGCGAAGCTCTGGCTTGGCTGGACCGTCACGGCCGGCGATTCGGACACTTCATAAACGGCACGTGGCAGGCGCCCGCGGCAGGAATTTATTTCGACACGGCCGATCCTTCCACGGGTGAAAAACTGGCAACGGTCGCGCAGGGATCGGCGGCCGATGTCGATAGCGCAGTGAAAGCCGCGCGGGCTGCATTGCCGGCGTGGCAGTCCCTCACTCCGCATGCGCGCGCGCGCTATCTCTATGCGCTGGCCCGGCAGGTTCAGAAACATTCGCGCTGGCTCGCGGTTCTTGAAACACTGGACAATGGCAAGCCGATTCGTGAGAGCCGCGACATCGATATTCCGCTGGTAGCGCGGCATTTTTATCACCATGCGGGCTGGGCCCAGTTGCTCGAGCAGGAATTTCCGGGCTACACCGCTTGCGGCGTCGTAGGTCAAATCATCCCCT
>WNFG01012520.1_pt1 | contig 11213 bp, 8 predicted proteins | sample 5400431 | NCBI WGS metagenome assembly WNFG01 (sample SAMN13153346, study PRJNA577476) | soil metagenome | isolation source: 120 cm saprolite under Douglas fir tree site 2 hole 3 replicate 2 | place: USA:California | collected 2015-04-18
AGCGACTTGTACTATCGCCTGAACGTGTTTCCGATCCGCATCCCGCCTCTGCGTGAACGCCCGGAGGATATTCCCCTGTTGGCCCGCTACTTCATCCAGAAGCACAGCCGCCGAATGAACAAGGAGATCGAATCGATTCCCGCCGCCGCCATGAGGAAGCTATCGAGCTGGCATTGGCCGGGGAACATTCGTGAGCTGGAGAATTTCATCGAGCGTTCGGTGATCCTTACTCACGGCACGGCGCTGCAAGCTCCGATCGCCGAACTCGGCAACAACGGCAGGAGCGCTGCGGTAGCGGGCACGCGCGAAACCCATGAACGCGATGAGATCGTCCGCATCCTGAAAGTCACCAACGGGCGAGTGGCAGGCCCCGACGGAGCCGCATCCCGCATGGATATCAAGCGCACGACGCTGATCTCGCGCATGAAGAAGCTCGGGATCGACCCGCGGAAAATATTGTGACCCTGTATCGAGCAGGCCTTTTGGAAATCTTCGCGTCTTCGCGCTTGGGCTGTTGCCTCCTTTGAAGTGCGGATTCTAGACTTGCCGGTGTCAGCAATCGACGACAGGTGTCGGGACTGCCTTTGACAGTTCTCGACACCATAACTCCGTCTGATCTTCTCTCCTTCATTGACTTCAGCGACTTAGCGGGCGTTCCCTTAGCGCTTCTTTTGGTCCGTCGGTTGCTTTGACCCGGTTTGCAGTCGATGTGGGTCGGCAGGAAAAAAGAGCTGTTGCAAGTTTGCCGGCCTCGCCAGGGTTGCTTGGAGAGGAGGCGCGTTATGTCGGCGATGGAGACGCTCACCGGAGGTGAGCGAGCAGTCGAGTTCGGCTTTTTTGGTGAGCGCACACAGGAATTCGACAAGGCGGTGTCGCGCAACCTGCCCATGTTTTACAAGAGAGCTTTTCGGTTCCTGGGGAACAGACCAGATGCGGAAGATGCAGTTCAAGACGCTCTCCTTTCTGCTTGCAAGCATTTGGGCCAGTTCAGAGGGCAAGCGCAACTTTCAACTTGGCTGACGGCAATTGTCACTAATGCTGCGCGGATGCAATTGCGCCGTCGCCACCGCGGTAGCTACCTATCGCTTGAGGAGCAGAAGGGGGACGACGGTCTGGCCCTCTCGGAAAAGCTCCCCGATTTAAAGCCAGGTCCAGAAGAAGTCTGCTCTGCGTCCGAAGTCCGAGACCGAGTGCTCGACGGCATCAGTCAGCTTTCGCCCACACTGCGTAGAGCGTTTCAGCTGCGCCATATCGACGGCTTAACCACAAAGCAGGCTGCGCTCGTTTTGGGCGTCCCTCAAGGGACCTTAAAGGCGCAGCTCGCAAGGGCACGCGCCAAGCTTGCTGGAATGATGCGGTGAGGCCTGGCCCGCAGATCGCTCCCCAACAGGTTCACCTGGCGAGGCGATGCCGAGGATAGATGGCACGGAGAGTTCGGTTAAGACCAGGCTTCTGTGGAGTTCGGCGGTTGTTCTGAGCCCGATGAGCAGATCGCGTTTGACGAGTTACGAGAAAATTCAACCAGGAGAATTGCAGATGCCGCACGCCAAGTCCGAAACCAGTGAAGACATCCTTTCCGGCATTCTTAACTGGGTGTGCCCCGCGTGCGGAGGACGTATGGGCGGTCTGACAAAAGAGTTCAAGTGTCAGGGTCAGTGTCGAAAGGACTGGCGCGCGGTTTGGGAAAGTCGCTCACCGAACACAGGCAAGAACACGAATTCGCGGCCACGGACGCGTTGCCGGACGAGCATTGGTTTCCCGTCCTTCGTAGAGGTTTAGGCCTCCACGGTAAGGCCGGTGTGGCCGTTCTCCAGTCTCGACAATTGTCGGATCTGATTTCGACATTTTTTGACATGCCACTCGCCGGTTTCCCGCATCACCAATGGATTCAACGGGTTGCCAGGGGGCCAGCCGACGTGGCTTTGGCCAGCGGGTTGCGGTATCTAGCTTCGGCAGAGAGCATCATGTTCAAGATTTCCGTCGTCGATACGCGGTCGCAACGCAGGCTAGTGGTGGAAGGAACTCTCGTCGGGGCCTGGGTTGCTGAGCTGCGCACAAGCTGGAGAAATGCATGCCTGGGGCGAGGCGGACGCAAACTGATCGTCGACCTGAGAAACCTGACCACCATCAGCCGCGAGGGAGAAGGCGCGATCTTCGATCTCATAAAGGAAGGCGCAAAGTTTTCCTGCGGTGACGTTCTTACCAAACATGTGCTGAAACAACTCGAGCGCAAGAAACAGCAGGAATCACTTCCGAGGTGAACATGCCGGAGGCAAAGCACATCACCAGTCCTACGCCATACGCGAGCAGCGGCGATTTCCTTCGGATTTTCCACGAAGAGAAACACGGCCTGTCCCGGCTGTCGTTCCTGCTGACGGCGGATCAAGAGAAAGCTCAGCAATGCTTTGTTTCTGGACTGGAAGACTCGGTGAAAGAGAATTCCGTGTTCAAGGAATGGGCACGCTCATGGGCTCGGCGGGCGATCATTCAGTGCGCCGTGCGAGTAATCAACCCACGGCCGACGCAGGAAGAGGTTGCTTCGCGCTTCAACAGCAGCGGCAAAACGCCGGCAGGGGAACCACCAGAGATTGCCGCTGTTCTTGAACTCGCACCGTTCGAGCGCTTCGTTTTCGTGATCTCGGTTCTCGAACACTATTCCGAGCACGAATGTTCCATTCTTCTGGGTTGTTCACGGCGGGACGTGATTGCAGCGCGACTTCGCGCAGTGCAGCAAATCGAAATGCAGGCGAATTTCACCTTAAGCCGCAGGTAAATGGTGCTCGACTTTTTCCGAGTGGGCAAGAGGATGTAAGTGCCGACCGACACTGCCGGCGAGCAGAAAGCCAAGGCAATTCAAGTGTCGTAAACCCTGGACACTTGTGGAGCGAAGTGTCGACAGTTCTGACACTGTTCCCAGCGTATCGTAGTCTTCGGAAAGCAAGGCCCTTCTGTCTTCAATCCGTCACCGGGTCTAGGTTTGAACGCGCCTTTGGCAACTGCAGTGCACCATTCTCTGGTGGATTGATAATGATGAGGAGCACAGGCGTGAAGGGAGCGGGAAAAGACTCGATCCAGCGGGATGAGCATGCCGGTGCCAGCGCGCAAGGCACTGCCTCCGGTTATTCTCCGGACGGAGGGTCGAAACTAATCGGTGATAAGGTAACAGCCATGCACGTTCTTCTCCTTAACTTGGGAACGGAGTCTACCCAGGAGGTCCAGCAAGCCCTATTAGGTCAAGGCTATAAGATCACCGCCAACCGCAACCTGACGGTGGATGAAATTCTCGCTCTTTCCCCGGGGGTGTTGGTCACAGAAGCCACCCCATCCGACCTCAGCTGCTGCGGTTTGATCAGCCAAATCAAGGCGGGTCCGGATCAACCAACCCTCAAGATTGTGATGATCGTTCACGGTGGCGCGCTGGAACGTGCCCGCGCCTTGGACTTGCGCGCTGACGATGTCATCTCCTTTCCTTTTGACCGGTTGGAATTCGCAGCGAGAATCAGGGCGCAGTTTCGTGAGAGACAACCAGAGCTAGAGCTCGAGGCAAAGCTGAAAGATGCGCTCGAAAAAGAACATCTGGCGGAGACTGCTGTGGAGGCCCTGAGTGGCGGCTTGGGTGCGAAACGCCGCTTTGGGCTCATCCCAGCGATTTTTGTTCTGAGCGCGGCAGTGATTCTGGCTGCACTCGCCATGCTGATTTCGAACCGGCACGGCCGGAGGGTTACGCTCCAACTGAAAGCCGAGGTTGCACGGCTGAACGGCGGAATTCTGCACCAGCAAGACCTCCTGCGCGGTGCAGAACAGGCACGCGCATCCCTCGCCGCAAGCGACGCGCCGGCAACTCGCGAGTCTTTGCGGGCGCAAACCGAACAGATCCGCAAGAAGATAGCCGCGGACGGTGATAGCAATGGCGAATCCCTCACCAGGCAGCTTCGGGAGACTCAGAATCGCCTGAGCCGACTTGAGAACGAGGGGCGAGTCGCAGAGAAAATTGTTCACACATACGGACCCAGCATCTGCTTGTTGCATGTCGTCGTCGAGTTTCGGGACAATGACTCCGGACAGTTAATTCGCATCTCCACCGATGCCAGCGGCAAGGCGCAGGTGGACGACAAGGGGATGGTGTCTCTCGAAACCGAGGGAACCGGGCCGCCTCTCGAGATTGACGTCTTTGGCACAGGATTTCTCGTCAAGTTGCAAACTCCAGCGCCGCCTCATGCCGCGCTCCTCGAACTCGATGATCGGAATGAAGCCAGCGTATCCGGCGATCCGGTCGTCCTGATCGGCTACCCTACCGGAATCGAAGGCATCCTCGCCCGTGCCGGAAGCGACATCACACAAAAAGTGGTGGGAAACGCCCACGAGGTAACTCAGATCGTTTCGCAGCTGGCAGCACAACGCCTCATTCGCCCAACCACCACCCAGGGACACATCGGCGACGTCCTGTTGGACAAGATTGTTTATGATGCAGCGACCACCTCCGGCGGTTCCGGCGGACCGCTGTTCAATCGCGACGGCAAGGTCATTGGCGTGAATTTCGCCACTCTGAGTGATTTTGGCGGCTCAAACTTGGCAGTCCCGGTTCGTTATGCCGATGAACTGATGAAGTAAGCGTCGACTGCTTTGCATTCTCCCCCTTCTCTTCTTTTTTCCCTCTCGGGTGTCACCGTTGTCGACGATTTGTCGAGATTAATCTCGACATTTCTCGACACCTTCCCCACTACCGTCGCGCTTTTCCTTTAAGGGCGCCTCAGAGTCAATCACTTAGCGCAAGCAAGGTTTGGCATGCGTGTTGCCTTCGAATTCCGCGATGGTGCGACAGCAACAACGTGATTTCGCTCATGGCGGCCCTTCGATCCAGATGGACCTGGCTTTGCCGAGCGAAGTCACTGCAATCTCGCCCTTTGTAGACCAGCTCATGTTTCTGATCAAAAAGTGCCGATGTGCTCCGGGAAACGAGATTGACATCGAAATCGCGTCGCGCGAGGCACTGGAGAATGCCGTCATTCACGGAAATCACCAAGACCCTCGCAAACACGTTTTCGTCAGCTGGCGATGCCAAGCCGGAGTGGAAGTTTCGATTATGGTCAGGGACGAGGGACGAGGATTTGACAGCAATGCGCTGCCGGATCCTACCGCCCCAGGGGCGATTGAATCCAGTCACGGCCGTGGAATCTACCTGATGAAGGCGTTAATGGATGACGTTCACTTCGAGGACGGTGGGGCCATCGTGCATATGCGAAAGAAATCCGGCAACACCGAAGCTGGCCGTGGGAAGGAACTGTGATGAAGGACCTGATACCCACTCTCGTAGTCGTAATCGGTGCGCTGGCTGCGAGCCTGCTTGCCTCGGATACAAAAGCTGAGACCGGCACGGTCCAGGGGGTGGTCTTCACTGCGGACGGCGCTGGAGGCCGATCCGTGGTGCCTGGCGCGAAGGTTTCTTTGACCGGGCCCGCCGTCAGGGAGACTGAAGCTGATGCAACTGGCAAGTATGCGTTCCCGGCACTTCCGCCCGGATCTTACAAGCTCACGGCCCATGCTCCGGGCATGATCGCGACCCAAACGGTCGCGGTCGTTGTGGCAACCGTATCGCAAGCCCCGCTGGAGATGAAAGTGGAGGTTGTATCAGCGTCGACTACGGTAACAGCAACCGCGGACGGGCTCGGAACCGCAGAGCCGGCAGGAAGCAATACGGTCGGCGAATCGGAAGTCCGTGACATGCCAAATCTGAGCGAGCGTTTCGACAGCTTGCTTCCTCTGATACCCGGCGTGGTTCGTGGTCGGGATGGCGTAATCAACCTGAATGGTGCCCGTTCCTCGCAGAGCGGGTCTTTGGTGAATAGCGCCGACGTCTCGGATCCGGCGACCGGTGCGACGGCCATCAACATACCCATCGACGTGGTTTCGTCGGTTCAAGTATTTTCCACTCCGTACGACCCCGAGTACGGCAGATTCACCGGCGCCGTATCGGACGTCGAGACTCGTACCGGAGACTTCAACAAATTCCACACGTCGGTTCAGCACCTGCTCCCACGCTTCCGCAGACTGAACGGCTCAATTATGGGGCTTGCGTCGGTCACGCCGCGGGTAACATTCACCGGGCCAATTGTGAAGGACCGCATAGCCTTCACGCAGTCCTTCGATTACCGCTTTGAGCGAACTCCGGTAGATAGCTTACCTCCCCTGCAAAGCGACACGAAGCTGGAAAGCTTTGATTCATATACGCAAATCGATTTGAGGATCAATCAGAGGCAAACCGCCACTGCTTCGTTCGCGCTCTTCCCGCAAAAGCTTGACTACTTCGGCCTCAATACCTTCACCCCGCAACAAAGTACGCCCAACCTGCATGAGCGGGGATATCAAACCTATGTCCAGCACCGGTACGCTACCGGCTCAGGCGACCTGCTGACTTCACAACTGAGTTTCAGGCGGTTCGATGCCGATGTACTAGCGAACAGCGGCGCCCCTTATGAGCTTCGCGTGGAGACAACCGAGGGCGGCTTCTTTAACCGCCAGCAGCGCCAGACTTCCCGTGTGGAGTGGCAAGAAATCTTCCAGTCCCATCCTCATGGCTTCCACGGATCTCACGAACTGAAGGCTGGAATCGACTTCGCGCATAGCTCCTACGACGGCCACCAGGAATTTCTGCCGGTCGAGATTGTAGGCGTTGCCGGCTACCCTTTGGAACGAATTCAGTTCGGTCCTGCCTCCCGCTTGTCGGTGGGTCAGAATGAAACCGCCTGGTTCGGGAGTGACAAGTGGATGCCTTCGAAACGGCTCACGTTTGATTTGGGGTTGCGATTCGACCAGGACTCGGTCACGGGTTCGATTAATACGGCGCCGCGCGCTGGTTTTGGACTGGCCCTGACGGGCGACGGGAAGACAGTGCTTAAAGGCGGAGCGGGCCTGTTCTACGACCGCGTCCCTCTCGACATTCCAGCTTTTCCCCAACTGCCCGGGCGTACGGTGGTTGGGCTCAATCCGTTCGGCCAGATCCTCAACTCCACCGATTACGTCAACCACATCGCGGGCGGGCTGCGAAATCCGCGCAGCGAAGTCTGGAGCCTCGAACTCGATCGCAAGATCCTAAGCAACCTACTGCTCCGCGTTGCATACCAGCAGCGCAGTACCGTGCACGATTTTGTGCTGACGCCACTTGCATTCGGGCCAACCGGTTTGCTCTCGCTGGCCAACCGCGGAAGCGACTCCTATCGCGAGTTTCAGGTGACCGGACGATACCAAATGGGCCACACCGCGGTAAGCGCTTCGTATGTTCGCTCCAGGGCTTTTGGAGACCTAAACGATTTCAACCAATTCTTTGGCAACAATCCGCAGGCCGTGATTCAGCCTAACCAACGCGGCCGCCTGCCCTTTGACGCCCCCAATCGATTTCTGGCATGGGCCGAGATAGCCGGGCCATGGAAATTGACCCTGACCCCTGCCTTAGACGCGCACACCGGTTTCCCATACTCGCTGGTCAACCAATCGCGTGAGTTTGTCGGGCCCCGAAACGAGCGGCGGTTTCCCCGCTTCGTTTCCACCGACGTTCAGATTTCCCGAAGAATTCCACTCCCCGTTAAGGAACACCATGCTGTGATCGGCTTCGCGGTCTTCAACGTTTTCAATCGCTCGAATCCCCGCGACGTGCAGAACGATGTCGACAGCTACCGTTTCCACGAGTTCTTTAACGGCGTTAGCCGGACCTTTCGCGGAAAATTTGTCCTGGAGTTCTAGACATGAACATCGTCATGAAAACTGCGCTTTCAACTCTCTTGATTGTTCTTTCCGTCAGCGCGGTTGGAGCCGCCCCGTCCGGCGATGCCCTTCCAACCACAGAGGACGTAGTCGCCCAGATGATGCAGCTGGACAAGCAGCGCCACGCGCAGCTCCCGGGTTATACCGCCACCCGCCACTACCTTGCTGTCAACAAGCATCGTAGAGCGGAGATGCTGGTCCGGGTCGCTTGCGCCAGTGACGGGGTCAAGCGGTTCACCATTGTTTCCGAAGATGGATCCCACTACATCCGCAAACACGTGTTTTACAAGATGCTGAACGAAGAGGCGGAAGCATCCCGGCGAGATACCCGCGAGGGCACGCGTATTACGCCCGCCAACTACGATTTTCAGGTCATCGGACAGGACGCACTGGATGGCCGCCCAGCGTATGTGCTCTCTGTCACTCCGAAGGCCCAGAACAAATACCTCATCGACGGCAAGATTTGGGTTGACGCGACAGACTACTCCATCGTGCGCATCGAGGGACGTCCGGCACGGAACCCTTCCTTCTGGACCCGTAGCGTTCATTTCGTTCACACATACCAAAAGGTTGGTCCCTTCTGGCTGGCGGCCTCGACTGACTCCGTGAGTGAGCTCCGAATTTTCGGCACCGCGGAACTGACGATCGAGAACTCGGGCTATGCGCTAAATCCTCCAGACATGCAGACGACTGACACCGACACCGAGGCGAGGTTAGCCCAATGAGCCGAGGTCGTCACTGGGATCGTCTAGAACTCTTCTTACTTACGAAGGTGGTATATGAAAGCGCCAAATCAATGTCTCATTCTCGCTGCCGGTAACGGGACGCGGCTCCGGCCGGTATCGGCCGGCCTTCCCAAGCCCCTGGTGCCGTTTCGTGGTAAGCCCATCCTCGAGCACGTTATTGTCCGGGCGCGCGAAGCCGGTATCGAGAACTTCGTGATTGTCGTCGGATATCGCTCGGACTTGATTCGTCGCTGGTTTGACAGTCGATGGCTTGGTAACATTTCCGTGACCCTGGTCGAGAATCCCGACTATCACAAAAGCAACGGCATTTCCACCCTGAAGGCTAAAGATGAAATCCATGAGAATTTCCTGTTGCTGATGGCGGACCACATCTTTGAGCCAGAGACGGCGATGGCGCTCATGCGGGAGCCGCTCGCGCCGGGCGAGGTCATTCTCGCAGTGGATCCCAACATTGACCGCATCTATGATCTGGATGACGCAACCAAGGTTCGGCGCAATGGCGATCGTATTGTGGAAATTGGCAAGGAGATCGCGAACTATGACGCACTCGATACCGGAATGTTCCTGTGCAGCCCTGTCCTGTTTGACAAACTCGAATCAGCAACCAGGGACGGGAACTGCTCGCTTTCCGATGGCATGCGGCAGCTGGCCGGGGAGCGAAATCTGCGTGCCTTTGAGATCGGCGAGGCTCAGTGGCACGACCTTGACACCCCGGAAGCCCTGACCCATGCCGAAAGTATTTTCGACGGACACTTCGGCCACTCTTTGATTGGCGAGAGCTTGTCGGCGATAGGATGGCCGGCGATGGGACGATCTCCGAGAGGATGACCCGTGTCTAGGATGGCCAGCAGAACTCGACTGCCACTCCGGCTGCTGGCGGGGATGTTTGGCATTTTGCTTCTGACCTACCTGGTGCGTCGAGCTGGTCCCACCAAGCTCCTCGAAAGCATGGCCACCCTGGGATGGGGACTGACTCTGGTGATTGCTCTGGGCGGAGCTTCACACGTTGTGAAAACCTGGGCATGGCGGCTCACCCTACTGGACGAGAAGCATCAGGTTTCATTTGTGCGTATGTTCGGACTTCGATTGGCCTCGGAAGCAGTTGGGCAGCTCGGCGGCCTGGCACATCTGTTCGGGGAGACTTTGCGAGTCTCACTTCTAAGCCCGACCATACAGCTCGACAGCGGGATCGCATCCGTGGCGCTGGACCGCGCATTCTTCGTCCTCAGCGCCGCGGTGATCAGCATAGTCGGTTTGCTCGCCGTGCTGCTCGTCCTGCCGCTTCCCCACACCCTGTCGCTTTACGCAGCTCTGTTTGTAGCCACGCTCGTAGGAGTCGTTGTCGTGACCGGGCTTGCGGTCGAAAAACGTTGGCCGGTGTTTTCAGCGACGGCACGGATCCTGGGCCGCGTCCGATATTTTAACAGCTGGACAGAACGCAAACGTTCACTGATTCATTCTGTCGAAAACAAGCTGCATGATTTTTATCACCTTACACCGGCAGCGTTTTGGGGAAGTTTCGCCCTGAATCTAGCATGCCACGGTGCGGCGGTTTTGGAGGTCTATCTGATCCTGTGGCTCATGGGTTTCAAGGTCAGTTTCTTCGCTGCCCTCGCCATCGAGGCTTTAACCAAACTGGTCAATATCGCAGGCGCATTGAATCCAGGAAACATCGGAACCTACGAGGGTGGAAACATGCTTATCGTAAAGATGTTCGGCCTGAGCGGCGCCGTCGGACTGACTCTGGCATTCACTCGACGATTGCGAGCTATCTTTTGGGCCGCCATTGGTGGTCTCTGGCTGGTCGTATTGTCTAAGTCGAGAAAGCAAAGCCATTCCGAAGATAGGACACTCGCCGCCATTCGAGTCCGACAAGAACCCATGTTGTCACCCGCACCTCAGAAAAAGAGTGGGTTGCCCGGGCGCTCACACACCGTCGTTATTCTTGCCAACAATTTGCCTGACGGTGACAATTTCGAATCCACAATTCCCCAGGTTGGCGCTCTGCCCATTTTGCTGCGAGCGATTCTAGGAGCACAAAAAGCAGGTGCTTCGCGAATCGTCGTTGTCCTGAACCGACTAAAAGAGCCCAGAGAGCCGAAGATGCGCGACGCCTTACGGAAAACTCGGCGTCTTCCCCGATGGGTTGAGTGGTTTGAGTTCAGTGCCGGGGAGAGGTCTCTCCCTGTGCTGGTAGGGCAAGTGGCTCGCGAAGGGGAGGGTCATGTCGTATTGATAGCCGCGGACAGGACATATCATCCGTCTTTGCATCAGCGTGCAGCCGAATGGAATGCAGCAAGCGACGCTTGGGCGCCGATGACCGCCAACCATCTCGTCGGCATCTATGCGCTTTCCCGAGAGATGTCGATCGATCTTGCGAACCACCGGCCGTCGAACCTCGGATCTCTCGAGGAACTGTATGCCTGGCTTAGCTCCACCGGTTCAGTCGAGCGCGAGCCGGTACCGGATGACAAGTGGCAGCGCATTCTCACCCCGCAACAGCGGCTCTCGGCCGAGCACAAACTGGACCGCTGGCTCGTCAAAGCCACGGACGGCATTTTCGCAAGAATGAATCGTAGAGTCTCGGTACCCATCAGCCGCCAACTCATTCGATTTCCCATCACGCCCAACATGGTCAGTCTATTTACCCTGGGTGTGAGCTTCATTTCCGGCGTGTTCTACGCCTTCGGGGGTTATTGGAATATGCTG
>WNFG01004942.1_pt1 | contig 11211 bp, 8 predicted proteins | sample 5400431 | NCBI WGS metagenome assembly WNFG01 (sample SAMN13153346, study PRJNA577476) | soil metagenome | isolation source: 120 cm saprolite under Douglas fir tree site 2 hole 3 replicate 2 | place: USA:California | collected 2015-04-18
CGAACGGCGGAGGAAGGGTTTCCGGTTCCGGAGTGGACGGCGGCGTATTGGGCGGACGAAGTGGACTTGCTGCGAAGCGATGAGGCGGCGAGCAAAGTCTATCTACCGAACGACCATGCGCCGCGGGTTGGTGAAGTGTTTCACAACCCGGATTTAGCGTGGTCGTTGCAGCAGATTGCGGAGCAGGGGCGCGACGCTTTTTACAAGGGGGAAATCACCAAGAAGATTATGGAATCGATGCGCCATCACAACGGAACGATGATGGCGGAGGATTTGGCCGGCTATTCGAGCGAATGGGCGGAGCCGATTTCGACGACGTACCGCGATTGGACGGTGTACGAGATGCCGCCGAACGGGCAGGGAATCGCGGCGCTGGAAATGCTGAATATCATGGAGACATTTCCCATCGGGCAGTTTGGATTTGGCTCGACCAAGGCGCTGCACGCGATGATCGAGGCGAAGAAACTGGCATACGCGGACATGGCGAAATACGTTGCCGATCCGCGCGGGCAGAAGTTGCCTGTGGCGGCGCTGCTCTCGAAAGATTGGGCGAAGCAGCGAGCGCAGTTGATCGATACGGAGCATGCCAATTGCGAAGTTGGCGCGGGCGAGTTGGCCGGTGGCAGCGATACGACCTATTTGAGCGTGGTGGACCGCGAGGGGAACATGGTCTCGCTGATCCAGAGCAATTACTCGGGGTTCGGGTCAGGAATCGTGGCACCCGGAACGGGATTCGCGCTGCACAACCGGGGCGGGCTGTTTACGCTGGATACGGCTTCGCCGAATGCGCTGGCGGGGCATAAGCGGCCTCGCCACACGATCATTCCTGGATTCGCGCAGAAGGGCGAGACGCGAATGGCATTTGGCATTATGGGCGGATGGAATCAATCGCAAGCACACGCGCAGTTCATCGCGAATATCGCGGACTTCAAAATGAATATCCAGGCCGCGCTGGAGGCGCCGAGGTTCACGAAACTTACGTTTAGTGGCTGCGACGTGATGATGGAAAATCGCGTTCCGGCGGGGGCGCGCAATGAACTGTCCACCAAGGGGCACAAGATCCAAGTGCTGGGAACGTTTTCGGCGGCTGTCGGCGGCGGGCAGGCGGTGTTGCGGGACTCTGCAACCGGAGTGAATTACGGAGCATCAGACCCTCGGAAGGACGGGCAAGCGGCTGCGGAACTTCCCTATTGATATTAAAAACGGCGGATGCGGGTGCGCAAGAAACTGCAAAAAAGTTCCATTTGGCGCGCCCGTATGAGAAAAGAGTTGGTGCGTCAAGCAGCCTGCACCGATGGACACTTTTGTTAAGTGCCGTGTATTCAGTGCTATAGTACAGGTGACGTTGGTATGGGACGTGCAGCCTGTACTAGCGGTCAGGTAGGCGTCCTGTAGCGACGTCACCCGGTTCCGGAGGCGAGGATGAGGCCAACCCTAGCCCTGAAGGTCTCATGCGTTGTCGGTTTGGTTGTCTGTTTCTTGCTGCCTGCTGCTGGCGTCGCACAGACAATTGATGTTTCCGGGCGCTACCAGTGCGCCCAAGCGAAAGTGCGCGGAAAGATCGTGCCTTGCACCGCGGCGCCGCTGACGCTGAAGAATGACGGAAAATTCGAGTTGCGCGGATGGGAAGGCAGTTACCTGGTGAACGGCCAGTGGGTAGAGCTGTCTGATTCTTCGGTGCGTTCGCGAGCCAAAATCGAGCCGGGACACAAGATTGTGTTTCGCTACCACGGAAAGCATGGCTGGTGCGAAATGATCTACGAGCGGCGGCTCGCGGAACTAGGCAAGACTTCGCTGAGCTAGCGGCCGGTTGCATTCCTCTCAATTATTGTTCAGACATGGAAACGCTTTCGAGTGGGGCGTCGTATGCCGCCGCGGCGATTTCGCCGAGCGCTTGTCCGGCGACGGATTGGGCGGCGTCTGGGTCGAGCGGCAGCGACACGTGATTCAGGTAAGCTGCGAAAACGAGTTTTTGGCCGCTTGCCGTGATTACGTAGCCAGCCAGGCCCTTACCGTTCAGCATCATTTTTCCGTTGAGCCGATCTTCCGAATCGAAAGTTCCGGTTTTTGCGAAGACGTGTCCCGCGCCTGGATTCGCGGGCTGAATTTTTGCCAGCGTTCCGTCCTTGCCGAGGACAGGTAATGCTTTGAAGAAGACGGGGTAATCGGGGCGAGTGGTCCAGTAGGCCAGATAGTTGCACATGAAGTCGGGGCTGAAGAGATCGGCCCAGTCGCCGCCAGCTCCGTCGCCCTGAGAGATGGCGGAGGGATCGAGCTTGGCTTCTTGCAGGAAAGCGCGTTCCGTTGCAAAGCCGGCTTGCAGGGGATCCTTGCTGTTTTTTGCAACCAAAGTCCCGAGCAGATAAGGTCCCATGCCGGCGTGAAGGTTTTGGCTGACTTTCAGCGTGACCTTGATTTCTTCGGCGAGCGGGAGGGAAACATGTTCGGCGATTTGATTTGCCGGAGTGTACAGGCGCGCGAGCGCGGGAAAATCGGCGGCGGCGGGATGTTTCGGCGGCTTGATCGAGACTCCGGCTGCGGAAAGCGCTTCGGCGAGCACGGTTTGGGCGAATGCGGTGGGTGAGGGGACGGCAAAGGCGGCAGTTGTCGGCTGCGGTCCCAGAGGTACGCTGCCGGTGATGATTACGCTGACGGCGCCGTCGGGGTTGGTCACCGGATCGGAAATATCGAGGTCGGGTTTGGAGGCAGCGGGGCCAGTAATCACGTGGCTGATGAATTTGATGTAAGAGGTTTGCGGTGTGGAAACGAAGGCGGCCGCGCCACCTGATTTGGCGGCGGGCGTGAGGGTGAGATCGATCACATTGTCGTTCACCATGATCGAGGACATCACGACGTTGGTGCCGCCTTCGCGAGGGCCATCGGGGAACAAGCTGGTGTCGACGATGATGCGGCCCTCGATTTTGCGGACGCCTTTGGCGGCGACATCGTTCGCGAGCTGCTTGATGACAATGAGCGGATCACCTTCAACGGCGGGACCGTTGTAGGAGTGATCTTCATCGACGAAAGCCAGCGTGCCGTCGGGGCGAATGCGATTGGAGAGATTGGGGTCGCCGCTGGCAACTAGAACGAGATCGCCCTTGAGCTTGCCGTTCTTGTCGATCGGAGCGGTGCGATAGATACGCGTGTGAAAGCGGTAGTCGGCGCCGAGCTTGGCGAGCACGGCGCCTTCGGTCAGCAGCTTAGTGGTGGAGGCTGGGACGAAGAGCTTATTAGAGTTCAGCGAATAAAGAACGTTGCCGGTGTCGAGCGAAACGAATTTGATTCCAAAGTTTGCGTGCGCGAATTCGGGGCGGTTCGTCACTTTCTGAATGCGTTCCGCCAGTGTCGCAGAGGATTGCGCGCGAGCGATCGGCACTCGCATAGGCAGAAGCAGCAAGGATGTAACGGCGCAGAACGCGAACAACTTTTGGGCGTGATTATTCAAAACGCTTTCCTCCAAGACCGTGGACTGGCGGTCTAGCGAACCAGTTTTTCGCTGAATTGCAGCTTTTCGAACGGCACATTCAAGATCGCGTACTCGCGCCAATCCTTGAAATCGAAATGCCACCATTCGTGCTCGTACACCGTGAAGCCTTCGGACTCCATCGCCCAGCGGAGCAGGTCGCGATGCCAGCGCTGCAGCGAAGTTCCACCGGGATAATCTGGGAACGAGCGCGGGGACATCTCGTCGTAGGTGCCGGGCATCTGCGAGGGCTTGCCGGTCTTCAATTCGTACAGGGTGAGATCGACAGCGCAGCCACGATTGTGCCGCGAACCCTGCGCGGGATCGGCGACGAAGATTTTGCCCTCGGGCGGCGTTGCGTCCCAGAAAATTTTCGTTACGTACCAGGGGCGATAGGCGTCGTGGATAAGCAAGGCGTAGCCCAACGGTTTGAGCCGAAGCAGTGCACGCAGCAGGGCGGCGGCGGCGGGGCGCTGGAGAAAGGCGCGCGCTTGCGTGTAGACCGGCGCGCCGAGGAAATCGTTGGCGGTGGCGTAGCGAATATCGAGATGGACGCTGGAGTCGAGCGATGCCAGGTCGATGAGGTCGGGCTGCCGGAATTGGCCATCCTCGTGGGGAGGCGAGGCGGCCAGCGCTTCCTGGCGAAGGTCTTCTATCGAGCGCGTGAATTGTATGCTGAAGGACTGGCCTTCTTCAGGGCCGAGCGTCCGGCGTGGAAACGTGAGGTCGCCGAGCGTAATGCTTGTGGCGCGGCCTTTTACCTCTCCGCCAAAGTAGACGGGCAACGGCGCGCCGGGCGGCTTGCTGAGCGTGAAAGTCCCGCCAGACGCGCGCCGCAAGTTGATTTCCGCACCATCGTTTTCGCGCAGCACCAACCGGCCAGATTTTTCCAGCACCATGAATGAGGCTTGTTCCGGCCCGTACTCGCCAATCAGGGGTTTCCAGGCCCTCGGAATCTCAGCGGGTTTGTGGCCAGGAAAGGCGAATGATGGGACTTGAGCGAGGCCGGAGGCGGCGAAAAAAGAAATGGACAGCGCGAAAGAAGATATGGAGAGGACGGAAGACCAAATCTTCGAGCGGCATCTCAAATAGCGCGGAATTTGTTCCATAGAACGACGGACATGATAACCGACTGCAGGGCCTTCGGTTGATGAAATAGTGGGGCTTCTTTTGGCGGACGAAAGGAGCTAGCTGCTATACCAGCGAAAGCCTTTGCGCTGCTCTTCGGCGATTTCCTTGAGGAGCGCGAGAGTGTGCGGACGGCGATACTGCGCGCAGGCGGCGAGAATCGCGTTGAGCAAAGAAATAGGAGCGACGTAGGAAGCGCCGAAAGAAGTGGACTCCGTCGAGGCGATGAAGAGTTCGTCGCACTCGCGGGCGAGCGGGGAGAGGTAGGTATCAGCGATGCCGATGCAGTAAGCCCCGTGAGCACGTGCTTGCTGCACTCCTTCAACGGTTTGGCGGAGACCTCGACGGAAGGTGAAGGCGAGGACCAAATCCTGTTTGGTGAGTGCGCGAACGAGATGGGTAATGCGGCCCGCGGAGGTAGCCGAAAATATAGGAAGCCCCAGAAGGCTGATTTGATATTCCAGGTATTCCGCGAGGACGGCGGCCAAGTCGCTGCCGAGAAGGAGAATGCGGCGTGCATCGTAGAAACGTTTGGCCAAGGCGGCGAGGCGCTGCGCGTCGAGGCTGTTTTTCAAGCCCTGCAGATTCTTGAGGTCTTGACCGAGTGAATCACGCACATAGGCAGGCATGTTGGAATCGCGGCTGCCGGCCTGCATGGTGTCAAGCGAAGTGGCGAACGCGAGGGAGAGTTCGTGCAAGTGATGCTGAAATTCGCGGTAGGTGGAGAAGCCGAGTCCTCGAACGATGCGCACGACGGTGGCGGGGTCGGTGTGCAGACGCTTGGCCACGGCACGAACACTCAGGAGCACGTATTCGCGCGGATGTTCGAGGATCGGGCGAATAACTTCCTGACGCTTGGCGCTGAGCTGCTCAATGCGCTCCGGAAGATTGATTACCGGTGTCTGAGGATGCGCGGCAGTTTTCTTCATGCGCCGAGAGAATTGCGCAAAACGATTTGCGTGTCAACGCCGCGCACAGCGATTTAACGAGAATGTCACAAAGAGGTATGCCGGCTATTTCTCTGAAGCTGCTGCTTTGGTGGCCAGGCCGGGAGCGACAACCGGCTGGAGAAAGGGCATCATGGCGCGAAGCTTGGGACCCAATTGTTCGACCGGATGGGTTTGTTCGCGGAGCCGCGTTGCCAAAAAGTTGGGGCAGCCCTTTTCGTTTTCCTCGATCCATTTTTTGGCGAAGCTGCCGTCGCGGATTTCAGAAAGAATCTTGCGCATTTCCTCGCGGGTCTTTTGGGTAATGATCCTTGGGCCCGCGGAGTAGTCCCCTTGTTCAGCGGTGTCGCTGACCGAATAGCGCATGTAGCTGAGACCGCCGCGATAGATCAGGTCGACGATCAGCTTCAATTCGTGCAGGCATTCAAAGTAGGCGACCTCGGGCTGGTACCCTGCATCCACAAGAGTCTCGAACCCGGCTTTGATTAATTCGCTGACGCCGCCGCAAAGAACTGCTTGCTCGCCGAAGAGGTCGGTCTCGGTTTCCTCGGTGAAGGTGGTTTCCAGGACGCCGGCGCGCGTGCAGCCGAGCCCTTTTGCGTAGGAAAGAGCGAGCGCCTTTGCTTTTCCGGAAGCGTCCTGCTCGACAGCGAGGAGCGCGGGCGTGCCGCCGCCTTCGGTGAAGACTTCGCGAACGCGATGGCCGGGGGCCTTGGGCGCGATCATGGAGACATCGACGGATACAGGCGGCTTGATCGAGCCGAAGCGAATATTGAAGCCGTGCGCGAACATCAGCGTCTTGCCCGCGGCGAGATGCGGGGCGATGGAGTCGCGATAGAGCTTGGGCTGTTTCGTATCTGGCGCAAGAATCATGATTACGTCGGCCCAGGCGGCGGCCTCGGCGGGCGTGTTGACGGTCAAGCCTTCTTTTTGCGCTTTGGAAGCGGAAGCGCTGCCGGGCTGCAAGCCGACACGCACGGAGACGCCACTATCGCGCAGGTTCAGGGCATGGGCGTGACCCTGCGAACCGTAACCGATGATCGCGACCTTCTTGCCTTGAATCAGTGCGAGGTCCGCGGAATTGTCGTAATAGAGATTTGCCATTCTTTTCCCTTTCAAGGTTGAGGAATCTTTAGCTTGCTTTCCCAACAGGTTCTGTTTCAGAGCCATTCGACGGCGCTCCGGGAGGACGCAGCAAGTCGCTGCCGCGAGTCATGGCGATGCGGCCGGTGCGCGCCATTTCCAGAACGCCGAAGGGGCGAAGCACTTCCAGGAGGCCGTCGATCTTGTCCACCGTGCCGGAAACTTCCAGGATGAGCGACTCCGGCGCGACATCAATGACGCGAGCGCGGAAGACCTTTATGAGCTCCATCAAATGCGGGCGCGATTGCTGGTCGGCGGACACTTTGATGAGCGCGAGGTCGCGTTCCAGCAGAGAACGCTCGGAGATATTTTCCGCGAGCAGCACATCGACGAGTTTTTCGAGGCTGGCCTCGAGGCGATGCGCGCCTTTTTCGTCGGTGTGGGCGACGATGGTCATGCGCGCAATCTCTTCGTTTTCGGTGGGGCCAACCGTCAGCGAATCGATGTTAATGGCCAGACGGCGGGCCAGCGAGGCAACGCGATTCAGCACGCCAGGCTTGTTCTCCACATAAGCGACAAGTGTCTGCATAAATCCTCTGTCACGGCTCCGTAGCTGTTTCCACGAGCGGGCTGTCCGGGCGGCGTATCATTTCGTGCAGCGCGCCGCCCGCGGGCACCATGGGGTAAACCGAGTCTTCTTGTTCCACGCGGAAATCGATCAGGACGCTCTCTGACGACTCGCGAGCCGAGCGAATGGTGGGAGTGACATCGGCTCGCGACGTAATGCGTTCGCCGCGAATGCCGAAGGCATTTGCGAGCGCCGCAAAGTCCGGCGCCACCAGCGGAGTGGCCACATAGCGCTTGTCGTAGAAAAACTCCTGCCACTGGCGAACCATTCCGAGGAAACCGTTGTTGATGATGGCGATGTTGATTTTGATTTTTTCCTGGACGATGGTGGCCAGTTCGCACATGGTCATTTGAAAGCCGCCGTCGCCGACCACAACCCAGACATCAGATTCAGGCTTGGCGAATTTCGCTCCGATCGCGGCAGGCAGAGCGAAGCCCATAGTGCCGAGGCCGCCGGAGGTCACCAGCGTGCGCGGCTGATTGTGGTGGTAATACTGCGCCTCCCACATCTGGTGCTGGCCAACGTCGGTGACCACGATGGCTTCGCCGCGCGTTTCTTTCCAGAGATCGTTGATGACGTGCGCGGCGTAGAGATGCCCATTATCGGGCAGGCCTTGAATATCCTTAACTGCAGAGTCGCCTTTGAGTTCGCGGATGTGGCCAAGCCAGTCACCGCGTTCCCTGTGTTCCAGGCGCGGGAGAAGTTGTTCGAGCACCTCGCGCGCATCGCCGATGAGAGCAGCGTCCACTTTCACGTTCTTGTTGATCTCGGAGCGGTCGATCTCGATGTGAATCTTGCGGGCTTCCTTGGCGTAGGTGCGCAGATCGCCGGTGACACGGTCGTCAAAGCGCATGCCGACGGCGATGAGCAGATCGGCTTCCTGAATGGCGTGATTGACCCATGCTTCGCCGTGCATGCCCATCATGCCGAGGTTAAGGGGATCGCTGGCTGGGAAGCAGCCGATGCCGAGGAGGGTCATAGCCACGGGCAGATTGCCGGCGTGTACGAACTGATCGAAGACGCGCATTGCGCCGGACACCATGATCCCATGGCCGGCGAGAATTAGCGGGCGCTTGGCATTGTTGAGAAGCTCGACGGCGCGCTCAAAGTCCGCCGGCTCATAGTTGATGCGCTGGCGCTTGGGCGGCAGCTTCGGAGTGGAAGCTTCCCAGTTGAAATCGCAGGAGGCCTGTTGCGCGTCCTTGGTGATATCGACGAGCACCGGGCCGGGCCGGCCGGAATTGGCAATCAGGAAGGCTTCGCGAACGGTGCGCGCGATGTCCTCCGCGCGAGAGACGACCACATTGTGTTTGGTGATCGGCATGGTGATGCCGGTGATGTCGATTTCCTGGAAGGCATCGGAGCCGAGTAGCTTGCTGCTGACTTGTCCGGTGATGCAAACCACTGGGGAGGAATCCAGCATGGCGGTGGCGATACCGGTGACCATGTTGGTTGCGCCAGGGCCGGAGGTGGCCATGGCCACGCCGACGCCGCCACTGGCGCGCGCGTATCCGTCGGCCATGTGCGTTGCGCCCTGCTCGTGTCGCACGAGAATATGGTGCAGCTTGGATTTGCCAAGCGCGTCGTACACCGGAAGAATCGCCCCGCCCGGATAGCCAAAAATGTGGCGCACGCCGAGCTTGGTCAGCGATTCGCAGAGAATTTCCGCTCCGGTGAGCTTCATGATGTCCTCGAGACAGTTTGCGCTGCGGTTGAAAACGACTTGGGTACGGCGGTAATGGCTCCCAATGAGGAAGACGACACGAGCAAAGCATATTTCGCCATTACGCCACTGGTGAAGCGGGGCTGGGGCGCCTTCCAGGTGGAGAGGCGGCGCTGGATTTCGGCGTCGGTGAGCTTAATGTTGAGCGTCCGCTTCGCAATGTCGAAGGCAATGATGTCGCCGTCGTTTATTGCGGCGATGGGGCCGCCATTCGCGGCTTCAGGCGCGACATGGCCGGCCATGAATCCGTGCGTGGCGCCGGAGAAGCGTCCGTCGGTCAGCAGCGCGACGGAATCGCCGAGTCCCGCGCCGACCAGCGCCGCAGTCACCTGGAGCATCTCGCGCATTCCGGGTCCGCCCTTCGGCCCTTCGTAGCGGATCACAACGACATCGCCAGCCTTGATGGTTCCTTTTTCGACGGCGGCAAACGCGGCTTCTTCGTCGTCGAAAACTCGCGCAGGGCCACTGAAAATTTGCAGGTTGTGGCCTGCGACCTTGATGACGCAGCCTTCTGGGGCGATATTGCCTTTCAAGATCACGAGGCCGCCGGTGGGTTTGAGGGGAGAATCGAGCTCGCGTACAACTTCTTGTTTGTCCGATTCCTTCGCTGCGGCCGCTTCCTCCGCGAGCGTGCGCCCGGTTACGGTGAGACTTTCCCCATGAAGAAATTTGCCTTCGAGCATGCGCTTGGCCACGAGCGCAGTGCCTCCGGCGGCGTAGAGATCGGTAGCTACAAAGCGGCCCCCCGGCTTCAAGTCCGCCAGGATCGGAACGCGAGAACTAATGCGATCGAAATCGTCTATCGACAAGGGAATCTTTGCTTCGCTGGCGATGGCCAGGAGATGAAGGACGGAATTGGTGGAACCGCCTGTGGCGGCGACTCCAACGATGGCGTTTTCAATGGCTGATTTGGTGATGATTTTGGATGGCGTGATGTCGCGGCGAAGAAGGTCCATGACCATCTCACCGGCGCGATAGCCGGCGTTGCCCTTGGCAGCATTTGTGGCCGGAACGCTGGACAATCCCATCGGCGCGATGCCCAAAAATTCGCAGACCAGCGCCATGGTGTTTGCCGTGAACTGGCCGCCGCACGCGCCGGCTCCGGGACACGCCACAGTTTCCAAGGACTTGAGTTGCGCGTCGGTGATTCCTCCGCGCGCGTGCTTCCCAATCGCTTCGTAAACATCTTGAATGGTTACGGCATGACCCTCAAAGTGGCCCGGGGCGATGGAGCCTCCGTAGAGAATGAGTCCGGGAATGTTGAGCCGAGCCAGGGACATCACGCCGCCGGGAATGGTCTTGTCGCAGCCGACCAAGACGATTAGCGCGTCGAACAGATTGCCGCGCGAAACCAGCTCGATGGAGTCCGCAATCACCTCGCGGCTGACCAGCGAGGTGCGCATTCCTTCCGTGCCCATGGTGATGCCATCGGAAATCGAAACGGTGTTGAATTCGAGCGGCGTGCCACCCGCGGCGCGAATGCCGGCCTTTACGTGTTCAGCGAGCTCGCGCAGATGGTAGTTGCATGGCCCAATTTCGATCCACGTGTTGGCCACGCCCACCAGTGGCTTGGCGAAGTCCTCATCGCGAAGCCCGGAGGCGCGCAGCATGGCGCGTGCGCCGGCACGATTGGCACCGTCAATTAAGGCATGGCTGCGTGGTTTTGGCGCCGGCAGTGTCACTCCGAGTCTCCTTGCGGTTCTTCGTTATTTTATGGACCGACGTTGAAGCAACCCATCGCATTCCACGACACCGCGGACGCGTGGCACGCCTCTCCACCGGGGAAAACAGCATAAGCGGAACAGGGACAATCAGTCAAATTAATACTAATGTTCGTTACGATAAATGCGATTAATCAGAGCAATTGGCTGCTGCTCGCCCGTTGGGCATCTTTAACAAAAAAGGCGGCATCCCAAGGGAGCGTCGGAAAGGGTCGGCAAGACGAGAATTTGACAATTTTTTTGGCGTCGCCTGCACACTTCTTTGGCAAATCTGCCATCAAAGGAAGAAGGCCATCTGGCCACGAAGAGCCAGCCGAAGCGGGTTGCCTTGATGGCAACGACCGCAAGGAGTTGGATGAGCAAGAACACGGACGTGTTCGTAATTGGCGGAGGCCCGGCCGGGCTTGCCGTCGCGATAGCCGCACGCCAGCGGGGCTTCAACGTCACGATTGCGGACGGCGCGACGCCGCCCGTAGACAAAGCCTGCGGCGAAGGCCTCATGCCTGACGCACTATCCG
>WNFG01004943.1_pt1 | contig 11211 bp, 11 predicted proteins | sample 5400431 | NCBI WGS metagenome assembly WNFG01 (sample SAMN13153346, study PRJNA577476) | soil metagenome | isolation source: 120 cm saprolite under Douglas fir tree site 2 hole 3 replicate 2 | place: USA:California | collected 2015-04-18
TACAGGATTCACTTTTTTCGAAAGGCAGCGGTCCACCTTAAACACGCATTCTTTTGGTCCGAAGGATGGGGAGCACCTCAAACAATTAAACGGCAAGTGTGCCAATACCAAACTGTCTCAACAGAGGGGTTCACCCCACCAGATTGTGCCTTTTTTGTGCCTATATTTAAGGAGGAGGGGAAACCGTAAGTTGCTGAAAAGGCTTGGCGTCCCCGACGGGATTTGAACCCGTGTTACCGCCGTGAAAGATGGCTAAACGTAACTCTAACAAACTACAGGAACACGGACGCACTGGATGGCGTTCTAGGAGCAGCAAGAAACACTTTATTGTGTCCCCGATGTGTCCCCGGCCTTTTAGAGATTCTGGATTTCCCTTCCCGTTTCGGACTCTTGAAACAATGGCAGAGCGCATCCTTTTCAGTCAATAATTTCATTCGTCAAGGTGGCCCCTTTATTGTGACCAACTCTGTGACCAGCGCCAATGTTCGCCTAAGCGTCGGTGTAGAAATATTCAGGATTGAAGGACAAGTAAAGGTTAGCGGAACTGCGGCCTCCGCCGTGACAGGGCAACAACGACGTACAACTTATTGGATTTCAACGGTACTGACAGCCCGTTAATGATCCTCTAAGGAGTTCTTTGACCCGGCCTATCGGACCCAAGTCGGACCCAGATTTGGAGAGAATTGCCGCACTCTAACGATCTTGTCGAACGCGGAGCGTATCCGCAGACTATGCAGACCCGATCAGTCAACACAAGCGCGTTTATCAGTATCGATCCCGGCAACTTCCCAGAATGTATGGTCCGCCGCCCGACTGCAAGGAGAGATTCTTGGACGAAGTACAGTCTGCGCAAATGTATCCGGCCTCTAGTTGGAGATTGTTCTCCGGGCCATGATGATGATCCGCGCGTGCCAGTCCTTATAAGCCGAACGGTCACGATCGACCTCTTGTGGGAACAGGTTCTCTGGCACGCCGTTTGACTGTTCTTTCGTCTTGTCCTCTCCTCAACAGACCTGGTTAGTTATTCGCCGTCGTAGTGGCGGTGGGAAAGTGGGAAGCGCGTTAGCGCTTTCCAAGCGCAGCGTCTTTTCCACGGCTGAGTTCACGCCTGTGTGCAGACCGCCATGTGCTGGTAATCCTCTCCTCGGAACAGCACCGCCCATGCGATCCGCGCGAGCTTATTGGCGATAGCGACGATCACCTTGTTGCGCGGCGCTCGCGCTTCGAGCTGATGAACCCACTGGCCGAAGCCTCCGGTGTCGTACTTCACCCGGAGCAGCACGGCGCGTTCGCCGTGAACGAACATGCGTCGCAGGTAGATGTTGCCGGATGCCGTACAGCTTCGCCTTGCCGCCAGTGGAGTGCTGACGGGGCACGAGCCCAAGCCAGGCAGCGAAGTCACGTCCCTTACGGAAGGCGGCGCCGTTGCCAATGGCTGCAACCGTGGCCGTCGAGACCAGAGGTCCGACTCCGGGTATCTGCCGCAGGCGCTTGCAGCCCGCGTCTTCGCTGGCGATGCGCTCTATCTCGTCGCTGGCATGGGCAATGTCGATCTCGAGTTGCTTCCACTCCTGCCAGACGCGAGTCAACAGGGTCCGCATACGTGGTGAGATCTTCAGCTCGGCGTCTTCGATCATCGCCGGCATCTGGTTGCGCAGGTTGGCTGGTCCTTTCGCGAAGGTAATGCCACGCTCCAGCAGGAAACCGCGGATCTGGTTGATGATCGCGGTGCGGCGATGCACGAGCCTGTCGCGTACGCGATGGAGCGCCTGAAGATCGAGCTGGTCCTCGGTCTTGATGGGAACGAAGCGCATGTTCTGTCGCGCCACCGCCTCGGCGATCGCTTCCGCATCGAGGAAGTCGTTCTTGTTCGACTTCAGGTAAGGCTTTACGAACTGGGCAGGGATGAGTCGCACGTCGTGTCCCTGGCTGCGCAGGGCTGCACCGATGAAATGTGCTCCCGAGCAGGCTTCGATGCCTATCAGCGAGCTTTGCAGGTTCGCGGTGTAGGCTAGCAGTTGCTTGCGCGAAAACTTCTTCCTGACGACTACCTTGCTTTGCTCCCCAACTGCAACCAGGTGAAATGTTGTCTTGCCGAGATCGATCCCGATAGAAGCGATGTGCATGTGATGATCCTCCTGTATATGCTGCTGGCTGAGATCATCCTACGGTCAGGATGATCAAGCCGGCGGACCATCTCATTAGCCGACTTCGGGGGAGTCAGAGAGATTTCATTTGTCCGATTACAGACTTCTGGCCTCGCATAACTTCCGAGTTGCCCTTCGTCCACTCACTGACTTGAGGTGATTCTTGGGAACTAGTCTCTGTTGGAGAGCCCAGACAATATGGCGGATTCACTTTACGAACGAATTTTGTCGACACGCAGGGTCCAGCGACTGGCTGCGATTCTCCTTCGTCGGTGGCAAGCGGAAGAAATCGCGAAGACTCCGCTCCCCTGCGCGTCCTGCATTTGGACTAAACCTTAGCGTCCAAATGAATTTCGGGTTAAGGCAAGCTGATGATTGGTCCGGCGCAGAATATGTATCTGCGCTAGGCGAAAAATTCAGGCCGCCTTCCGAACCTGCTGGACCGATTTCAGAAACTTCAAGAGGTCGGCGTTGATTTGATCCGGATGCGTGGCGGTGAGGCCGTGCGGCAGGCCTGGATAAAACATTTTCTGGGCTCCCTTGATGAGTTTGGCCGATTTCATTCCTGAAATGTTGATCGGCACGATCTGGTCGTCCTCACCGTGCATGATCAGCGTGGGCACGTCGAACTTTTTCAGGTCCTCATAGAAGTCGGTCTCGGAAAATGCCTTGACGCTGTCGTAGACATTCTTGAGGCCGCCTTGCATGCTCCATAGCCAGAATTGGTCGAACATTCCTTGCGAAATATTCGCACCCGGCCGATTGGCGCCATAGAACATGATGGCGAAGTCCTTCCAAAATTGGGAACGGTCTTTGGCCACGCCGCTGCGCAATCCGTCGAATACTTCGATTGGGATTCCCTCGGGGTTGGCAGCGGACTTCACCATAATCGGCGGTACCGCACCGATCAGGACGGCCGCGGCAACTCGCTTTGTGCCATGGCGCCCGATGTAACGAGCCACTTCGCCTCCACCTGTGGAGTGACCGACCAGCGTGACATCGTTGAGATCCAGCTTCTCGATGAGAGCCGCCAGATCGTCGGCGTAGCCCTTCATGTCGTTCCCGGACCAGGCTTGGCTAGACCGGCCATGGCCACGCCGGTCGTGTGCAACCACGCGGAATCCGTTCTGGGCGAGGAACATCATTTGCCCGTCCCAGGCGTCAGAACACAGCGGCCATCCATGTGAAAAAGTTACGACGGGACCCTTGCCCCAGTCTTTGTAGTAGATCGTCGTTCCGTCTTCTACGGTTATCGTGCTCATATGAATTTCTCCTTGAGTTTTTGTAGAATAAGAATGTTTGAAGTTGTCGATTTAATTGGCGGGTACCACCAGCGGCGCGCCTTTGTCCTTCACGAAGAAGACGACGAATTTCGCCGGTTTGGTTTTGCTGGCGTTGCGCCCAACGACGTGAACATCATCGGGGCCTTCATAGAAGGTCTGACCGGGTGTTACCGTCACTTCTTTTCCGCCTCTCACCTGCATTACGATCGAACCTTCCAACACATAAATGAACCCATGTGCATTGTGGCGATGGATCGGGTCTACGCTGCCCGGCGGATATTCGACGGTAATCATCAGACCTTCTTTACCCGGCAGGTTTATCAGGTCTTTCGACATGAGCTCCGTCACCTTTGCCTCCTGCGCCAGCAGTGCGCTGGACATGAGACATACGAGTGCTAAAACTGATTTTGGGAATTTCATAATTTACCTTTCGCTTGATCGATGCGTTTTCAACGCGCCGTGTCGCTGGTGTTTCTTCTGTTCTCGTTTACGCGGCGCGGCCAGTTGCTGCAGACTGAGTGAGCCAGGTTTCGAAGCGCGTCTCTCCGAGCCGTGCGTTACTGCCCGGAACTAGTGTGTTCTCGCTGAGTTTCGCTCCAGAGTAACGCGCGTTTGGATCAGCGCTCACCTCGCGGGGATCTTTGAGCGCAGCCAAGCGCCGCCGGACTAGTTCATCCACACGAAACTGTTCCGGCCCGCCGATTTCGACGGTGCCATTTATCGGCGGCTCTACCGCGATCCTGCCTACTGCACTTGCAACGTCATCGGCGGACATCGGCTGGAAAAGCACAGGAGGCAAATGCACCTTGTCGCCGACCATGGAAATGTCGGCAAGTCCCTTCAGGAACTCGAAGAACTGGGTCGCCTGCACGATGGTGTAGGGGATTGAGGATTCCTTAATTAGTTTCTCCTGAGCGATCTTTGCCCGGAAGTAACCGCTTTCAGACAACCGCTCGGTTCCCACCACCGATAACGCGACGTGATGTTTTACCCCTGCGGCGGCTTCGTAGCTGAGGAGGTTGCGAGTTGATGTTTCGAAGAACTTCAGCACAGCCGAGTCCTCCCAAGACGGAGAGTTTGATACGTCAACCACTACCGAGGCGCCTTTCAGCACTTCCGCCAGGCCTTCGCCCGTAAGGGTATTGACGCCTGTGTTGGGGGCTGCGGCTACGGCTTCATGCCCGTGTTCGCGCAGTTTGTTCACAAGCTTTGATCCAATGAGGCCGGTACCACCGATCACTACGATTTTCATGATTGTCTCCTTCATTCTTGACCGAAGCATTTTTGGAACCCATCGGTCTCTTGTATTCGCTAAGACAGAACATCCCGGCGCTTTGTGACACCATCCTCATTCGACCTGGATTCTTTGCTATTCATCGAACGGTGCGTTCATCAATAGGTCGACCGTTGACACAGCTTTGTAGCCAGGCACGAATCGCTCGCCGAAGTCGCGGAGGAAGTTGTCGTGGCTGGTCTCCGGCTTATTTGTGACGAGCCGACAGCACGTCTCGGCAAATTGTAGCTTCATCTTCAGTCGGGGGAAAGCGCTGAGGATGCGCTCGACATCGGCCGTCGGAATTGCCTCAATGCCGAAACCACCGTAGTCGAGTCCGATGCCCATCGTGGCGACCGCCACTTCCGGTTCCTTATGAAGTGCCAGTGATGGCGTCGAGTTAAGCGCAACCGTGTCCCAGATCAGTTGTGCTCGGCGATCCGAGACGCCCTTGCCTTTGATGAACGACAGTGCGGCATCGGCACCATTCACTTCGAAGCGATTGGGCCCTGACACACTGGCAGTCAGACCGATGTCGTGGAGTATCGTGCCAATCGCCACGACTTCGCGGTCGTAGTCGATTTTCTTTATGCGGCCAATCGCTTCAGCGAACAGCCACGAACGGATCGCGTGATTGAACAGATACGGTTCGGAGAGTCGTTGCGCGTGCTCAATGACGGCCGTAATAAGCGGACCATCGGGTACGCTGACGCCTGCAATCAGTCGAGTCTTCGACGCGCCCCGATTGACAAACGTCTCCGCTGGTGCAGCCGTCTCCCTTTTGTAGCCGACCGTTTCAGTATTCATCCGAGTTCTCCTCTGCTTACGCTATTCTTGCCGTGATCGTTGTGAACCGCCCGATGAACTCGAGCGCCCTCTCGGCGACCTCTCGCCAGCCGGCGTCGATCGTAAGCGAGTGCCCGCGGCCCGGCATCTTGACAATCTCGGTCACGCCCTGGTTGCGCTTCTGCTTTTCGTAGGCCGCGTTCGCGATCGCCCACGGGACCGTATGGTCCGAGTCGGCCGAGACGATCAGCATCGGACCACGGTCCGGGTTCGTCGACTTGACCTGCGCCTCTGACCACGGATTCAAGTTCGCGGACGCTGCCTGGAAGAGCGGCTCGCCGGCACCGGGGACGGAGTAGCCGAGGTACAACTCCTTAGCCTCATCCTCGCCGACCACGTTCGCGAAGCTGTAGCGGAACTGCTCGTAGCTGAGCGGGACAGCGCGGTTCCAGTTCGCGGGGTTTCGCAGGGCGACACTGGCCGTGCGCAGCGCCGCGATCGGCAGCGGGAGCACGCCGCGAAACGGAGCAGGGCTGATCGCGACCGACGCGGCGGCAAGCCCACGCCCCGCGAGAATCATGGTAAGCAGACCGCCGAAGGAGTGGCCGATGATCACGGGCTTCCGCTTCAGGCGACGAATGATTGCCTCCTCGTAGTCGGCGATCTCGCCGATCCCCTTGCCCGCGAACACCTCAGGGTGCTCTCTGGCCTGGGAGACCGTCTCGGGATCGTCCGGCCAACCCGGTGTCAACGCCACGTAGCCGACCTCCTCGAACAGCGTCACCCAGCGGTCCCAGCTTGAGGGCAGCAGCCAGAGCCCGTGAACGAAAACAACGGGTGGGGAGCTCGAGGCGTTCGCGCGTTCGACCTGCTCTGCCTCGTGCTCTGTAATGGTCAACCCTTCAGCCAACTCCCCACCCTGGGGAGCGTTGCCGCTCGAATTGAGTGATGCCGCGATTTCCTCGTGTTTCATAAATTTTCCTTTCAAGATTAGCCAACGTATTTCGGGGCCATCGATCTCTTGTACTCGCTATGACAGAACTGAGATGGAATTTGTGACATAACGCCTGTTCGTCCTGGATGACTCGCCGAATATTGGGAAAGAAAATCTAGGAGGTCCCATTCCCCTGTGTTTGTATAGCTTCGCAAGATGGACCAGTCGGCCGTACAGTGATTTCGAATTGCGATGGCTGCTCGAATCATGAGCCCATTCATCCTTCGCGTAATCGTGTGTGCAGACACGTTGTTGCGTTTTTTCTTAACCGTTTAATTGGCAAGACGTTTTTCGATACGCCGGTCCGGAATCAGCCAGATCAGCGCAGCCAACACAAAGACCGCCTGAGCGATCCAGGTTGCACGTGACGTTGCAAGGATCGCCACGACATACAGCACTGATGATAGCTTTCCCTTCCAATCGCGCCCGACTGCCTTTTTGAGAATTGAATCGTGCCCTTGGGCGCGAATGATCGCCTGCTGAAGCACGAGGTAGGCGACCGCGGCCATCAACAACACCGCCCCATAAAGTGCGGTAGGCGCAGCGGTGAAATGGTTCTGCCCCATCCATCCGGTGGCGAACGGGAACAGCGACAGCCAGAACAACAGGTACAAGTTGGCCCACATCATTGCCCCTGTCACCGTCGTGGCCGCTTGCAGCATGTGATGATGATTGTTCCAGTAGATGCCCACATAGATGAAACTCAAGACATAGCTGAGGAACGTCGGTACGAGCGGCACCAAGTCTTCCAGACGGTCGCCGTGCGGGACCTTCATCTCCAAGACCATGATCGTGATGATGATCGCGATCACTCCATCGCTGAATGCCTCTAAGCGTCCCTTCGTCATCTGTCCCTCCCGTACCTGAGAGTTAACGCGAAATCTGACGAGAACGCGAGGCTTTGGCACTGATCCCAAGCTAGGCGTTAGATCGGTTGTTCAAATGAGAGGCTGTCGAATCGATGGAAGCCACTCGATCCGCGCGATTCTTCCCTGACTTCAGCGTTAGAGGGAGGTAGCCAAGCCCTTTGATTTCTTATGCAGCAGCCCGCCGGATTGGCCCCCCTTGTGCGATCTCTGCGCACGTGGCCGCACATTGACGGCACGCTTGAGCACACTTCCTCATCGTTTCGCCATCGTATTTTCCGCACTCTGATGCACAGGCTGTGCATAGCTCCGAACAGATACGGCACACCCGGTGAGCGAACTCAGAGCTGCCCGTAAGTAGGGCTACGCAGGTTCGGCACAATTCAAGACATTCGTTACAGAGCCGGATGCAGTCCCTCATCATGATCGGATCTTCGTTCAGGGACTCAGCGCGGCATTGAGAGCACCAGCGTGAGCACTGCAAACACTCCTCTATACATCGCTCGACTGCTTGATTTGGAATCGTCTGCGCATTGGTCTGCATGATTTGCCTCTCGGTTTCCGATTGAGGTGTTGGATACCGCCATTCGTATTGCAACAGGATTGTGACAACCCATCTCATCGTTGTGACGCGACGTGCCGGTGCGCGGAAGAGGGGGATGCCACAAAGCGGACTCTCACCTCGTCGTTCTCTATGACAAGGCAACTCCACTAAGTGTGACAAGAGATGTATCGAAAAGTCCGAGCAGCGGCCGTCACAAATCGGGGCCGCGATTGGTCTCTAATGCAGGAAGTCGCAACGAGTTGCTAAGTCAGAGAGGCCTACACAATGTCGATCAACGTTAATAACGACAAGAACATTCCGATTGATCCAGACGCTTGCTACGAGGAACTGGCTAGTCAGGAGGAGCTGTACCTCGAAGAGACAGAGGAAGAAGTAGTTGCGATTCTAACCTCTTACGTTTCACCCGCATCGCAAAGCGACCGCTCCACAATGATAGATATTTGCGGGGAGCGAGAATCCGATTTGGAGATCGAGGGGGTGATGACCGACTTAACGAGCCCGCGCATTGGCGGGAACCCGGATGAACAGCTAGTTGAGGCCGCCGAAGAACTGATCGCTGGCGATTCAGATGATCCACCACTCAGCGAAGACTCAATCCAGGAGATGCTGAACGACTCACCTGCCAGAGGCTCGGATCAATGAGTTGACCCTTGAGGGGTTTGGGGAGATAAAATATGCCAACTCGCGATGGCAGAGGAACCACAAACTCCCTCCTCAATTGGCCTTGGGGCAGAAGCCGGGGAACACGACGATGGCCTTTCAGCTTTCGCGGGCGTGCGTCCTCGTCTGTTCGGCATCGCCTACCGCATGCTCGGAAGTGCGTCGGAGGCCGAGGATGTCGTGCAAGACGTTTGGTTGCGGTGGCAGTCTACCAATCGAAAAGTGGTTGAGAATCCGCCTGCATTCCTAGCGACGACAACCACACGACTCTGTATCAATCTCGCCCAGTCCGCCCACACGCGTCACGAAACCTACGTCGGAACCTGGCTTCCCGAACCGGTGGATACTAGCAGCGATCCCGGACTAGGCGCAGAGCGGAGTGAGGCACTGAAGCTTGCAGTCCTGCTGCTCCTGGAGAAACTCTCTCCCACAGAACGTGCCGCCTATGTTCTGCGCGAGGCGTTCGATTATTCCTACGACCAGATCGCATCGATTTTGCAGATGGAGGAAGGCAACGTCCGCCAACTCGTCTCTCGTGCTCGCAAACATATCGCCGATGGCCGCCGCAAATCCGTCAGTTCAAACGAGCAACGGCGCCTTCTGGAAGCCTTCGTCACGGCCGCGCAGAAAGGAGACATGGCCGCTCTGGAAGGGCTCCTCGCAGAGGATGTTGTCTCTTACGCAGACGGTGGTGGACTTGTGCGCGCGGCGGGAGTCCCAGTCTCTGGTCGCGAACGTGTGAAAACGTTCGTTGAGGCTGTCTCCACATATTTCTGGAAAGGCGTGAGTGTTGCCTTTGTAGAAGTAAATGGCCAGGCAGCTGTTCTCGTGTCGCGCGGTGGCGTACCTGCGACGCTCGGGACAATTGATGCCTCGGCACAAGGCATCGATCAGATCATGTGGTTCCTGAGGCCGAGCAAGCTTACTGCCGTCTCAAAGTCAGGCCAAGATCTGAGCGAGGGTCACGCGCCAGGACCGGCAGCGGCCTAGCGCCGCCAAAGACTGTGATGCCACTGACGACACGGTGCATTAGTGATCAGAAGCTGAGAACATACAAGGAGTTCAATTGCAATCTGAAATTAAGGTAGGGCAACGTTTCAAGTTCAATATATTGTCCGACAACCGTGCGCCAGAGCGGCAGGCGGTAGTAGCTCGCGTACTCTCTAATAGCGAGGAAGCACTCGGCCCGGAGGTGGACTTCTATTTTGCATATTGGGTGGAGGCTCACGAACTTCCAGAAACAGGGGTTCCGACAACGTTGGTGTTTGAGCGTGGAACTGACGGAAACGTATACCTCGACGGATGTCAGGTTAGCATAACTCTGCTGACGTGATCTTCCGCTTAGGAACATCGAGCTTCTGTCCCAGCTCTCTGCCGTAGAGTCGCGGACGTGGCTGGTGTGTTGTCGGCAAACCTTAACTTGGGATTACTTCAGAGTTGCCCGTCACTCGCCCTCAATCGGGGGCCAGCAAGCACGGACCTAGCTCGAATTTCGACAAGCCGAAATCGCAGCACTCATTGGACGAAAGCGCGTATATTGTTCTGCTGTATTGCCTCGCGTCGCATCCGATTCAGTTCGAAAGGATATCCTCATGAGCACATCCGCAGGCACGACTTCCTCCGCCAGCGTCTACACAACCCCCGCGTTCTGGGAACGCTTGTGGCGGACAGCCGGCATCCAGTCCGTCTTCTGCTTCATAGTCGCGTACATCGTCTACGGCCATCAGCCGCAGGTCGGAGCATCGGCTGACACACTGGCAGCGTTTTACGATGGTGATCGCATGCGGATTCTGATCGCGGTCGTGTTTTACGGCTTGGCGGTGCTCAATCTCATGTGGTTCGCGGGGGCGCTCAGAACCACCCTGGCGGATGCGGGACAAGACGGTTGGGGCGCGGCGGCGACCGCCTCCAGTGCTGCCCTAGGAGCGTTTTACCTCTTGCTCATCGCGGTGGTCGCAGCCCTCGCGTACTCCATTGCCGGCTCGGGAAATCACCTGCTTACATCGGGCCTGAACGACTTCGTATGGGCGGGCTTCGTGTTGACTTCGTTCCCGCGCGCGATGCTGATCATGGCCTCGGCGTTCGGGCTGTGGCGCGCCCGGCTGATCTCGAACGGGCTCTTCGCGGTCGGGGTCGCTGCCGTCGTGCTCGGCTTGCTGGGCGGCACCACCTGGCTGACCGGCGGATTCTGGGCACCGGACGGAGTCTATTCGCGTTTCGTCTGGCCCGCCATCGGCGTGGTGTGGGGCATGGTCGTGAGCGGGGTGCTCTTGACCCGCAGCCCTGCTACTCGCAGTGGATGGTGAGCCAACGTGGCCGTACTAGATGGCGAAGTGTCTTTCATTGAGAAGGGAGAATATATGCCCAAGCTGAATTGGAAGCTTCTGACCAAGAAACGCGGGAGCTCGACCCAGGGCCTTCCACCGGGCAAGGAAGATCTGGCTTGGGTCACCAATACGGTCACACTCATTTACGGCGAACGCGATGCCGTCCTTGTGGACACGTTTCTGTCCGTGCAACATTCGAAGGAGCTATTAGATTGGGTCGCCGAGAGCGGCAAGAATCTCACAACCATTTACGTCACCCATGCTCACGGTGACCATTTCTTTGGTCTGAAACTTCTGCTCGACAGGTTTC
>WNFG01025170.1_pt1 | contig 11209 bp, 9 predicted proteins | sample 5400431 | NCBI WGS metagenome assembly WNFG01 (sample SAMN13153346, study PRJNA577476) | soil metagenome | isolation source: 120 cm saprolite under Douglas fir tree site 2 hole 3 replicate 2 | place: USA:California | collected 2015-04-18
TACGAGTGCACATGGCCGGACAAGATCGCGGTGGGGATGCGCCCAGTGGCTTGAATGACACGGTCAAGCGCGATCTCAATGTCCGGGTAGCCTCCGTGTGTCGTATCGAGCGAGTATGGAGGATGGTGAACCGTGATAATGAGTGCTTTGTCTTTGGCCGCATTGGATACCTGACTTTGCAACCACTGCTGCTGCTCACTAGTGCCTCTAGCATCAAGCGTGCCGTCCACATTCGAATAAAGGCCGACAATGGTCGCGAAGGGTGTCTCAAGTGTCCAGTAAACGTAAGGTTGCGTCATCGTCGGGCGGTAAGGGCTGTCGTGGTGGCTAGCGGTGTCGCAAAAATTCCGCATGAAGCCGAACAGCGACGGTTCCGTGTCGACTGGATCTCCGGGCCGGGTTGAGGTATCGCCGTCGTGGTTCCCGGCGATGGCAAAAATCGCAGCATGGTAGTTCTGATATGGCTCATAGAACTGACTCGGATAGAGATTGCTCTGCCCATTGAAATAGACTACGTCTCCGAGGTTGTAATAGAAGGCGGGAGCAGGGCTTTTAATGGAGGCGGCGGAAATCTGATTGTCCATTGCACTGGAGATTGCCGTCTCGACATCGTCACCGTGGATGAAGGCGCAGGTTGTTGAGGTTTGTGGGCGGTGGCGGGACGAATCGCGGATAAGGCTTCGGTGGCGACGATGGGTCACCGGGTGGCCGATGGCCCTTCCCGACAGGTTTGTGCGGACGTGCCGTGACTGGCGACGAGTGCGGTGGTATCGGTGTGGTTCTCAAGAATTGTTCGTATCGATGAGCGGCCATAGGCCCTCCTCGCTTCGAGGCGGTGCACGCGAGTGAACTTTTCTAAAACAAATCCAGCGATGCGGCCTTATACCATCTGAAAGGGACGCCAATCGAAGTTTCTTGGTTTTGTTACGAATTCGGAACAAAACGCTGCATGGTGCATGTCCGAGCGCTATGGAACTTGACACTCTCTGGCGTCCTCAGCGGGCGAATGTCGATAGCCCAGAAGGCGGGATGGCAAGAGTGGGTTGCGGCGTTAGAAGAAAAAGGCGACGCAGGGCCCCAACAGAGAGTCCGGGGGTTCCAAAACTGGGATCAAACTGCAAGCGCTTGATCCTAATTACACATACTTGCACCCAGGCAAAATCCCCCACCTTTTCAGCGCGGAGATTATGCATACGATGAACATACGATCAGGTGTCCTCGGGGAGGGTCGCCGGATTTTTCGCGAAATGGTTTGTAAGTGCCGGAACCTCGATGCGATCGAGATTGTCGTTAAGATCGGCGGTACGCACATGCAGCACGCCACAACGAGTCAGGCACCTGGTTCGGGACGAGGTGTCGGAGGCTTAGGATCGATCGACGGCCGCTTGTGAGTCTCCGAACGGCAAGTCTAAAAAAAGTTCGATCAGCCATAGTGGCCCTGCGTGTTAATCAGCCTTCTCCGTAGTTCCACCGCCCCGATACGTATTGAACAACTTGAATAGTGTGCCTAGCGCTCCCAAAGCCGTCGTAACGTAGGCGGCAGACGATTGCCACAGTGCGTTTTGGGTGGTAAGCAGAAATGCTCCAAGGAGGATCATGGTGGTGAGGAAAGCGCCGTGCACTTTTCCCCAACCGCTACGCCGCGACTCGCGCTGCCACTCCTCTCTCAAACGCGCCGATGTGGCGGACCGCACGAACCGCCGAAAGCTCTCGTTCATAAGTCGAAATTGCGGGTCTGTCGTGATGAGACCCCTCCGCACCAATTGCCGAATGGCCCTCGCGTTGGTGGGGTTCAGCAGTCCATCGTCCGCAAGTTGGGAGAGGGCAAACTTCTGGTCGTCGGAGCATTCTTTCCACAACAGGTGGTAATAAGCATCAGCGCGCTCCAGAATCTCTGAGGTAATGGTTTCCTCTGAGTGAATTTGTTCTGTCTTTATGTCTTTGGCCAGTTGTGCGCCGATGGGCCAGAGAGCCGGCGTCGGACCACACTCTTTCAAAATCAGGTCTTGCGCCGGCCCCTCGTACAGCTTCCGCCAATAGAAAGGCTCTTCTCGGAGATCAATTACTTCAAGAGGGTGGAATATATCGTACTCGTCCCGGGAGGGTTCGACCTTCATAATGGCGGCTAGCTGGGTGTTCTGTCTTTCTAGCAGCTTCTTGATCAGAATGGACTTTTGCTCGTTGTTTTTTGGGTCATTCAATTTGTATTCGAAATGCAGTATTTCGATTACAGTATTGACTGGCAGCTTGTCCAAGTCCAAATTCTCGGCCCATTTTGGGTCGGTTGCAATTTTCTGCAAATCCAGGGGCTCTGTTTGGGGGTCTAAACGCCAGTTCTGCCGAACATGGGGGACAAGGATGAGGACACTCCGCCCTTCACGAATGGCCTCAGCAAGCCTCAGCTCGCCAGTCATTTTCAGGGGAGCGACATGAAAAAGAAAAATTCTGCCCACGAGAGCCCAAACGATGAAGCCGATCGCCCCAATGACAGCAGCCGCAACCGCTACGCCAGCATAGGCATGGACCCCGGCGGAGGCTGCAAGGTTCGACGTGATCAACAAGTCATTTTCCACCTCAGGGCTTTCTTCAGCCGGCAAAGCGGCGAGCCGTAACTCGTTTTTTGCCTCACTGCTCCTTGGCACTAGCGAATGGATTCCATGCCAGCGAAGCGTCATCGTGGACCCGTCATTGTCCCAGAACCACTCTGCGAAACTGCGCGAAGGCTCCTTTTCTCCTGCGAGGCCTACTGATCCGACATCGGCGTGGATAGATCCAGAGGACGGCGATGCGGAATCAGAATTCTCGGAATTTCCCGGCTGCGATTCGACACGGTCGGGAATTACGCCTAACATCTCCGCGGCGGTTTGGTTGTAGTCATGGTGAAACATATAGATAAGACTTTGGAACCAACCGCTGTAAAATTCCCCCCCTTTCTGATGGAAGAAATGCTGACATACTGGAAGCTTGCCGTTCGCGGGAAACAGAGGGTCGAGCACTATCTTGCGCCATGGCGAGTGGAGCACCATGCTGCCCGATGGCTGCCCAAGGGCGATCTTTCTCGATAAAGTGCTTTTGCCCTCTTTGGGTTTGTCGTATTCTGGGCATTCCTCGCTTTCTTGGTTTTGAAATTCGTTACACGTCTCCACCCCGAGTTCATCGACCCCTGGTTCGTCCGTCCTACACCGCGCTCTGGTCGACATCAGTCGTCGATCCAAGGCGGACGCCAGATGCAGTTGGGCTCGTTTGATACCTAATCGTCGTTCTACGTTCACGCTGGCGCGGAACAACGCCATCGGGGTCAATACACCAACCAGAAGCAGGAGCAAGAGGACGCTCAGAACGTAACAGCTTCTCCAGGCATATGGATCCATTTCAGTACGGCTGGAGGTCTGCTCTGCGTCCGCGCTGGGATCAGAAGAGCGCTTAAAGCTCAGAGCAAAATAGTGAAGCGGTCGATCGAGCAAAGGTAGCAGCGCGAGTATCCCGAGGCCCAACAAATACATAAACCCCTGCAAATGTGTCCGTTTCCAAATCGTTGGCAGCAGGAAGACAATGGCGCCAAACATCAAGACCAGTACCAAGCCGGCGAGGAACGCCCGGGCTGCCCCTTTCTTTCTCCTTGGCGCACATGCCCCAATGCACCACGCCGTCAATAGAACAGCAGAGTAAGGGACCACGACACAGGCAGCTACGTTTTGTTCGCTCGATCCGGTGAAACCCAAGAACAGAAACAGAATAATCAGCACGGTATAAATAACGATTTGGTATAGGTAAGTGCTCAAGCGGGCCCGATTTGGCCAGATCCACTCGGGCGCAAACCTAGGCTGGCGAATAGCGCACCAAATCCCCATAGCGATAGCGGGTACCGCCAAAATCACCAAAAGCAACGTGGACGCCAAAGTCATGGATTGCAGGTTGAGGGTCCGCACGGAGGTCAGGTCTCTGTAAACGATGAGCGACCACGGCGTCTGAGACAAATCGGTTACGGGCATCACGCGCACCTGGTAATCGTTCCCTAGATATTTGACCGTCAGGCTTGCTCCAATCGCTCTCCTGTAGAAAATTCTCGTGCAGGTTCTTGGCCTTATCAACGTGGAACAGGACAAAACCTGTCTCGTCGATGAGTGCGAATCCGTAACCGAGCGGCAGTATGGGATCAATCAACGAAAGTGGCTGAGCGGTCAGCAACGCAGCCCCACCTTTCATATCACTTTCCATGCCGGGCGGGAACAAACCTGGATTGCAGTCCCTGGTGCCTATGCTTATGCCTGCAAGGTATTCGAGCTTGTTCGGAGGCATAATGGAATCAAAATGAAACGTCGGACCTTTGCCGTCAAGGTAGGTCGATTTTGCACCTGTGTATAGGCGTGACTTTGAGATATCGATCATCGGCGTGAGATATCCGCTCCCACTCCATTTGATAGTCTGTTGCCCATCGTCATCCGTCCAGAATGCGTTGTGCAGGTAAGGATAAATCGGCGCTGCTGGAGGCTGCTCGATTCCGTGCTCAGTCTTGATGAAAGGGTTTGATCTGATAACCTCGCTCTGCCCGTCCTTAATGCGTTTGAGATCTTCCTGAAGCTGTTGGCTCCTGCACCAGTCCTGCAGTTGACCCCGCATCTGCTGCAGTTCGTCATGTATGTTCTTCGAGAGGGTGTTACCGAGCTGTTCTAGGTGTTCATCCGTGTCATCTCTCAGCGGAAAGCCTATAGCGTTTAGCGCTGTAAGTGTGAAGACGCTGGTCAGCAAAACGAGAAGGCACCCCAGAAACCCAAGTTCGCGGAGCCGTAAATGCTCCCGCCGATTTATGAAAAGAACCTTCAGCACTGGAGCGCTCATAAAAATGACAAGAAAGAGCGCCGTCAGCCAGACCATGAATGTCGAAGATATTGACAACGCCTCCCACTCCAAAGACTTCGCGGGTGTAAGCCCGCACAGTACCCACTCCTGCGCCGGTTCGTCCTGAGTCGGTGCGTCGGTGAAGACGTCGACCAGCACAGGCTGCAGGAAAAGCTTGTAACGGGTACCCGCGAGTAAGACGTCGGTCAGGTGCTTTGACCTCACCCGCCACGAGTGATCCCGGTTCTCGTTGATGGCGCGCCCGCTGGGCTTCTGATCGTCACTTCCGGCCGGCAGCCCTGAGCTCGCATCTGCGGCGCTGTCCGTTGGTTTGGCCTCCGCATCTGCGGGCTGGGCTTGCAGAAGACCCGTGAGGGTTGTGAACTGCGGACCGGTCTTATTGCTCTGATAGACAATTGTTCCCTTTTCCGAAACCAGGAGAATATCGTCAAAGGGCAAGGAGCCGACAAGAGGCTTCAGCACGCGACTGAGTTCCAGCGAACCGACAAAATCTTTTTGTGAAGATTCATGCCGGTGAGCGGTCAGCACCAACTCCCAGTTGCCGTTACGCCGTTGCGCATCCAATCTGGACCCCAGCTTTGAGGGTCTCCTGTGAGTTGTCAACTCGAAACCTGGCGCCAGGTACTTTACATAGTCTTTCAGTGCGTCCTGGTCCCGCTCGGCCGGGTCCTTCGATTTGTCCTCAGGCCGGATTACGACAAACCGCTTCAAATCCTGATTCTTCCGCTCCGCTAGATCGGCAATGAACTCAAGAATGCTGCCATGAATCGAGACCATGGCCTGGATCTGGTCACCTAACATCGCAAGAGATCGAAAATTTCGGTTTGCGAGATATTCGCGCTGCGCTTGAACGTACACGAAATAATAGAGGCAAAAGGCTGAGGCCAGAACCACCGCGGTGATAAGGGGAAGGGCCCATGAAGTGGGTGGTTTTACCCCAGTTATCACTTCGCGAGAACTGGCGTTTGGTCCCTGGGAAGGGACGTTTGTATTAGAATCATCTGCCATGATTCCCGCCCCCACGGTGCAAGTGCGTGGGATCTTGTGAGTTCGCTTCGGCGGGGAAGTATACACCAACTCAACGCCGCGCCAACCACGCCTGCGGGGTTTGTTCCAGATTCAGAACATAGTAGCTTTTCTTTCCGACGTCACGAAAGGTCGTGTGCTTTGAATGAGATTCGGCATAAGGTTCTTGTTCCGATTTCGTAACAAGAGTGAAATAGTTTGTTCTAATGGCACACTTCAGGAGGAGACTATATAGCTTCTCGTGCGGCCCAAAAGCCTCTTTGGTTTTCGTCAAGGTCTCATGACTAACGAAGTGCGGCCCTCTGATTCAATAAGAAATTTATGGGCATCGCCGGAGGCGGCCTTGGAACTGCGCCTGTTTTAACAGCCCTAATGGTTCTGTTATATTGCGAGCCTCGGACTTAGAGCAGATTATGAGTTCGCCTGCAACTTCCGCCCGGAACCGCTCCCCGGGGCAGACCGCAACAGGTCCCGTAAAACCAAAACAAATGCCGATGACGCCGTGGTATAGCCTGCGCCAATTGGCAAGCACTGCGGTCCAGGTACTGATCTCGCTCATCTTTGCCCAGCGCTCCGACGCACGGCTCGTTGAGGCAATGACATCTGAAGGCGCCGGTGACATCTGGAAACATACGCGGCAATATGAATGGATCAACGAGGAATACGTACCCAGCCCAAGGGCTGAAGCATATAGGGAACTGTGGATTGACTTTGTCGCCGATACCGGCGATGGCTTCAATTCTACCTACGCGGTAGCCTATTCCGTCGCGCAAGAGACACTGACGGTGAAGAAGAGCGGTGGAGCCGAAAAATTGCCACGCGCCGACATTCTGATCTTTGGAGGCGATCAGGTGTATCCGATCGCCTCGCAGAGCATGTATCAGGACAAGACCATCGGTCCGTTTCAAGCCGCTTTGCCTTGGGCGGATTCTCCCCCGCACCTGTACGCTATTCCCGGGAACCATGACTGGTACGACAGCCTGGTGGGATTCACCCGGTTGTTCTGCTCCGGGCGATGGTTCGGTGCATGGCGAACCCAGCAGACGCGGAGCTACTTTGCGCTGCAGTTGCCTTTTGGCTGGTGGCTCATCGGAACGGATATCCAGCTCGATTCTGATGTGGACGCCAAGCAGGTTGAATATTTTCGCAAGACAGCAGCGAAGATGCAGAGGGGAGACAAGATCATCCTCTGCAACGCGGAGCCGTATTGGATCTACGAGAAGCTTTACCGGAAGTACAACGAAATCTATTCGCAGAGCAACTTGAAATTCATTGAGCGGATTTTTGCCGACAAGGCCGACATCAAGCTTTACCTCTCTGGCGACCTGCACCATTACCGCAGGCATGAGAATCAGGAACTGGGCAAGCAAAAAATTGTTGCCGGGGGTGGCGGGGCTTTTCTGCATCCCACTCACGGACCCAATGTGGACGAGTTGGACGACGGCTTCAGGCTTCGAGCCAGCTTTCCGCCAAAACGGAAGTCCATGCTCATAACGTTCGGCAATCTTCTCTTTCCCTTCAAAAACCCTAGTTTTGGAGTGCTTACTGCGCTCGCCTACCTAATGACAGCCTGGGTAACAAGAGTGAATATCGGTTCGTTCAGTCTGGCCGAAGCGCTGCGGACATGTGCGGAAGCTGTGGTGCAGAGACCGGCGATGCCTGTCTGGCTGCTTATTACATTCCTTGGCATCTGGACTTTTACCGATACTTTTTCTAAAGCATACCGTTGGATTGCCGGCACCATCCACGGGCTGACACATCTCTGCGTGCTGTTTCTCATCTCCTGGCAGGCCCAGTCCCTCATGAGTCACGTGTTTCGTCCCGAGTCCACCTTATGGTGGCTGCTTTCCGGGGCGCTGGTGGCTTTGGGTGGATACGTCGTCGGCCCGTTCGTACTGGGCATTTATCTTCTGGTGTCTCTCAATTTGTTTGGACATCACATAACCGAAGCATTTTCCTCCATGGCGATTCCAGACTGGAAGAACTTCCTGCGCATGAAGATTGATGCGCAGGGGCTGACCATTTATCCGATCGGGATCCCCAAGGTGCCTCGCAAGTGGCGGTGGTTGGGAGAGAGCGGCCGCTCATCCCGTTTTGAGCCGGAGAGTCCCATCGAAAGTGTCTTAATCGAGGATCCGATTCGGATGGGTTCCCATGAATAGTGCGGGATCAAACCAAGCTGGGAAAGCGCGCTGGCAGGAGACAGTGGTTCCGTTCACCGCGAGCGACGGCTTTGCCTGCAACCTGATTCACCTGCAAGGTCCGGTTCCACCCGTCAAGGGGCCAGTGGTGCTGGTCCACGGCGCGGGCGTACGCGCCAATTTGTTCCGGGCGCCAGTCGAAACCACGTTAGTGGATTACTTGATCGAGCGCGGCTATGACGTTTGGCTGGAGAATTGGCGTGCCAGCATCGACTTGAATTTCAGTTCTTGGACACTGGATCAGGCCGCGGTCCACGATCATCCTGTTGCGGTGCGCAAGATCATCGAACACACCGGAGCCGCCAGCATCAAAGCAGTAATACACTGCCAGGGTTCGACCAGTTTCATGATGTCGGCGGCCGCCGGATTGCTTCCACAGGTTAAAACCATCGTCAGCAATGCGGTCTCTTTGCACCCAGTGATTCCGGCCTTTGCCTCTTTCAAGATGCAAACGTCGGTTCCGATCCTTCGCTTGCTGACGCCCTATCTGGATCCACAGTGGGGAATCCAGGCGCCGAACCTCACCGCCAAGGCGATTACAGAAGTGGTGAAGCTCCGCCATCATGAATGCAACAACCTGGTTTGCAAGATGGTCAGCTTCACGTACGGCGCTGGTTTTCCGGCGCTGTGGTCGCACGCTAACCTGAACGAGGACACCCACAACTGGATCCGCCAGGAGTTTGCCAAGGTGCCGATCAGCTTCTTCTCGCAGATGATCCGCTGCGTGCGTCGCGGCCATCTGGTGGCAGTGGAGGGTTTCAAAGAGCTGCCCGCGGACTTTGTCCAGCAGGCGCCGCAAACCGACGCGCGTTTTGCCTTCCTGGCCGGCAAGAACAATCACTGCTTTCTTCCCGAAAGCCAGATGAGGACTTTTGAATTCTTCAATCAGCGCAGTTCCAACTATCACTCATTGCACCTCTTGCCGAACTATGGACACCTGGATGTTTTCTTCGGAAAGGAGGCGGCGCGGGACGTGTTTCCCATCATTTACCAGGAACTTGAAAAGAATTGAGGAACACTCATGGGCATTCCGAAACGTTTGCAGCAACAGTCAGGCCGTTACTCGTTGGTGGACAGCATTCCTTTCAAGCTGCCGGTAGCCTGCGACCAAACGCCGGTTCTGATGGCAAGTGGTGAGTTACCAGATCACGAATATTGGCAAATACATCGAGTACAGCATTGCCATTGCTTGCACCCACGGGGCCAGGCGGGCACCGCGACTTTTGCCGGCCCTTTTTATGAAGCACTATGACACCGGCCAATACGTGTTTGATCTGCCAGTATCAACCGAGGTCTCCGTTAGGGGAGGCAAAGGAATCTGGGGCATGCCCAAACACCGATGCAACCTGGATTTCCAGATCACCGATTCCACGGTGAGCAGCCAGTACGACCTCGACGGGCAGCTTGGAGTGCGCATTGAAATCAACCGTCCCCGGAAGACTTGGCTGTCCTTCCGCATGGGAGCAGTGAACTTTTGCCAATTTCGAGGCATGTTGATGAAGTCCTCGATCTATTTCCACGGCAAGGTCGGTTTCAGTATGTTCAAAAAAGGGTCCGCGCGGCTCTACATTGGCGACGTACCCCGAGTTCAACCGTTGAAGGAGCTCGACATCGGTGAGACGCCGGTCATGACGGCCTTCATCCCGGACGCTCAAGGAATCCTGGATGACCACTTCGAATGCTGGTTTCTGAGCTTTTCCGAGGCCCCAACACCAATGCCGGAGGGCATGGAGTCTGTCATCAATCTCGGGCAGGGCCAGCAGTGGCTGGCGCCGCCAACCGCCTCGCTGGCCGGCGCCTACACGCCCGGAATGAAAATCCGCAAAGCCCAGACAGGAGGAAGCTCGCAATGAAAGGAAAACTCTTGGTAATCAACCACGCTTGCATCTTTTTCGGCGCCACTCTCTACTGCGGCGTGCTGTGGGCTCTTCGGTTTTTCTGGTTTCCCACTTGGCATCACCTCAAGGTGGACAACTACTACGACCAGTTCATCCCCCAGACATCGGCGGCAACCCGGTTCTTTACGGTTGTGGTGCCGATCATGTTTTTCTGCAACGTGGTTATGATCTTCTCCGAATGGAAGGGCAAGCTGCGTTGGACGGCAATTGCCAGCCTGCTCTGCTTGGGAGCCGCCACCTGGGTGGGCCAGCTCTACATCATTCCGATCAACAAGATCATGGCTAAGACAGTCACCGACCAGGCACAACTCACATCCCTGCTGGAGCGTTGGATGTCTCTGAATGACATTCGATGGGTGCTTCTGACCATAATGTGGCTGATCCTGATGTATTACTTTGCGGCTAAAGGAAAGCTGACGAACGTGCTTGAGGCGCCGGCGCAATGACGCCGCACCGTCTGCTCCGTTGGCTCATCTGGATCATCGCCGCAGCCACTTTGGTTTCGGGCGTGGTCCAGATGCTCGATCCAGGTTTCGTTCTCGGGATCGTCTCGGCGCAGCAGACTCCAGTCACAAAACACTTCTTCGGCATAATCGGCATGTTCATGGCCATTTTTGGAGGGATGTTGTTGCACGCTTTGCGCAGCCCCTCCAGGCAAACGGTCGCCATCCTTTGGTCCGCTTTGCAGAAATTTGGTGCTTCAGCGGCAGTGGCGATCGGCGTTGAGCACCACTTGTTCAGCCCTCTGGCTTTGGGCATAGCGTCATTTGATTTCATCAGCGGCATTCTGGTGATTAGTTACTGGGCCAAGGTTCGTTCCAACGGGAACTGAATTAAAAGGTTCGTCATGGGCGAAGCAAATCCAATTGCCTCGGGCAGCGCGGCGTCCACCCGGCGCTCTCTCATCCTTGCCGGCGGCGGCATGCGAGTGGCTTATCAGGCAGGGGTGGTCAAGGCACTTTGCGAAGCGGGACTGAGCTTCCAACACGGTGACGGCACCTCTGGTGGGACGATGAACCTGGCGATGCTCCTGTCCGGTCTCGACCCGGATGAGATATGTAATCGCTGGCGTAGCCTTGATGTTCATCAATTCGCTTCGTTCATGCCCATTCAGGAGTATCTGCGCGCCTGGGACATGGCGGGGATGGGCAGTTCGGAAGGCATAAGGGACCATGTGTTTCCGCACTTGGGCGTCGATTTCAAGAAGATCAATTCAGTCCGGAA
>WNFG01004946.1_pt1 | contig 11208 bp, 10 predicted proteins | sample 5400431 | NCBI WGS metagenome assembly WNFG01 (sample SAMN13153346, study PRJNA577476) | soil metagenome | isolation source: 120 cm saprolite under Douglas fir tree site 2 hole 3 replicate 2 | place: USA:California | collected 2015-04-18
GCACCATCCAGACCGTTGAAGGTTCGATCCTTGCTACCCGCTTCATCGACGGGGGCAATGCGATAGCCGGCTTTAGGAAGCAACTGCTTGGACGGATTGCACGCAACCGGGCCAGGACTGGCATCATTGCCGCAGGCGAGCAGGACAATGCCGCCCTGTGGCGCAAGATCCGAGCACGCGATGAGCAGGTCGCCCACCTCGTCAGTAGACGGGTTGTCCAGTTTGCCCAGGAGCACGGGGCGACGATTCTGGTGTTTGAACACCTGGGCACCCTCAAACCAACGAAAGGCAAGTATAGCCGCCGGGGCAACAGGAAACGGGCTTTCTGGATGAAGGGGCGCATCTTCCAGTATGCCAAATACAAGGCGTGGAACGAGCGCATCATCACCACCCGCGTCAACCCCAGGAATACCAGCAGAGTCTGTGCCCGCTGTGGGGCACAGGTCATGCGCTATGCGCAGGGCGAAGTGGCCGAAGGCTATACGCCGGGTGCTCCACTGGTGCTATGTCCCGCGTGCGGTATGCGCGGCCATGCCGACAGAAATGCCAGCCTCCGCATCGGGCAACGGCTCATCGCACGCTATCCGTCTCAGGAAAAGCCTCACGCTCCTCTGCCTCCTCGTGAGACAGAGAGGGAGTTGAAAGACTCAGGTGTTGTTGGCTCCCAGGATGCCAAAAGCTTCGAGCAACCATCCATTGCTCCAGCAAGTAGGCATGGAAACAGCAACGGGCATGGCACCGGTGCGCCGCATCGGCGGTAGAAACTGAGCGCAACAAATGTTGTGAAGGTTGTTGGAAAACCTTCTGCGCACCTCACTTATCCTTGCCGAAAGGCTTGAACCTCGAAAGGGGGAGGGGAGTAGAGCATGTGAGGAAAAGATAGCGTAAGGGCGAGTCATCGACGCCCTGAGCTGCCAGCGCAAAGCGTGTATGGTCAAAGATGGATTTCTTGAAACCTAGTCCGAATGGTCTCTATGCCGACACCAGCGAAAGATGGCTGAAACGCTGGACCAGATCGTAGAGGGATAAGGCGGTGCTACTCCTCTATCCAACCGATCTGGCATACTCTCACTACGAGAGGTACACACGGACGAACGGGTGACCTGGAGCACGCTGAAACTCATTCTGCTGTAAATGCGGGATCACCTAAACAGGTGGAAGCACCTGCATGGTGACGGAGGCCCAATATTACTCAACGTACGGCTGTAATGGCTTGTGCAGACCGTTGAAACGGTACCGGTAGAGGGATAAGCACAGGGAACTGTGACGAAACCAACTCTACTTGGGAGGAAGTGGGCTAGCGGAACCTGAGACAAGATCACAGGGGAAAGTGGGATGTGCTGATGCTGTCCCGAAACCCATATGATCATGAAACAGGGGAAGGTGAGAGCCGTGTGCGGTGAAAACAGCAAGCACGGTTCGCGTGAGGGGGGTACGGGCGATCCAGTCACGGACGACCGGCCCCTACTCAACCCCACAAAGGGAAGAGGCGTCGGATGGGTACGCCTTCCCTCTCTATCCCTCCCCAACTACGGCCCCCACTAGAGTAGAAGCGACGCTTCAGGTACTCTGGAAGCCGACTACGGAGGGGTGGAAGAAGCTGCACGGCTTTAGCCGTCGCGGAGTGTCACATGGTTCAGCACTCCGATGATCGCTGCTACGCCTAGCGCGATCATCACAGGCGTATAGACAAGCCTGTAATAGAGAGTCCAATCGGAATTAAAGAAGTAGCCCAGCAGGGAAGTGACGGTGAAGTACCAGACTACAATAATTGCCAGGTTCCTGCCGCTCAGTCCCGCGCGAGTCCATAGTGGGCCGACTAAAACAGGCATCCAGAGCAATAACGTAGTGGTATACCAGGGAAACACGTGGGAGGAGACAGAGAGCACAACCCCATATAGTAAGAGCACACCAACTTCTATACTAATGCGCTTGCGTAAACGCATTACCAATACGATCAGTGATACAGCACTTACGAGCAGCAAATCAACGATATATTCAAGTGTGATCGTCGTACTGATGGGTATATGTAATTGATCGCCCAGCCAGTGAACAATTTGCTGCGTCACCCCTGCATTCTGGCCCTGCTGGCCGGTATAGGTGGCAAAAAAGCCGAACACCTGCCCGTGTCCCAGGATGAGATAGGGCAGATAGCCGAGGAGGATCGTCGCAAAACAGGTGATAAGCAAGGGAGCGTTACGGCTCAACCCCTTTCGAAGGAGAGCCATGCCCCTGTTGTTTACGTCGCGTTCACCGTCAGGCAAGGCAAGCAGGACTACAGCAAGCAGGAGGATGGGGTAAATCTTGGTAAGCGCAGCGAAGCCGGTGAGGAAGCCGGTCAGCACACGTCCGCGTACACTGGTACTGGCTGCCGAGAGTACCGCGAGGAGAGTAAACGTCAGGGTGATGACATCGACATGCCCTTGAATGGCAAATTCGACGATGGGCAATGGGCACCAGGCATAGAGCATGACTCGGCGCTGATCGAGTCCTTTCCGTTTGAGCAGTACGAGGAGTGCCATGCAGGTGACCATATCGAAGATGAGAAATATACCCTTGAGGAAAAATAAGTTGGCCGGAGCAAGTACATAACTCAATAAAAAGATAGCCTGTGCACCAGGTGGATAGATCGTGGGAGCGGTGCGAAAACGGCTATTGGGAAAGAGCACGTTATCGAGCAAAGGCCGCAGAGCTTTATCCACGGGCGCATACACATAGGGGCTGAAGCCGTGTAGCGTGACCCGGGCATCCCAGAGATAACGCCATGAGTCACGCGATAGCACAGGAGGCAGCGGAAGGAGCATTGCGCGTAGAATAAGCGCTCCCAGCAAGATTATGCCAACTTCGACCCGCTGCCAGTGGCCCGTGATCGGTTTCGTGGCCAACACGAAAGCACAGCCGGCAAAATAGGGGAGAAAACTGATCATCCAGATATGCAAAAATGGTACTGTTTGCCCATCGATTCGCGGAGTTGCACCGATGAGCAGGCAATAGATAACGACTGAGAGCAGCAAGAGCAGACAGAGCACGAGTGCACGCCACCAGGGATGCCTGGCAGTCATCGATGTATCAGCTCTCTGTAGTACTTCGGGCGCGTGCAATGTGGGCATGTATTTTTTGCCTTTCTCCTTTCGTCTTGCCTGAGTGCTCCGCAGAAGTCCCCCAGACTTCTTTGCTAGCTGCGCAGCAGCGTTGGCAAGACGGATAAGTGCCAATCCAAAGAGGATGGTTGTCTACTGGTCCTATCAGCAGCAGCAAAGACACAGCAATTACGCATGGGTATCTATGGAGTTACTTCACACATACTACACGAAGAAAGGTGGGAAACTTTTTCAAGGGGATACCATGAAGACATAATCAGCGTCTTGCTTCGTGCGCACAGACGTGATGGGGTGGAATGCGTTCTTCAAGAACTCCTGGCGCGGCAAAAAAGCGCTATCCCAGTAGCGCGGCGGAGGCGGAGCGGAACATGCAAGCGCTCTTCGTAGTAGCATTTTACGCAGGAGCTTGACCAGCTCTCTAGGGGCGCTGCACCCGGAACGTGATCGTGAAGACATCGCCTGGTTTCACTCGCTGCATAAATGGCTCATAGAACGCCCGCATAAAGGGAAGCGGGTCCGCTGTCGGCTGCGGCATACCCTCCCCCTCAAAGAGCCGATCCTGGCGCAGGTGAACGGTTCGTTCCACCTCCCTGGGGGGAAGGTCGAGCCGAACCGCGACCGTCAAGTCATCACCGGCTTGCAGCGTTGCGTACACCTCCTGCTGGTATATTGTCGCCAGGCGGGACAAAAACTCCGCGTCGTTGGCGGGTGCGTCTCCCTCCGTGACGTGAAAGACGCGCTGCCCTTGCCCGTCGCTTTTGACCAGGGCGGTAATCCTGTAGACTACTTCAAACATGTGCTGCTCCTCTCTGTGCGCATACGGTTGTATTACATGCGATTGTATTATATGAAGCAATAAAAAGGAAGGTTCCCTTCCCTCTCACTTCTTGAGAAGTTGCTGCTGCCACCCGTTCGTTCCGGGTAATATCCAGGCTCAGATAGAGCCGTGCAGCCCGGAACGAGCGGTGTGCTACCTGTTTTTAGAGCATGGTGAATTGTGGGATGAGCACCTTGTCTATGACGTGCATAATGCCGTTGTCCGCGATCACGTTCGCCTGAAGCATATGCCCACCATTGATCTTGATGCTTTCTCGCACAGAGGTGGTTACCGTGTCTGAACTGATATAGTTCAGCGCGTCTCCGGCGGTAGCGATGTCTTCCTCCCCCACCGGAATCTCTGAGACGTCCGACCACACTCTGAGCCGCTGCCCCTCGAGCGTTTTGAGGAAGAGGCGATCGAGCAGGTCGTCCGCCGTATAATACCCCGGCACGATGTGATACTTGAGCACCTTGGCCAGTTTGCCAGGGTCCGCGAACAGGTTGGCCTGCTGGTCGCCGGACAAGCGGTCAAATGCGGCATCCGTGGGAACGAAGATGGTGAAAGGACCCGGCCCGCTGAGGGTCTCGACAAGCCCGGCCACGGACTCTAGTCCCTTGATGTACTTGTTGTATGCGTGTTCGGCACGCGCGGTTTCGATGATGTTTGCCATGTGATGTTTCTCCTTCTTTTCTATCAGGCTAAATTTGCGAGGGCGCAGCCACGAGTCTCTATCCTGGAACCGTGCTCATGGGCCGGGACATGTACCCGCACCAATTGCCCTGTGTACTGGAGAGCGCCTGACCATGTGATCACACATGGAACAGAGTCCACTCTGCTATGCAGCGCTCGAGTACATTCACAGCTTAAGCGGAGCGCGTGAAGAAAAGCGTGGGAAGAGGTGTGAAACTTTTGCTTAGTGGGAAAGCGTGCGAGGGCCTATCGCTATCAGCACATAAAGGAGGATACCCCCTGCAACACTCATGCTCAAAGCAATGGGCCACGGGGCGAACAGCCGCAGCATCAGCGCGCAACCTCCCACAATCAGATTGGTGACCTCCAGGGCAATCGTCGACCAGAATGCCCAGCGCTGCCACGTCAACAAGCCCTGAGCGCAAAGAAAGGAAACAATCCCTCCCAGGAGAAAAATCCACGCCAGAAACGCTCCCAGAACAGCGATAATAGCCCCTGGTGTAGCGTGACCGTTCGAGAGGTCATGGACACCTACGAAGCCACCGAAAAAAGCGATCAAGCCTATGATGATCAGGAATAGACCATGTGTTGCTAGCAAGGCTACTACGATCACCTTCCCTGGTGGCGGCTTCTTACGCGACGCTTGTAACAATGCATCATTCTCCATAGATGGAATACCTCCAAAGCAGAAACCTGGCGCTTGCAGCGCTTCCCTAATGATCTTTGACAACCGAATCGGGTAATAGCTAGAAACGTCCGCCTCCATCCTGTAGGGACAAGGGGTGGATGTGGGGATGAGTGGGGGCCTTGTGCTTGTCCTAGTGGCAACGCGATTAGCCTGGGTTCCGTGAGGCCTGATGGTCGCTCTCCCACGAGGACAAGCACAAGGCCCCCTCATCCACTCCACCCCACTCCTTGTCCCTACAGAACGGTGGGGACGCTTGCGTCCCCATGAGCACGATTAACCTATTCGGTCGTCAAAATTCATCAGGCTGCCTCAACTCATCGTCAGGACCTGACACCGGGGGCGGGTGTATCTCTTTGAGTGACCTGTTGTCCCGGCAACAGAGCTGATTATTGAGGGAGCAACTCTTCTGGCGGGAACTGTTTGGGATGCTCATTTTCCCACCTGTGCCAGAGAGCCACGATGATCTGCTGGAGCACGCCAGCCACCGGGATCGCGAAAAACCCTCCAAGCAAGCCGAAGAGTTCTGCGCCGGCGAAGAGCGCGAAAATGGCCACGATGGGATGAACTCCAACGGTACTGCTGAAAATGCGTGGTGCGAGTATCACTCCCATCACAATCCCCAGGAGCAGCACCATAAAAAGCGCCACAATCAGCACCACCACCCACCCCTGTGGGAGAGCCGCCAGGATACACGCCGCTGCTATCACATAGGTCCCTATCACCGGGACAAAGTAAAGGAGAAAGAAGAGCACTGCCAGCAACGCTGCATAGGGGACATGCAGCAGCGCGAGCAGAACTCCGGTACACAGGGCGCCAATCAGCGCAAGCAGCAACGTCCCCCGAAAATACCCGCCCAGGCTCTGATCGAGGGTGCGCAACAAGAAGGTGATGGTGCCCCGAGCGGGTGCCGGAGTTTTGAGGCTGAGCCAGCGAATGATACGCGCGCCGTCAAGGACAAAGTAGACACTGAGCGTGATCACAATGATGAAGTCGATGATGTTCCCGAACAGCCCGGTCAGGAAAGGAAGCAGCCCGGAGAGTACGCCCAGCGCTTGAGCAAGCAGCTGGTTCTTGAACTGGGCAATCTGGTCTGTGGTAATGCCCAGCTTTCCCAGAAAGCCAAAGAACGCTTGCATCTGACGCTCTCCCGCCGGGCTCAACAGGAAGTGGATGGATTGCGCGAGCGCGGATGCTTGCCGAATGAGGGAGGAGGTAACGATAAACATGACCACAGCCAGGATACTTGTGACCAGCAGATAGGCAACGGCGATGGCCAGAGGCCGTGGGAGGCGGCGTTGGAAAAACAGCACAAGCGGATAGTTGAGGTAAGCGAGCAGTGCGGAAAGCAGCAGGAGTATGACCGCCGTGACGATCAATGAAATGGCATACAGGGCAACCGATCCGATGGCGAGAACCGCCAGGATTGTCAATGCAGTGATGAGTCTCCTCGACCGGGCGCGGCCAGAAGGTGGCGCATCAGTTGATGCCTTCCCAGGTGCGGTATCAGTAGTATTTGAGGACATTAAAACCCTCCCTTAGTCGAAAATGACCTGAACGCTTTCTTTTCCTTCATACGGGCACGCGCCTTCGGCGTCTCCAACACGCCGCGCTCTTTCAGTGGAAGATAGACACCCACGGCAAGGCCCAACACGACTCCGCCGATCAGGTAGGCACCCAGGACATCGCTGGCCCAGTGGTCTCCCAGGTAGATGCGGGAGAGGCCGATCAGCACCACGAACACGGCTGAGGTGATCAGGAGGGCAGTACGCCACCAATGTCTTCCCTCGAAGAGGATGATGCCGAAGGCGAAGAGCAGTCCCCAGTACGCGATGTAGGCCATCACGTGGCCGCTGGGGAAGCTATATCCCACCGCTGCCTGAATGATGTGTACGAGATTCGCCGTTGGGCGTGGTCGACTGACCTGGACTTTCAGCAGGAGGTTGAGGAGCAGACTGACGGTCGAAAGCCCTCCCACGAACACCGCTTCTAAACGAGCGCCCACCGCCCAGAACACCACCGCCGTCAGGAGTATGAGGGCAGGCAGCAGGAGTGAACTCCCCGGATAGCTGATGGCGAGCATCGTAATGCGCAGCCACGGAGCCTGGTTCTGTTGAAATGAGCGTGTAATCGCTACATCGAGCGGCAGGATGGGATGGACGTGGACGAACCAGGCCAGCAGTCCAAACAGCGTGAGCTGCAGCGCATACACCTGGAGAAGGCATCCGACTACTTTCTTTCGTCGCTGCTGCGTTTCCGGAGTGCGTACCGCAGCTTGTCCGCTTCCTTCAGCTATTGTAGGCGCCTGCTCCCCTCCGTTTTCGTCTCTGCCAGCCTGCTGCATGTTCCTCTCCTTGTTCCAACGGTCCTTTTCTAGGAGAACTGCGGTCCCCGCTCGCGATCCAGCTCCATGCGGAGTAGATCGCGAGCAGGAAGTCCCTTGAAAGCCATCACTGCTGACACGCAGTGATGCAAGGAAGTCCCTGAACGGATGTTGTTCAGGCCAGACTCGAAGCCAGTGAGCGTGATTCAAAGTATACCACGATATACATGACCCCAAACACAATCGCGTAGACACCGATCAACCAGACCACGGCGAGCAGCCCGGATGCAGGTTGAGCAGCGATAAGAATGCCGAAGACGATCGAGACCACTCCGGCCAGCGCCATCAGCAGACCGCGCCCAAAGCTCATTGGGAATGAGAGCGGTGCGACGAGTTCCATAATGCCGGTAATGATCGCCCAGGCCGCCAGCAGGTAGAGGAACGCGAGCGCTGTGATGCCCGGCCAGACCAGGGCAACCACGCCCGCCAGGATACCCAGGATGCCCTCGAAGAAGAGCAATCCCCACCCCTGCTCTCCCCTGTTCCGCAGGGCACCCGCCACAGCGGTGATTCCGCTGATGACGGCGAACACGCCGAACAGGAGCACCAGGACGGTCAGCGATATTCCCGGCCAGACAAGCGTGAGTATGCCGAACAGAACGGCGGCGAAGCCGCGAACCAAAAACATCGTACGGAAGTTACCAATCAGTTGTTGCATGTTGATCCTCTTTCTTGTTGAATGACAACGAAAAAACGAGCGTTTCACCCCATTCAGTTGGGGCAAAGATTTTGCTCTCTTCCTGCATGATATGATCACACTGTGAAGGGAAGCGTTGGTTGGTGCGTAAAAAAGCCTACAGGGTTCACACTACGAGACGGCTGCAAGGTGCGTGCTGCCCGCGAGCGCTCTGCGCAAGCGCGGCAGAGAGCGGTAGAAGTAGGTCTTCACGGTCGTCTGCGGCATGTTGAGCATCCGCCCGATCTCCGAGAAGGTCAATTGCTTGAAACAGCGCAGGCGTACGATCGAGCGAACTTTCGGCGGCAGTGAAGCAGTAGCCTCTTGCAGCGTACAATACAGGTCGATCTCCTCGGCAACCTCTTCCGGCAGCGGATCGGGGTCGGGGATCGCTTCGATCGGTGACAGGTCCTCCTCGCTGTACTCCCACGCGAGGGTCGAGAAAGAAGTCTCGGCGCGCCGGCGTCTCCTGCGCAGCTCATCCAGGCAGCGATTGCGGGCCACCTGAAAGAGCCAGCCCTTGAGCGACACATTGGTCAACAGGATCGGCAGGGAAACATAGAGCTGGAGGTACACCTGCTGGAGCACATCATAGACCTGTTCGCCATCTTTGAGAAAACCCCGGACGTAGTTCGCTAATGGGCGGTGGTAGCGACTCACCAGGAACTCAAAGGCGCGCTGATCGCCTGCCTGAGCCTGCCCAACCAGGACGCCATCCGGGACTCCCTGTCCCTGTAGCGCGCTGTACTGTCGCGGCTGCGCGTATGACATCTTCTTCTTCCTTTCCGGTCCTCCTGTGAGCACCAGCGTGACTGCACGATCTATTTACCGGGATTTCACCCCGGTCTGGGTGGGTATACGTCCGGCCTGGGCTGCGCCGAGGAGCGCGGCGTGATCGCGTTCGGTTTGATCTGCATATGCCTCGGCGAACGAGGCAATCGCCCGGTCGAACGTATCATTTGCGCCCAGGTAGCCGCTGACCTGCGCGGGATCGCCCGAGCGGGCATGCGCGCGCGCCAGGGCCCAACCGCAGAGCTCGCAGTACTGCACGAAGCGGCTTTCGCTCAGACTCGCGACGCTCACGGATACCTTCATATCCCGCAGCTGCCGAACATAGAAGTCGATGGATCCGAGCCCTGTCCACCCGAGAAAGATATCGCTGGCCGCCTGCATGAGACGTTGTCCGTAGACAACTCTCTGGGCGTGATTGAGATAGGAGCTCGGCCCAATGTGAGGCTCGAAAACCGATGTCTCAGCCTGCTTGACCTGCAGGAAGAGCGGGTCGCTCACCTCTGTCCCCATGAGTAAAGCGATGTAGCAACGAGTGCCCACACTCCCCACGCCGACGACTTTGTAGGCAACGTCAACGAAGCGGTATTTCCTGAGCAGCACATGCCGGTCTTCCTGCAGCGATTCGCTGTACCCCTCCACAAGTGCGCCGAGCTGCTGGGCAAGTTCCTCGTTATCGAGGTGCGCGATCGTAGGTGGGTCATCCTTGATGCGGTACCGCCCATCCACTTTCTGGGTGAGCCTGGGGAATGCCACCAGGCTCGAGCTCCGGCGAGCCTTTTCAAGCTCTTTCTCGACGTAGGCGCGGTCGCTGCTGCGAACGAACCGGCGTGTACTTGCGGGATCAATGCGGGCATACCATACATCGATGTGGCGCATCTCTCCGTATTCCCACATGTGTTCGCGATAGGATCGTACGCACCCCACTACCGCCTGCCTGTTCATTGCGCGGGTCAAGCCCATCGTTCGTCCCGCAACGACGATGCTTGCGGCAAGCCGCTTGACGTCCCACTCCCATGGACCTGGGAGCGTCTCGTCAAAGTCGTTCACATCGAAGACCTGGTTGCGTTCGGGCGTTGCGTAGACGCCGAAGTTGCTGAGGTGGGCATCGCCACACATCTGCACCTGCAAGCCTGTCACGGGAGTTGCAGCGAGATCGCCCGCCATAACGACTGCCGATCCGCGCAGAAAGCCGAAAGGTGAGGCGATCATCCGCCCGTAGCGAATCGGCACGAACTGCGCCAGCCGGGAGCGGTCCTGTTCTTCCAACAGGCTGATTGGATCGGGTCGATCGGCAGCCGGAGACCACCCTGCATGGCTCGAGCGAGGTACCCTCTCGCGAAGACTCCTTCCCACAGCGCGTCTCTCGGCCAGCGTTCGACGACCTGGCTCAGTCGGTAGAGGGACGTTCAATGTGCTCATCATCCACCTCCTACAGGCTCTCGCGCCCCACGCTTGCCTGGCTCAGCTGTTCCGGGATGCTCTTCTCTCCATTTGTTCCAGGTGGTGGCTACTCCCTGCTTTAACAGGTCCAGCTGTTGCTGGTTTATCATCGTGATTTCCCTCCTCTTCAGTGCGTCTCAAAAAAAGCTCTAGCAGGACTGCCTGGAGGTGATCTTGGAAAGTCTGGAGCGGCTTGTCCCCATGCGCCCCTTTCCCTCGCGACCAGCAGGGTTTGCTCGCTCGTCCCTGCGCCTGCATGTCTTCTAATCGCGCCCGAAGCATCCTTTGCAACGGCCCGTTGCATCTCTCCATGGACTGCTCGAGCCACCACCCTCCGTCTCTGCCCATGCCTGGTCTCTGCATGCCCATCGCTGGGAGCGAGACGAGAGAGACGGGCCTCCTCACCCCGGTCGTCCCCGATCTCTTCTCGGATAACTGCCGACACACGTCGCTGCACGAGCCGTTGGCGGGTCGCCCCTGCCTCCTGATACACCACCTCGCGGATCATCTCGCGCGGAAAGGCAAATCCATCGAACGCCTGCGATTCTTCCACCACCTCACACAGCAATCCACTGCGCAGGAGCTCCTCCAGGGCACGCAAACCCTCCTGCTCATCGAGCT
>WNFG01004949.1_pt1 | contig 11205 bp, 11 predicted proteins | sample 5400431 | NCBI WGS metagenome assembly WNFG01 (sample SAMN13153346, study PRJNA577476) | soil metagenome | isolation source: 120 cm saprolite under Douglas fir tree site 2 hole 3 replicate 2 | place: USA:California | collected 2015-04-18
CGGCTCGCGCAGGGTGTAATTCAAAACGCCCGTGCCCATTGGAATGGTCTCGCCCTTCATTTCCGTGACCAGGCCCGCGAAAAACTCAAGCGCAGCGGCCGATGCCTGCACATCGCCCACCATCGCTCGCACCGGATTGCCGCAATCGGCGGCGTCGAGCAACGCCAAATCATTCGCCGCCGCGCGCAACCGCTGCGCCGCCTCGCGCAATAATTTCGCCCGCTGTAACGGCGGGGTCGCGCGCCAACCGGGAAACGCGGCGTGCGCCGCCCGCACCGCGCGATCGACATCTTCGGCATTGGCGTCCGCGGCCTGCCCTAAGTCCTCGCCCGTTGCCGGGTTGTAGCTGGAGAAAAATTGCCCGGAAACCGGCGGGCGCCATTCACCGCCATAAAACAGATCTCGCCGCCGCGGCAGCACAGCGGCGACGGCGGCATTTTTGTTCGGCGACGCGGCGTCCGGCTTGGCCGAAGCGCTGGATTGAGGAGATTTCATGACCCACCTCGAGCATGTTGAACCAAGCTATATTGCTCAATCCCAATTCAATAATCAATGTGTCATAAATAATGAGGTTGCGCCAAGCAATTACCTGTTTTATGAAGGTAGGCCTGCGCTTAAAGTAATAGAATTGACTTATCCATTTCTCCCGGCCATTGCGGCGTGAACCAGGAAGAAAGGGTTACCGATGGCTGTCGGAGGAAGTCCCTCCCACGATTGCGTAGAGGGGTTTGCGTTGACGGCGGAATAGGTCAGACCGGCGCTTTCAGAACCTGTGTAGAGTTGGGCGGCATCAGGGGTTGACGCGCGTTTTCCTGTCGTCAGAGGCGACAAGCAGATTGCACAGGTTCGGTTCCCGATGGCGTAATTGGCTGCCTTCTCGATAAACCAATAACCGTCGCCGATGCATTCCGCCGCGATCAAGATGCGTTCCGCGTTCATGCCGTCGAGGATATAGCGAAAGCCCTTGCCCTCTTCCCCGATCAGATTTTGCGCAGGCACCTTCAAGGTTGTCGAAAAACAGTTCGTTGGTCTCGTGGTTCATCATATTGCGAATCGGCCGCGCGGTAAGGCCATGGCCGATGGCCTCGCGCAAGTCCACCAGGAACACAGATAGGCCGTCGGATTTCTTCTTGACTTGATCGCGGGTGGTGGTGCGGGCCAGCAACAGCATGAGGTCTGAATGCTGTACGCGCGAAATCCACACCTTTTGTCCGTTTACCACGTAATGGTCGCCCTAGCGCTGGGCGCTGGGCGGTGGGTGGTATCGGTGCCGGTGGTGGGCTCGGTGACGGCGAACGACTGCAGGCGCAATTCGCCGCTCGCGACCTTCGGCAGGTAGGCGCGTTTCTGCGCCTCGGAGCCATGGCGTAACAACGTGCCCATGGTGTACATCTGCGCGTGACAGGCGCCGGAATTGCCGCCGGAGCGGTTGATCTCCTCCAGGATCACGGACGCCTCGGTGACGCCCAAGCCGGAGCCGCCGTATTCCTCCGGGATCAAGGCCGCGAGCCAGCCCGCCTCGGTGAGCGCCTGGACGAATTTTTCCGGATAGCCGCGCGCCAGTATTCCCCGGGAAAGCGCTGACAGAGGCTGCGCACCGCCGCCCGCAGCTCTTCATGGGATTCCGATGTGGCCAAGGATTGTTCCTGGTTAGTGATGATAGAGACAGTATTTGTTGCAATGGATTTAGTCTTGAAAATGGTATCACAGGCTCTTGGGAAGCGGGTACCAGGCACTTGAGCGTGACGCTTATCCGCGGTCTCGCTCAACAGCCGTCATTCAGCTATGGCAAAGCCGCGAGAAATGCTAAAGTCAGGCGAATTCACTGGAGGGCCAAAGCCATGAAAGCACAAGAGGCTACCGTAACGCCGTCGCCGCTGCGGCTGCAAGACGCCGGGCTCCTGCGCCAGCAGGGTTATATCGACGGCGCCTGGGTTAAAGCGGCGAGCGGCGCCATGATTCCTGTCCTCAATCCGGCCGATGGCAGCGTCATCGGCACCGTGCCCAAGATGGGCGCGCAAGAGACCCGCAGCGCCATCGACGCGGCCGCGCGCGCGTTTCCGGCCTGGCGCGCCAAGACCGGCAAGGAGCGCGCGGCGCTTCTGCGCAAATGGTTCGAGCTGATCCTGGCGCATCAGGAAGACCTTGCGCTCATCATGACCGCGGAGCAGGGCAAGCCGCTTGCGGACGCGCGTGGCGAGGCGGTTTATGCGGCGTCCTTTGTGGAATGGTTCGCGGAAGAGGCGAAGCGCGTCTATGGCGATGTCATTCCGTCTCCTTGGACCGGACGACGCACGCTGGTCGTCAAAGAGCCGGTGGGCGTGGTCGCGGCTATTACCCCCTGGAATTATCCCGCCGCCATGGTCACGCGCAAGTGCGCGCCGGCGCTGGCGGCCGGCTGCACCGTGGTATTGAAGCCGGCGACGCAAACGCCGTTCGCCGCGTTGGCGCTGATGGAGCTCGCCGCGCGCGCGGGCATACCCAAGGGTGTCATCAACGCCGTGACCGGGTCGGCGACCGAGATCGGCGGCGAACTCACCGCTAATCCCACCGTGCGCAAGCTCAGCTTCACCGGCTCTACCGAAATCGGCAAGCTGTTGATGCAGCAGTGCGCGGGCACGGTGAAGAAAATCTCGCTGGAGTTGGGTGGCAATGCGCCATTCATCGTGTTCGATGATGCCGACATCGATGCCGCCGTTGCCGGCGCGCTGGCCTCCAAGTACCGTAACACCGGACAAACCTGCGTATGCACCAACCGCCTGCTGGTGCAGGACAAGATTTACGACGAGTTTTCGCAGAAGCTCGCCAAGGCGGTCGCGGCCATGAAGGTGGGCCCCGGTCTGGAGCCGGGCGTGCAGCAGGGGCCGTTGATCGACGCGCGCGCGGTGGCCAAGATCGAATCGCACGTTAAAGACGCCATCGCCCGCGGCGCGCGCGTGCTGACCGGCGGCAAGCGGCATGCGTTGGGCGGCAACTTCTTCGAGCCGACGGTGCTCGCCGACATGACGCCCGACATGCTGGTGGCGCGCGAGGAGACGTTCGGGCCGCTCGCGCCGCTGTTCCGTTTCCGCGATGAGGAAGAGGCGATCCGGATGGCCAACGACACGCCGTTCGGATTGGCGGCGTATTTTTATAGCTGCGATCTCGCGCGCGCGTGGCGCGTGGCCGAGGCGTTGGAGTACGGCATGGTGGGCATCAACGAAGGCATTATCTCCAGCGAAGTGATCCCGTTCGGCGGGATGAAGGAATCCGGCATCGGGCGCGAGGGCTCCAAGTACGGGATCGAGGAGTTCGTGCAGATTAAGTACTTGTGCATGGGCGGCCTCAGCAGGTAGGGTTTATCGCGAGGTCACGTATTTCAGGCGGAGGCGATGCGGAGTTGAGCGTGTGAGCAGTAGCGCCGAAGTCAGGCCGGCGGGGTTGTATGCGGTCTATGCCAGCGGCTTCTTCAGCCTAAGTTTGGTGCCGATGACGTCGCTGGCGGTGCCTCTGTGGGCGGTAAGCTTGGGCGCGCCGCCGGCAATGATCGGCATCGCCATTGCCGCACGCTCGGTGTTGCCGTTTTTTCTTTCGATCCACGGCGGTGTGATGATGGATCGGCTGGGCACGCGCCAGGTGACGCTGTTTTTCACCTTAACCGGCGCCCTGTTTAGCTTGCTGTATCCACTGTTGCCCTGGATCGGCGCGGTCATCGTCCTGCAGTTGTTCATCGGCTTGGCGCAAGGCATGGGGTGGATCGGCGCGCAGACGAAGATCGCGCGCCTGGCGCGCGGCAGCCCGGTGTATGCCGGGCGCTTTAGTTTTTTCACCACCCTCGGCACCTTTATCGGCCCTATGCTTGTCGGCAAGGCCTGGGATACCCTGGGGGCGTGGGGCGCATTCACGGCGATTGCGCTGTGGGGCGGCGGCCTGTTCCTGGCCGCGTTCGCGCTACCCGCCCCGTCCGCGATCGGCCGCAGCCGGCGCCGGCTGCATGTGCGTGATTTTATTCCCAGGCTCTCCGATTATTTTCAGGCGTTTGCGCTGCTCGGCAGCGCCAGCATCGCGCTGGTCGTGATCGCGACATTCATGCGCATCGCGGCGTTCAGTGTGCAGGGGTCTTTTTATGCGGTCTACTTGCACGGCATCGGTCTGTCCGGCGCCGCCATCGGTGTACTGGTCGGTTTCGCCTCGCTGTTAGGCGGGCCGGCGGCGCTGTTAGTCGGGCCGGCGCTGAAAAGGGTGCGCGCCGACTGGTTGTTGCTTGCTTCCAACGCCGTCGCGATCGTGTTCATTTGTGTCACGCCATTGCTGCACGACTTTATTCTTCTGTTGATTGCGGCCGGTCTGTTCGGCCTGGGTTATGGCATTGCCCTGCCGCTGCTGCTCTCGATCCTGTCCGAAGCGACCGGGGTCAAGGAGCAGGGGATGAGCGTCGGCCTGCGCACCACCGCCAATCGTCTGGCGTCCATAGTCATACCGCTGGCGATGGGGTTTATCGGCGAATGGGCGGGGATCGACAACGCGTTTCTTATCGTCGGTACGTTGTTGTTGATCCTGGGAGCGGTCGCCGTCGTGCTTATCCGCTATCCGGCGCTGTCCCATCATGCGCGGGCGCATGGCGCCGGCAACCGGGATTGACAGCAGATTGAAAACCTATAAAGATATCGCGCTTTTCCGAACACGAAAGAGGGGCGGGGCTATAAAAGCCGGAAGAAACCGGCGGGGACTGCGGAAAAGGTGCGCATGAGCGAAGCGAGCGAGTGGTATCGTGCGGGCAAGATTACCGATCTTGCGCCCGGCGTGGCGAAGCAAGTCCGCGTGGGCGATCTCGTTCTTGCTATCTACAATGTCAACGGCGAATTTTACGCCACCGACGATACCTGCACGCACGCGTTTGCCTCACTTTCGCAGGGATACGTCGACCAGGACATTATCGAATGCCCCTTGCATCAGGGGTGTTTTCATATCCCCACCGGGAAGGCGATGGGACCGCCGGTGACGCAGGATATCCGCACCTACCCGGTGAAGGTGGTTGACGACGAAATCTACGTGGAGGCGCCGGCCGGCGGCGGCTGATTTTATCCAGGAAAAAGCACGAACAGATTAAATGGCGGTAACGATGAGCAAGCTAATTCCACGTCTGGAGATGAAACAATTCCCCCCCGAACTGGCCGCGGCCCTGAAGCCGAAGGTGGACCGGCTGCGTTACCTGGGCGAATTTTTCAAGTGCATGGGCAATCAGCCGAAGGCGCTGTTGTCGTTTCACACGCTCACCGAGGACTTGAAACACGCGCTACCGGACAATTTCACCGAGGTCGTGGCGCTCACGGTGGCGGGGATGATGCAAAACCGTTACGAGCGCCACCAGCACGAGCGCCTGTGCATCAAGCTCGGTTTTGACAAGAATTGGGTGCGCGAAATCAACGCCCTGGCGCCGGCGCGCGGGGCGCTGTTGCGCGCCGACGAGCGAGCGGTCCAGGCCTTCGCCATGGCGGTTGTCTCCCGCAACGGGCGCGAGGTGGAAAAGGAATTCGATGCGGTGGCGCAGGCGGTGGGGGCGGAGTACGCCGTCGCTGTCATCATGCTGATCGGCCGCTATGTGATGCACGCGTTGATCGCCAACGCGCTGGCATTGACGCCGCCGGTCCCTTCGATTTTCGAGAATGACAGACAATGACGCAATCCCTTTGGTTAACGGAAGCCGAGGTGGTCTCGCTGATGAATATGGGCGAGGCCATCGACGCGCTGGAAAAAGGCCTAGGCCTGGAGGCGCGCGGCCAGGCCGAGAATATGGTCAAGACGCACGCGACTTGGGGAAAGGGCGACACCTTGCAGGCGATCGGTGCGACCTTCCCGGGCAGCGGCTTTGTCGGCACCAAGACCTGGACGCATACCGAAGGCGGGGCCACGCCGCTGTTGATTTTGTTCGACAGCCATAACGGCTCGCTCAAGGCCGTCATTGAAGCGTTTGCGCTGGGGCAGATGCGCACCGGCGGCATCTCCGGGGTCGCGACGCGTTGGCTTGCCGCAGAGAACGCGGACGAGATGGCGATTATCGGCACCGGCAAGCAGGCGATCACGCAGGTGGCGGCGGTCGCCGCGGTGCGCCCGCTGAAGCGGCTGCGCGTATTCAGCCCGAATCCGGCGAGCCGCGCGAGCTTTATCAAGAAATTGCGGGAAGAGGGATTTGAATTGGATATCGTCGATGCGCCGTCGGTAGCGCAGGCAGTCGAAGGCGCGCCTATCATTACCTTGGTAACACGCGCCACCAAACCCTTTTTAAGCGCGAGCATGCTGAGCAAAGGCGCGCACATCAACGCCGTCGGCGCCATCGTCCCGAGCCGCGTGGAATTCGAGCAGGATATCTTCCCGCGCTGCGGGCGCATCGCCGCTGATAGTGTGCCGCAGGTGCAGAAACTGTCGCGCGAATTCATGGACTATTTCGGCGCAGGCCTTGGCCGCTGGGAAGACGTGATCCCGTTGTGTAAACTGGTGGCTGACGGCAAACCGCAGCCGGCTGATGCCGATCTCACGCTTTTCAAAGCCATGGGGATGGGCATTTCCGATCTGTCGCTGGGTATTGAGCTATACCGGCGGGCGATAGCGCAGAATGTGGGTTATGATTTTGCCCATCCGCAGCGCGCCAAGCCACGCTTGCGTGCTAAAATGTAAGAACGGAGGTGGCTTATGAGTAAGTTGAACCCAAGCGAATCCCAGGCGAAATTTATTGATCGCACCGGCGCTGCTGCGCCTAAACTCGATTTATGGCCGTCGGTCATTATCCCCAAGGCGGCAATTGAGGCCGAAATCGAACGATTGGCAAATCTCCCGGCGCCGCAAAACGGCCGGCGCTCCGCGCTGATTGTTCATCCCCACGCAAAACCTCCCGGCCTTGGGCTCGCGCCCGGTATTCAAGTATCGATTAACGTTCTGAAACCCGGCGAACGCACCAAGCCTATTCGCCATAATTCCACCCAGGTCAATTTCTGCATCCGCGGACACGGCCACTCGATTATCAATGGCAAGCGCATCGCGTTTGAGCGCCAGGACGTGTGGAACACGCCGTCGATGGCGGTTTATTCCCACGTCAATGACGGCAATGAGCTGCAAGTGCGGCTGACCTACAGCAACGCCGCGCTGCTGGAAAAGATGAACATCCATATCGTCGATGAGGACCCGCCCATCGTCGACGCGATCGCGCCCACCCAATCGGAAGAAGCGCACGGCGGTAAAAATCCATCAAACGAGAAGGGCAGCGCAGTCAACCCCTTCGGCACTTTCAAGATCACAGACGATGGCGCTTATCTCATGCCGTATGAGAAATTGATTAATCCGGACGTAGTGCCTTCGTTGCCGCTGCACTGGCCCTGGAAACTGGTGAAAGAGCATTTAGATAAACTGCAAGCGCTGGGAAAATCCTATGTCGGTCGGCGTCTCTATCTGCTCTTTAATCCGGCCACCGGCCGCACCAACGGCACCAGCCATAATTTCTTCGCCACCATGTGCGTGCGCCCACCGAAAATCGTCGACCGCCCGCATCGCCACACCGCTGCGGCGATCAATTACTATTTCAGCGGCAAGGGCTACAGCGTCGTGGAAGGCAAGCGCTTTGAGTGGCAGGCAGGCGATTTGATGTTGTCCGCGCCGGGTTGGGGCATCCACAACCACGCGTCTTACGACGAGCCGGTGTATGAACTGACCATTCAAGACAGCCCGCTCAATATTGCCATGGAATCGCTGTTGTGGCAGGAAAATCTCAAACAGCCGTTAGCGGCATTGGGTTCGCAAGAAGGCTTTTCCACCAACCGCGCCAACGCCGCAAAGTAAATACCATGATAAAGCTCGATAAGAAATTTCTCCGCGGCTCCTATCCGCCGGTCGTTACGCCGTTTCGCAAAGGCGCGGTCGACTACGACAAATTCGCCGAACTGGTCGATTACCAGATTAAAGAAGGCTCGCACGGCATTTTGGTTACCGGCACCAGCGGCGAACCGAGCACGCTGACCATCGACGAACGCGCGCAACTGGTTAAAGTCGCGGTGGATACCGCCGCGGGCCGCGTGCCGGTGGTGGCGGCGACCGGCTCGCAATCCCATGCCGAAACTGTCGATTTAACCGCACGGGCGGAAAAGGCCGGCGCCGATGCATTACTAATTGTAACGCCGTATTACATCCGGCCGCCGCAGCGCGGCTTGGTCGACTACTACGTCGATCTGGGCAAGCGTACCAGCCTGCCGCTCATGATTTACCACATCCCCATTCGTGCCGCTGTCAATGTGCAACTCGATACCCTGGAGAAGATCGTCGATAAGACGCCCAATCTGGTCGGTATCAAACACGCGGCCAACGATCTCACCTTGGTGACTGAGGCCCTCAGCCGCTTCGGCTTCGACTTCCGTATTTTTGTCGGCCTGGAAGAACTCAGTTTCCCGATGCTGGCGATCGGCGCCGCCGGCTTGATGAATGCGGTCGGCAATCTCGCGCCGCGCAAGGTCGCGGAGCTGTACGCGAAGACCGCGCAGGGGCACTTAGAAGAGGCTCGCCGGCTGCATTATGAATTGTTCGAACTGAATCAGGCGGTATTCTTCGATACCAATCCGATTGCCGAGAAGTACATGATGAAGCGCATGGGCCTGTTGCAGGAGAACGAGCATCGGTTGCCCATGGTGCCCGCGACCAAGGAGCTGGAGAAGCGCTTGGACGAGGTGCTGCGCCGCGCAGGTCTCTTGTTAAAAGACGCAGTATAGTAAAGCGCTGTAGTAATCAGCACAGCTGACGACGGCCCGCTAGGCGGGCCGTTGTGTTTATAGGGTATCCCCAGGCGCCCAAGCGGGCATGCTGTCGGTTTAAATCATCGGAAATCCATAAGCCGTTTTTTATTCCTGCTGTTTCCGCGGCGCTGCCCATAGCGCGTTCAGGCAGCCAATTAGCTTATATCGTATGGCTTGCGGTAGCTATCGCTCGTTGTTTTCGGACGTCTCGATCCTATCTGAATTGACATGCCGGAGTTGAATGAGGTCCTGAACAGTCCGGCCTGTGCGCCGCCGCAGTTGCCGGCTGAGCTGCGCGTCATTTTGGAGGACACGCTCAAGAAGGCAGTGGGACGTTCCCGGATTCAGAGCCGGTAAAGAAGATGCGGAAGGGCACGGATCATTTCAACGGCCAGGGATACCGAAAGACTGATGATCAATATTATGCGAAACTATGGGGGTTGCGCGGATATCTTGCACGAGTTATTCGGCAAGGACAAAAAGTAGTCATAAAGTAAAATTTCGCCATGATTGCGACACCCATGCCGCAGGAAGGAGAGAGAATAGATGGCGCAAGAAGACCCTAAGACACAATATATCTGTAGACGCTTAGGCGGACGTGTGGCCATCGTCACCGGCGGCGGCCACGGCATCGGCAAGGCCTACGCCAGGCGGCTGGCGCTGGAGGGTGCCAAAGTGGTGATCGCGGAGATCGATGCCAAGGCCGCGGCATCGACCGCCAAGGAATTGAACGACGCCGGTTTTTCCGCCTTGGGCGTACCTACCGATGTGACCGATGAGCAGAGCCTGCAGAATATGGTCGAGCATGCCCTGACGGCCTTCGGCCGCATCGATATCCTGATCAACAACGCCGCGGTCTTCGCCACCATTCCGATGTCGCGGCTACCGTTCGACCAGATCGATCCCGGAGAATGGGATAAGGTCATGCAGGTGAATCTCAAAGGCACCTGGCTCGCCTGCCGCGCGGTGGTGCCGGTGATGAAACGCCAGGGCGGTGGCAAGATTGTCACCATCGCCTCCGGCACCGCCTTCAAGGGCACCGGCGGGCGCATTCACTATGTCACCACCAAGGCCGGGATCCTGGGTTTCACCAAGACCCTGGCGCGGGAAGTCGGCGATTACAATATCACGGTCAACTGCATCGCCCCGGGCAGCACCTTGAGCGAGGAGCACGCCTCGAGTGAACTGGTTAAATATCGCGAGCAGGCGGCGCGCGATCGGGCGTTGAAGCGCCTGCAAACGCCGGAAGACCTGGTGGGCGCGGTGGCGTTCTTTTCGTCCAGCGACAGCGACTTTATTACCGGCCAGACACTGATCGTGGACGGCGGCGCGCAGATGCTCTAACGGTGAGATCGAGAACATGAGCATTTCGATTAAGCCTTTGGAAGCGCCATTGGGCGCGGAGATCGAGCCGGAGAGCCGTGCCTTGCTGGACGAGTTATGCGACCATGGTGAGCAGCCGCGGTTTATCTATCAGCACCGCTGGCGGGTGGGGGATTTATTGATCTGGGACAATCGTTGCGTGACGCACGCGCGCACGGACTTTGCGCCGAGCGAGCGCCGCCTGCTCAAGCGTGTGACCGTGGGCGATACGATCAGGCCGTATTGAGGCGCGCATGCGGGTGCTGAGTTTAGAAGATATCGACGCGCTGCTGACCATGCCGGACTGCATCCAGGTGCTGGAGCAGGCGTACCGGGAATTCGGCAACGGCAAGGCGGCCAATATACCGCGCCAGGACATGATCACGCCCCGGTCTGGCGGCCGCGTGCACGGATTCAAGACCATGAGCGGCAGCCTGCCGCGCGAGCAGGTGGTGGCGCTGCGCATCAATTCCGATATCATCCACTGGCCCATGATCGACGGCCAATTGCGTCGCGAGAAGATCCCGGCGGCGCCGGGCGGCAACTGGGTGGGGCTGATCCTGCTGTTCAGCACCGCGACCGGCGAGCTGCTGGCGATCCTGCCGGACGGCGTGATCCAGCGTATGCGCGTGGCCGCGACCGGGGGGTTGGGCATCAAATACCTGGCGAAGGAAAACGCCGCGACCATGGCCTTGCTCGGCTCCGGCTGGCAGGCGGGTTCCGCGGCGATGGCGGCGTGCGCCGTGCGCCCCTTGCGGCAGATCCGCGTGTTTAGCCCGAATCCCGAGAACCGCGCCCGGTTCGCCGCGGAGATGATGGCCAAGCTCGGCGTGGAGGTGGTGCCGGCGGACAGTGCGCAGGCGGCGTGCCAGGGCGCGGACATCGTCTCCTGCGCGACCAACGCCTTGGGCACCGTGTTCAATGTGAATTGGTTGGAGCCCGGTATGCACTTCGTGTGCGTGCGCCACCACGAGATCGACCCGGAGGTGTACCGCCGCGCCGACCGCGTCGTCATTCACACCAAGCGCGGCACGCCGGAGCATTATATCATCGACGACGACGGCCGGTATCCGGAGTTGAAAGAAGGTTA
>WNFG01006148.1_pt1 | contig 11204 bp, 12 predicted proteins | sample 5400431 | NCBI WGS metagenome assembly WNFG01 (sample SAMN13153346, study PRJNA577476) | soil metagenome | isolation source: 120 cm saprolite under Douglas fir tree site 2 hole 3 replicate 2 | place: USA:California | collected 2015-04-18
CCGCGATACTTCCGCTTAGGCGTCGCCAGCGGAATTCGAATGCCCGTCGCGCGACGTCTCAGTCGTGCCATGAACAGACGTTCGACCCGGGCAGGAGGCCCTGCAGTCACCAAGCGGCTTTGGGAAATGACGGACCTAGTCGAGATGGTCGAAGCGTGGGAAGAGTCCGGCAGGCTTGCCGCTTGAGAGATCAGTATTTCGCGACGACTGGCCCTTTGCCGATGGGCGCCTTGCCCCAGTTGAAGCGATAGTTGATGCCGAATTTCACCACGTTGATGTCCTGCTTGATATCCGTGAGTGTGTGGGGATTGTTAAAATTGCAAGTGCTGCCACAGATAACATATTCAACTGTTCGAGTGCCGAAACCATAGAAGTCGTATTCGAGGAACGCCGACCAATTGTTCCAGAAGGCCCATTCGAGGCCGACACCCACGACAAAGCCGGTTCGCCTCTCCGAGGCGTAAAAGATGAACCCCGGCTCGTCACCATCGTACTTGTCGCCTGCCCACGCAACGCCGCCCTTGCCGTAGATCATCCAGCGGTCCCAGGTCCAGCCGATGCGACCGGTTACGTTGGCAAGCCAATCCGTCCTGGCGCGGAAGTGCTTTGCATACGTGAAGAATGGATCGAGCACGTCGCCCTTGATGTCGGCGCCGGAACCGGAGCCCTGGATGCCAACCAGCCAATTGGGCGCGAATTGGTAGTCGCAACCGACTTGGCCGCCGCCGAGGAAGCCGCTGGTGTCCTCCTGGATCGATTGGGGGGCACTGGTGCCTCCCACAAAGCCGTGCGTCGGCGTGTCCGAGAAATCCTTACGCCCAAAGCCGCCGCCGACGTGGCCGCCAATGTAGCAGCCGGTCCATGTGAAAATGGGCACGGGGGCGATCGCTGGCGGGGCCTTGTAGGTGGGCCGCGTGCCGCCGGAAATCCAGCTTTCCTAAGACCTAGTGGTCCGATTCATTCACATCATGCCCCGAGTGTGGCCCAATTTCGGGGCCCAAAACGCGTTGGATGGCATCTGTCCGGGAAACAAGCGTTTGAGTCGCACCACTAGCCCCGCGCCCGACCTTTTTGTGTGAGGTGTGACCGGGATCACAGGCCCAGGCCGAGAACTGCCTTATCCTGACTGTATTGGACGAGGAGGGTCACATGCGTAAGATCGTACTGTTGGCCATCGCGATGGCTCTGATCCTGGGCAGCGTCACCGTTTGGGCGGGCAATTCAGAGTCCCCGGCAGCAGATGATGGAGTGTGGCCGGTGATCATCACGAACGCGATCTGAACTGGCGCCTTCCAAGATAGCTGTCCGGGATCCCGCTCGACCGACAGCGGTGATCTCGCCCGCTACCAAGTTCCCACGTGTTTAACGTGACTCTATGCGCAACCAATCCAGCCTTTGCCACTTCTCTCTGGGGGAATCAAATGAGCAAAATGCAGGCTTTCGCAATTGCCACCGCCCTGATCGTTACTGCGGTCGGCGGATGGGCCGCTTCGACCATCGGCGCTCGGACAGCGACCTTCACTACCCAGACCAGCTCGCAAATCGACACGTTACAGGCCATGAGCGCCGCCAAAGATTTGCCCACCCATCAACATGACCTGTACTGACGGGCGGGAGCGACTAGGCAAAGTTGCCGCGGCTGCCGAGATCTTCTACTTCCGCTGACAGTCATATTCTCCCATCTTAATGGCTGTCGGCTCACTCGACCCGGCTCCCATGTTGGTGCCGGGTCTTTCTTTCAGTACCGCTGCTGCTCCTGCTCGGGTTGATGCAAGTCCGCTCTTCCTCAGTACTCGGACGTTCGCCGGCCACGTCTACACTTCGCATTCGTGCAAAGAGCGGACAACTCGCGCAAAAATTCTCTCTTAGATCAGCGGCGCTGTCCGGTCTATTAGACTAAATCGTTCGTCGCAGGTTCAAATCCAGCCGTTACTACTATCGGCCCCGCGGCACGTCGTTGCCACCACATCCGCACCAGAGTGCGATCACCCCAGATCAGCGCATGAACAAGCGCAGCAGCAATATGCAGGACAATGAGCGCGGCGAGCAGGATCGCCAACGCCACATGAAGAGCATGCGCGACCACATAAGTCGGCAAGTCCGGCGACAAAGGATAGGGCAGCACGAACAGCCCGAATACCACGGTTGGCACGCGTACCGGCGTAGTCGTTGCCATCAGCCAGCCCGACAGAGGCATCAGCAGGAGCAAAGCGTAGAGGGCAATATGCGTCGCTTTCGCTGCCATGCGGACCAACGGCCCGGTGGGCTCGGGGTTGGGCGCGGCTGTGAGGATGCGTCGACAAAGCCGCACCGCCGTTAGCGCAAGGACAGCGACGCCGATGCTCTTGTGTGTCTGCGTCAACTCAAATCGCGCAGCCGGATCATGGACCAGTTGCACCATGGTGGCGCCGAGCCCAAGCGCGGCCAGAACCACCGCTGCGCTCGCCCAGTGGAGGAGCCTCAGCGAGAGCGGCCAGCCGGACGCGCTCTCATCCATTGGCCAGCGCGCGCGTCTTGACCGTGATCTCCAGCGCGTCGTCGATGACAGGGATGCCAAAGATCATGCCGAAATCCGACCGCCTGATTGTGCCCGTTGCTACCAAAGCGACGCGTCCGTTGGCAGTCGGGTCGGGATCGACCCTGACGGTGAGCGTGATTGGCTTGCTCACGCCTAGCATCGTGAGATTACCGGTCACCCGAGCTGTGCGCGGGTCCACCTTTTCGGCCTGAATCGAGGTGAAGCTGAGCGTCGGAAAGTTTTCCACATTGAGGAGAACGCGACTCCTCACAAAGTCATTGAAGTATTGCGAGCCAAGATCGACCGAAGCGGAGTCGACGGTGAAGCTGGTGAAGCTCTTCGCTGGATGCTCAAAATCGATGAGGATGCGACCAGAATAACGATTGAAGTAGCCGTGTGTCGTCGGAAACCCCAAGGCGTCGATCTTGAAGCCAATCGAGGTGTGTGCTTCGTCGATGCGCCAAGCTTGGGCCGGCGTCGCCGCGCGCGTGGCGGCACAATACAGAACCAACAGCGTTAAAACCGCGAGAAACGCCGGAGTCGTCAAGGCAAGGCGACGCGTCTGCATGGCAATATCCCCCGAACCAAAGAGCGGCTGGTTTTGCACAAGTCATTTACCGCACGCCAACCACGAATCCGTGAGGTCGGCGCGGCCCAAATTTTGACCAAATTTGTGTGTCGCCGATCGGCGCACTTGTTCGCCGACGCGAAAAAGCGATGCTGATGGTCACCCGCGGCGCTCGTCGCAATGACAGATGAGTTAGTTTCTAACAAATAAGTCAGTCAGCTCATACAAATGAGTTAGCTTCTGACAGATAAGTCAGTTTATCGATTTTTCGAAGCGTGATAGGATGCCTTCCCGCAGTCGGACGATTGAAAGGTGCGAAGCTTGACAATCAGATTCCCGTGCACCGTTCACCTTCATTAACTTCGAGTAAATACTCGCCTCAGTTCTCGTTCAGCTGCGATCGAGCATGCTTGCGGCACAGCGGATATCGATCCGCGTAAGCTTTCCAGAAAGGCAGGCATATGATGATTCGCAAATTCGTCGTGAGTTTGGCTGCGATCGCGGCCCTGAGTACCGCCACGGCGACCGGCGCCTTGGCCATTCATGGCGGTATGGGCATGCATCATGGCGGCGGCGGAATGAGCATGCATCATGGCGGCGGCGGAAGCATGCATCACGGGGGCGGCGGAATGGGCATGCATCACGCGGGCGTGATGCATCACAGTTCGGACTTCCGTCACCACAACTTCGCCTTCCGTCATCATCACCCCGTTTTCCATCACCACTTCGCGTTCCGGCATCATCGCCACTTCTTCTTCCGACATCATCGCCACGTCTTCTTCGTCGGCGGCGTCGGTTCTTATGGCGATTCTTGCTATCGTCGCGTCTGGACGCCTTGGGGTTGGCGGTGGCGTTGGATCTGTGACTACGACTACCCCTACTATTGAGCGATCCTAAGCGTTCATGAAGCGGGTGGTGGATGCGGGCCCGGCTGTCGGCTTGACCAGATGGTGACACCCGACATTGGCAGGAGCCGATTTCGGTCGCCGCCGGGGGGCTAGTTGAATCTGACCCGCTCCAGTTTGAAATTCGCAATCGCCTCTCTTTGCGCCGCACGACAGCAGCAGTTCTCGTGAGCGATCAAGCCATGGTAGGGTAGCTTAGTTGGTAGAGCGCGTGTTTGAAAAGCACGAGACGGTGGTTCGACTCCATTCCCCCTACCGCCAAAGTAACGCTCGGTGAGGTCCGTCCGTTTAAACGCCCTCTTGTGTGGGGTTGGCTGTCGCGGCGTCGACTATTTGCCGCCCAACGACACCGCGGGTGAGCGGATACCGATCCAGACGCGATGAACGTTTGTTCACACATTCTCGAGTGTTCGTCAAGTTAGCTGATGGGAACTGCGCACGGTTCCCCGCAGTTGGTCGGGTACGAAACGAGCGAGGAGGCACCAATGAAAAAATTGCTACTCGGAGCGCTCCTAGTGACCGCGCTGGCGCTACCAGTGAGCGCTTTCACCGCCGATTCGGCTTCGGCAAGAACTCCGCATGGCTTCACTGAAGGGAAAAAGACTGGCTGGCACCGCCATCATTCAAGCGTACCGCCGGGCTGGCACCATGGTAACAAGGTAGGCTGGGGCAGCACGAGAACTATGCCTCCCGGATTGCGGCGCTGAAACGCTTTGTATGGGCTTGAGGCTCAGATGCGAGGGGGCATGGCGACATTCAGACGCAGGAGTTCGCGAAGTCAGGTGCGCTAAAATTTTGTAGGTACGTGTCAGCTGGAATGCCCCATTTCCCCTTCCCGGCTGGCAATCTAAACCCCGGTCTTGGTTATCGGGGTTTTTCTTGGTGTTCAGTCCTGCGCTCCACAGCCCGTACAGGAGTTGGTTTCTGACAAATAAGTCAGCTTCCGGGGTCCTCGGAGGCGTAATAGGATGCCGACCCGCTGTCGGTGAGTGGGAGTCCGCGGTCATGGCACCGGGCCGCCGCCGAATTCTCGTCATTGAGGACGACCTGGAGACAGCCGGGCAGCTCAGGGATTCGCTTGGGACGTACGGCTACGAGGTCGATTTGGCCGTCAATGGCACCGACGCCCTGTGCTGCGCACGTTCTGCCGATTATGCCGTGATGACGATCGATCGCATGCTTCCCGACATCGACGGCATCACCGTTATGCGACGGCTTCGGGATGACGGCATCGTTACGCCGGTTTTGATCATCAGCGCTCTCGGCGAGATCGACGATCGGGTACGGGGATTGCGCGCCGGCGGGGATGATTATCTCGTCAAGCCGTTCGCCTTCGCCGAACTGCTGGCCCGCGTCGAGGCTCTCGCACGACGCAGCTCGACGGTGGTCAAGGAAACCATCTTACGCGTCGGCGATCTCGAGATGGATCTCGTGTCCAGAACGGTAACGCGCGGCGGCCGCGACATCAAAATGCTTCCCAGGGAATTCCAGCTTCTCGAGTATCTGCTTCGAAACGCAGGCCACGTCGTTTCGCGGGCGATGCTGTTGCAACACGTATGGGATCTTCATTTCGACCCTACAACGAACACCATCGACGTCTACGTCGGGCGCGTGCGTCGCAAGGTTGACGGCCAGCAAGATTATCCGCTCATCCATACGGTCCGCGGCGTCGGGTACCTTGTCCGTGCTCCTTGCTAAGACCTTACGATCGACGACATTCAAGCTGGCGCTGATCTCGATTGGGGCTTTCGGCGCGATCGTCGTCGCGCTTTTCAGCTACGTCTATTGGGCTACCGCCTCCTATATGCACAGCCGATCGGATCGCGCCATCATGGCAGAGCGTGCGCTCTTGCAAAGAGCCTACGAGGGCGGGGGACGCGATGCGCTGATTGCCATGATCGCGCAGCGCGTGGCCGCCGAGCGTGTCGAAGGCGACCGGTATTATCTGCTCGCAGACCCCTCATTTGCTCCGATCGCTGGCAATCTCGATGTGTGGCCGCCGGCCGTGACGGACTCGGAAGGTTGGCAGACCTTCACCGCGCAAGAGCACAAGCCTGATGCAGCCAGCCGGCGGCCGCTGCGCGCGATATTCGAAACGCTGCCGGACGGATCGCATTTGCTGGTGGGAGACGACATCAGCGCTCTCCAGGAGCTTGCCGACAGGATCAGGATCGCCTTCGCGGGGGCCATCGGCCTGATGTTTGTCCTTGCCGGAGTGGCCAGCATTTCTGTCACGCGACGCACGGTGGGACGCATCGAATCGATCAATGCGATCAGCCGGGCCATCATGCAGACCGGCCTTGGCAAGCGGATTCCCCTGCGCGGGACCCGCGACGAGTGGGATAAGGTCGCCGAGAACCTCAATCTGATGCTCGGCCGCATCGAAGAGTTGATGGGGGAGATGAAGCAAATCACCGACAATGTCGCGCACGATCTGCGGACGCCACTGGCCCGCATGCGCGGCCGTCTGGAGAACGCCTACGGCAGGCAACATCAAAGCGATGAAGATCGCGCGCTGATCGGCGAGACGATCGCGGATCTCGACAGCGTCCTGCGGGTATTCTCCTCGCTGATGCGGATATCTCAAATCGAGGCGACCGATCGAAAAGCCGCATTCCGCATCGTAGACCTGGGGGAGATGGCGAGAGAAGTCGCGGAGTTGTTCGATGCCATCGCGGAAGAGACGGGTGCGCATCTCAGTGTCGCTGGGGATCAGCAAGTGTTGGTCAAGGGCGACCGAGATCTTCTGTTCGATGCGGCCGCGAACCTCGTCGACAACGCAATCAAACATGGGCGGAGAGCGGGCGTCGTGACGGTCGAGGTTGCGCGCCGAGACGAGGGCGTGGATTTTTCGGTTGCCGACGATGGGCCGGGGATTCCCGCGAACGAGCGCGAACAAGTGTTGAAGCGCTTCTATCGGCTTGAACGGAGCCGGAGCAGCCCTGGAAACGGTCTCGGGCTCAGCCTGGTCGCCGCGGTTGCCCGTCTCCACGGGGCGCGGATCGAGATGCTCGATAACGCGCCGGGCCTGAAATTCCGACTTTGGTTTCCGGGGCCGGCAACGGCTCGTGGCGAGGCCGAACGTGGCCACGACTAACCGCTGAAAGCCGACGTCTTCAGTAACTGCAAATCTGCATATTGCGCTAGGACACACATCGGCGCGCCTCGCCTCGAAGGCCGCGCTCTCCCGCGTCCGGGGAACACCGGCAATTGTAGCCGCCCAGCAAGCGGCTTCCGCAGGGCGCACCAATGATTGGCAGGCTCAACCACGGATGAATGTCGGTTAAGGGTCAAACCCGGCCCTCGGGCGCTAACTGCGGCACTTCCGCTTAGCCCCCACCAGCGGAAGTCGACAGGTCGTCGCGATGTCTCAGGAGTGCCAATAGCCGAAATCAATCATGGCGCAAGCGCTTTGAGGCGGCGAGTATCTTCGGCCGCCTCCGCGAAGATCCAATTCCGGAATGCTGCAATCTTCGGCACAGTCGATACTGATTTGGGGCAGACAATCCAGTAGGTATTGGCCATCCTCAACGAAACGTCGACTGGCCGCACAAGGCGGCCGTTGATCAAGTCCCACGCCGCGAGCGCCGTACGCGCCAAGGCGATGCCTTGGCCGTCGATCGCCGCGTCGATTAACATGCTGGCACGGTTCAGAACGGGGCCAGGGCCAACGGTGGCCTTCACGCCTGCGGCTTTAAGCAAACGTGTCCAATTCTTCGCGTCCTCAAGACGCAGCAGTGGAAATTTCAAAAGGTCCGCCGCCTTCGTGATGCGGTTACGTCCCGCGACAAGCTTTGGGCTGCATACGGGAAACAGACGCTCCGAATAAAGCCGCTGCACATCGAGCCCCGGCCAGTTCCCGTCGCCATGTCGGATCGCGATATCGACATCGTCGCGCGCAAAATCGAGATAGTGCGTCGTGGCCGAAACGCGCAAATCCACGTCGGGATACTTCTCGGCAAAGTGGCTCAGCCGGTTGACTAGCCATTTCGCGGCGAAGTCGGGCGAAGTGCTGACGGTGAGAGCGCCGCTCTCCTGACGCTGCAACAGCCGTTCGGTGCCGACGGCGATCTGGTCCAGTGCATCGCGGATGACGGTCAAGTAATCGCGTCCAGCTTCGGTGAGGATCAGCCGTTGCCGTTCGCGATGGAAGAGCTTGAGCCCAAGTGTATCTTCGAGCGCTTTCACCTGATGGCTGACGGCGCCCTGTGTGACGTTCAACTCCTCGGCGGCGCGTGTGAAGCTTTCGCTCCGGGCCGCAGCCTCGAAAGCTTTCAGGCCATTCAGCGGTGGGAGACGACGCACCATCGGCCCAATCGCTCATGAGGAAATCTAATCAAGAATACAGCATACTGGCAATAGCAGCAATGTATTGGTCAATCAACCTGCCCCAGTTAATGAGATTTTCTCAGGCATGCCCGAGAAAAGATGCGTTGCGGATAATTGCAATGTGTCGATAGTGCCTCTCGCTTCATTCGAAGCGGTCGGGCTCTCCAAGCAGCCGCCCGGTTCTTGAAGACTGTTCGTCTCAAGCGCTGCTCCAGCCCTGCATGGGGAGGAGCGCCTATGAGCGACCAGAACATTACTATTCCTCCGACTACGTTGGCCGCGTCCTCCCCGGCAACTCCACCGGCACGCCCCGTAGCGGCCCGCACCAAATTGCTCCTTGAAGGACCGATCTTTACAACGCTGTTCCGGCTGGCGGCGCCGAACATTCTCAACCTGCTCGCGTTTGTTGGCGTGATCACCTTTGATGGCTTTTTCCTCGGCAGGATCGGAACGGACGCGCTTGCGGGCGCTTCACTGGCGTTTCCATGGATCATGCTGGTTCTGCAAACCACCAACAGCGGCATGGGCGTCGGCGTGTCGTCTGCCGTCGCCCGCGCGCTCGGAGCGGGCAAGCGAGAGAGGGCCGACGAACTAGCCTTCCACGCATTTCTGTTGGCTCTCGCGCTTGCCGGAATTTTTTCGACAGTGATGCTGCTGGCCGCTCCTTTTATTTTTCGTTGGATGGGCGGGCGCGACAAGATGCTGATGGACGCGCTCTCATACGCCAATGTCGCCTTCGGCGGTGCCGTCTGCATCACCGTGCTCAACCTGCTCGGTAACGTAGTGCGCGGGACAGGCAATATGAGCCTGCATGCGGGCGTTCTGGTCGGCTGCGTGATCGCGCACATTGCACTCGCGCCTCTTCTAATCTTCGGCTATGGACCGTTTCCGGCATTGGGTCCTGCAGGTGCTGGCTGGGGACTGGTGATTCCTTTCGGCGTCGGCAGCCTCATCATGATTGCCTACCTGCGCTCGTCCCGCTCGATCATTCGTTTGAATTTCTACGGAGTGGCGCCGCAATGGACGTTATTCGCCGATATTCTCAAAGTTGGCGTTCCGGGTTTGATCAACATCGCAATTACCAACTTGTCTGTGGTCGTACTGACGGGCATCGCTGGCCAGTTCGGCCCCGAAACTGCCATCGGCTATGCGATGGGGTCGAGGCTCGAGTACATCATGCAGCCCATCGCCTTTGGTTTTGGAACGGCGATCGTTGCAATGGTGGGGACGAATTGGGGCGCGCAGCAGTATAGCCGCGCGCGCCAGATCGCCTGGACGGGAGCGGCGACGATCGCGCTTCTATGCGGGACCCTGGGATTAATCGTCGCGCTGCGACCCAGCATTTGGCTGGGCTTATTCAGTAACGACGCCGAAGTGGCACGCCTTGGAGCGATGTATGTGCGGATCGTCGGACCGGTTTATGTCTGTTTCGGTCTCGGCCTTGGGCTGTTCTACGTATGCCAAGGATACGGCCTCGGCTTTGCAGCGATGATCGCAAACGCAGTGCGGTTGCTCGTGAGCGCAGGTGCAGGACTCGCAGCAGTGTACTGGCTGGACCTCGGTACAACCGGTCTCTTCGCGGCCATTGCATCCGGTTTCTGCATCTATGCAGCCCTGACCGCGCTCGCGGTAGTTCGGATTTCACCCCCAGCAGCACCTACAGCACAGTAATCAGGGAGTGATAGCATCAAATGTACAGGTCTTTTATCTCCGGCATCGTCGCGAGCACGCTAGGGGTGGTCAGCGTCGTACCGGTCACCGGTCACCCTTTATGCGCAGTCGTGTCGGTCGATGCATCTCACTGCGCAACGACATCCGGACGCTTCGCGATTTCTTTCTCGCGGCTAAAGGAAACCGCCCCCGATCTCGAATTCTAGAAGCAGCTCATATGGCTGCCGCCTTCGGTGACGGTTTCGGTAGATTTCTGGTCTGACGAAGATTCGCGTCGATTCCGCCATCTCTGCACCATGTCCGGTTGGCGGGTAATTTCGGACACGTTAGTGCATCTTTCGGTGCGCTATCGGGAACGACAAACCAAGCGTAACACAGAGGCGCGCCCGGCGGCTTCTCAAACTGGCGCGCCCACCAGACTGCCAGCGCGGCGTTGTAATGCTGCCTGAAAAGCGCCCGGGTAAACTGCACTCCAGCTCGCCAGCATCGTGCCCAGAATCGCGTTTCTCGTGGCCACTGGCGGGGATTTTGAGGCTAGTGCCCCCACTACCGGCCAGGGCGGGTCTCGCCGCTGTCGGGCTGCTGTCGGGCTAGATAAGGCCGGCAAAGCAGGTGCAATGCTGTGGTGCTATGGGTCGGGGCATATCTTCGCTGTTCGTTGGCCCTGCCGCCAGCAGTGCCTCCTTGGCCGTGAACCGGCTGAGCAAGCAATTCCCTGAAAATATTTTTGTAAACAATTTCCTCGCATCGATCAGTGAGGATACCGCAATCGCAGTACCTACCTCTTGCCCGAATCAGCCTCCCCCTATCCCGTATTCGTCTCACCGTCAGCCCGATTCAGCCCCTATCCCTTGTCGCGTGTGCCGCCATAGCAATTCCGCAATTATTTTTGCACTGAAAGTGACTGGTAATAGGGCATCTCTGATCGCTGTTTTTCATTAGTGGTTACCTATTATAGGCCCAGGAGAGGTTTCCTGGGACGTGAACTCATAAAGGGGGCACCCATAGCAGCCTGCAAATGTCCGCGTTCGGAGCTTAAGCGGACATCCTTCCTTTGTCCCGAAAGGTCTCAGAAGTGCCAGATTCGGACATGCATCATTGTATCGGCGCGAACCACGGCAAGCCGGTCATTGCGACTTGCGGACAGTCTTTCCCAAGGTGATTTCTGGCCTGCGGAGACCCATCGCGATCCAAGCGGCGATAAGCCTCAACA